>Ga0256404_1007688_pt1 | contig 16818 bp, 14 predicted proteins | sample RumenRJG_01DNA_FD_185990 | JGI IMG/M metagenome (GOLD analysis project Ga0256404, IMG submission 185990) | Bovine rumen microbial communities from Lethbridge, Alberta, Canada - RJG_01 | ecosystem: Host-associated > Mammals > Digestive system > Stomach > Rumen | place: Canada: Alberta | collected...
GGGATCGACCTCGCCCACCGTGAACCCATTGATGGGGCAGGGGAGCATGTCGGCCAGCAGGTCGATACAGGGATAGCCCAATATGGCGGCATTCGGCCTGATCTCATTCGGCTGTCTGCCAATCGACTGCGCAATGGTCCCGTATTGGGTGCAGGCCAGGGCGCAGAGATGGCCGCCTGCGGAGTAGCCGTTGACGATGATGCGGTTGGGATCGACGTTCCATTTTTCGGCGTTGTCCCGGCATAAGGCGATTGCCCTTCCGATTTCCTGAAGCGGATTGGGGAGGCCGCCTTTTTTGACGCCCTTCAGGATGTCCGCTCCACAGGAATAGCGGAGCACAGCCGCATGGCAGCCCAGCGCGGCGAAGCGCAGCGCAACCTGTTCCGCCTCCTGATCCGACGTGCGCAGATAAGCACCGCCGGGACAAATGATCACAAAGGGATGTTTTTTCCCAATCTGGATTTGATCCGAGGCATCAAGGATATAGGTGACCAGTTTTCCTCCTGCTTCGGTCAATTGTATGGTTTCGTGTAACACTGATAGCATCTCCCATCGGAATATCTTTAATCATAATGCCCTGCGTCCTTCTGACCGGAATCCATATCAATAAAGCGGGGGAGCACCGAGGGGTAAGGCGCCGCAACCCGCTCCATGGGGATTGTATAAAAAACCATATTCACTTCACGCCTTCAGGCGTCCGATCAGATGCCATCGGTAAACTGCGCCGGGGACAGGCCGGTCTGCTTCTTGAAGGCATTGTAGAAGCCCTGGGTGCTGCCGTAGCCCACCATATAGGCGACCTCGTTGACCTTATGATTGCCAACGGCCAGCAACAGTTTGGCCTTTTCCACGCGGATGATGTTGATCATGGTGGTCAGATTGATGCCGGTGTCGGATTTGAAGGCGCGGGACAGATGAACGGGGTGCACGAAGAAGTTGCGGGCGAGCTCGTCCAGCGAGAGCTCCTCGGCGTAGTGGTCCACAATGTAGCACAATATGCCCTGGCTGCGCTCGGAGATGAACTCCCGCGATTCTGCCAGACGGAACCATGTATCGAGCCATCCGCAGAGGCATTCGCACATCTCCGCCGGAGACGCGCACTGCTCCAGCCTCGCTGCCGGCGACGACACATGCCCGAAAACCGCGTTCGGTCCTATGGAAAACAGCGCGGTCTCATTGGTGATCCATGAGATCAGCGATTTGTTGATGAAGCTCAGAAAGCGGAATTGCAGCATGCCGCTGAGGTTGTACCTGTAGAACTGGCGAAGCTCGGATATACAGGTCCCTCCCTCGTGCTTGAAATAAGCGCAGAACAGTTGATCCAGGTGCCGCTCAATGTCTGCCGCGCCCACCGGCCGCACCCGCAGCAGCTTTTCAAAGGTGTCGGAGGGCTTCGGCGGGTCGTCCGGGGCGATGCGGACGAGGCCCACGGCCTCGTTCAGACAGCGTTCCAGGTCCGCGATGCCGGTCATGTCCTTGATGAGATAGCTGCGCACCCCGGAACGCATGGCCCGCTGGGCGTAGACGAAGGACTCATAGCAGCTCAGTATGATGATGGGCGTTTCGGGTCGCTCCGCCTTCACCGCTTCGATCAGCTCGAGCCCGTTCATCACCGGCATTTCGATGTCCGTGAGTATGATATCGGGGCGCTTCTCCTGAAACAGCTCCAGCGCGCGCCGGCCGTTTTCGGCCTCGGCAGCGACGGTGTAATCCTGAAGCGCGTCGATCATCATGCGCATCAGCGCGAAGGCGACGATGATCAGCAGGGCGTACCGAAAGGTGAGCTGATATGCCAGACGCTTGCGCTGCTTCATATGCATTACCCCATAGCTTCATTTTGTACTCAAATTATAAAGCGTTTCGGGCAAAAAGCAACCGGACGAAAGCGCGGACAGGCGCGATTTTGAAAACATGTTAATTCTGTTGATCGAATGTTAACGGCGTTGATTGCTTGCAATGGATCTATAAACTATAATTATAATAAAGAATGCAGTTAACGGACGGAGGGGTGTGCGTGGCCAAACTTGAGTTTAAGCATATCTCCAAGATCTTTCCCGGCGTTCGCGCGCTGGACGACGTCAGCTTCGTGGCCGAGAGCGGCCAGGTCGTGGCGCTGCTGGGCGAGAACGGCGCGGGCAAGAGCACGCTTTTGAAGGTGCTCAACGGCGACTACAAGGCCGACGGCGGGCAGTACCTGTTGAACGACGCCGAGTAAAAAGTTCAAATCGCCGCTGGAGGCCATTGATGCCGGCATCTCCATCATCTATCAGGAGCGCCAGATCGTGCCCTACCTGACGGTGGCGGAAAACATATTCATGCCCAACGACATCCCGCCGGAAAACGTGCTGGCCTTCATGGAGGTCGTACGGAACGAAAATCCCAGATAATGAGGTGAAATCATCATGAATTCCAGAGAGCGCGTGATCGCTGCGATCAACCATCAGACGCCGGATCGCTGCCCCATCGACCTGGGCAGCAACGGTCAGACCGGCATGAACGTTTCCACCGTGTACAGGCTGCGCGCAGCGCTGGGACTGGATCAGCACCGCCTCAAGGTGATCGAGCCGCTGCAAATGCTGGGCGAGATCGAGGAGGACCTGCTCAGGGCGGTGCACAGCGATTTCGTGGGCCTTTGAAATCGCGGCAACATGATGGGCTTCATGCAGGACAACTGGAAACCCTTCGACATGGACGACGGCACGCCCACCTGGATGGGCGGCGGCTTCGAATACGAGCGCAACGCCGCGGGCGACGTGCGGGCCTTCGTGTGCGGCGACCGCAGCGCGCCGGTGGGCTACTGCATGCCCAAGGGCGGCACCTTCTTCGACAATATCGACCACTTCGACGAGCCCTACGACATGGACATCGACGAGGAGGACATGACCCCCAGGGAGGATTTCAAGGACGATTTCCAGGTCGCCACCGACGAGGACGCGCGCTACTGGGAGGAGGAATCCAAAAAGCTCTACGAGGGCACGGACTACGCCATCGTGGGCGTGCTGGGCGGCGCGGGCTTCGGCGACGTGGCCTGGGTGCCCGGTCCGACGGTGAAGCATCCCAAGGGGATACGCAGGGTGCAGGACTGGCTGCTGGCTCAGGCGATGTACCCGGACTATGTGAACGAGGTCTTCGACTATCAGACCGAGGTCATGCTCAAGAACCTGGAGATCTACAGGCAGGCGGTGGGGGAGCGCATCCAGGTGATCTGGATCTCCGGCACCGACTTCGGCACCCAGCGGGGCCTCTACTTCGGCCGGGACACCTTCCGGGAGCTCTACAAGCCCCACTATAAGATCGTCAACGACTGGGTGCACCAGCACACCGGCTGGAAGACCTTCTATCACACCTGCGGCTGCGTCAACGATCTGCTGGATGACTTCCATGAGATGGGCATCGACTGCCTGAATCCCGTGCAGTTCTCCGCCATGGAGCCCAACGGCATGTCTCCCCAGCGCCTGAAGGATGAATACGGCGACAAGTTCACCTTCTGGGGCGGCGGCGTGGACACCCAGCGGGTGCTGCCGTTCGGCACGCCGGACGAGGTGCGCGCCCAGGTGGCCGAGCGCGTGCGCATACTCAACCAAAACGGCGGCTATATCTTCAATCCCATCCACAACGTGGTGGCCAACGTGCCCACGGACAACCTCGTGGCCATGTACGAGACCGTAATAGGCCGGAAGATACGGTGAGATGATTTGACTGACGTTTTCCCCGGTTTCTGTGTTATGCAATGCACAAGTAACTCATTCGATGGGACAATGTTGATAAGGCGACTTGCTTTCTGATTCGTTAACGGCATAAACAAACATGTTGGCAGAATTATCAGAACAAAACAAAGGGCCAAGCTCCTCACGATGGCACTGTTCCCATCTGAGGAGCTTGACTCTGCTATCGACCTGCCAGATGGAAACGACATGGCCGCGCTTATGGGTGTTGTACCGTTGGTGATCTGCTACGCGGCGAATGTTTCGGAGGGCGAAGCTGACCTCACCGGCGCGTTCAAAGTGCTCTTTCACGGGCAGGACACCAATGCCGTCGAGCACATCGCGGTGGACGCGGAATTCCACGGGGACGGCACGGTTTCCGGAGGCGTCAGCGGCAGCTTTGAGGCCGGCGAATCGCTGATTTTGAACCTTGACGGCGTTGAGTACCGCGGTGTATACTGTAATGGGTATGATTCCGATCAGGATGCCTTTGTCACCAACTTCACGGCCATGTCCCAGGACGGGCAGACGGTGTGGGGCGTGCGGACCGCCGGACAGGATTAATCACAGGAGATATCGATATGAAGAAAGCATCCATCATATTGGATAGGGACTATATCATCAGCCGCATCGACCCGCGCATCTACGGCTCCTTCATCGAGCACCTGGGCCGGGCGGTGTACGGCGGCATCTACGAGCCAGGCCATCCCGAGGCCGATGAACAGGGCTTCCGGAAGGACGTCCTGAAACTGGTGAAGGACTTGGGCGTGCCGGTGGTGCGCTATCCCGGCGGCAACTTCGTCTCCGACTTCAACTGGGAGGACAGCGTGGGTCCCGTCGATCAGCGCCCGAAGCGGCTGGACCTGGCGTGGTTCACCACCGAGAGCAACGCCGTGGGCATGCACGAATTCTGTGACTGGGCGAAGAAGGCGGACGCAGAGGTCATGTACGCCATCAACCTGGGTACCCGCGGCCCGGAGCAGGCGCGCGACATCGTGGAGTACGCCAACCATCCCGGCGGCAGCAAGTTTTCCGACATGCGCGTCGCCAATGGCAAGAAGGACCCGCTGGGCATCAAGCTGTGGTGCCTGGGCAACGAGATGGACGGCCCCTGGCAGATGGGTCACAAGACCGCCTCTGAGTATGGCCGCGTTGCCAACGAGTCCGCCAAGATGATGAAGTGGGTGGACCCCACCATCGAGTGCGTGGCCTGCGGCTCCTCCGCGTTCGACATGCCCACCTTCGGCGAATGGGAATATACGATGCTCAACGAGTGCTACGACAACATCGACTACGTCTCCCTGCATCGCTATTACGGCAACCCCACGGGCGACACCCCCGGCTTCCTGGCGCGCAGCATGGATCTGGACGGCTTCATCAAGACCGTGGTCGCCATGTGCGACGCGGTAAAGGGCAAGAAGCACTCCAAAAAGACCATCAATCTGTCCTTTGACGAGTGGAACGTCTGGTACCATTCCAACGCGCAGGACAAGGAGATCTGGAAGCGGGAGAAGTGGGGGCCGGCGCTGCCGCTGCTGGAGGACATCTACAACTTCGAGGACGCGCTGCTGGCGGGCTCCATGCTCATCACCTTCCTGCGCAACGCAGACCGGGTGAAGGTCGCCTGCCTGGCCCAGCTGGTCAACGTCATCGCCCCCATCATGACCCGCAATGGCGGCGGGGCCTGGGCGCAGACCATCTACTGGCCCTTCCTGCACGCCTCGAAGTACGGCCGGGGGACGGCCCTCCGGGCGCTGGTGAACAGCCCGGTGTACGACTGCGCCGACTACGACGCCGTGCCGCTGATCGACGCCACCGCCACGCTGGGCGACGACGGCAGCGTGACCGTGTTCTGCGTCAACCGCGATATGGCCGAGGATTTCTGCCTCGATATCGACCTGCGCGCCTTTGGCGAAGTGAAGCTCCAGGAGCACATACTGCTGCATCACGACGATGTCAAGGCCGTCAATACCGAGGCGGACCCGCGCAACGTCGCGCCCGTCCCCGGCCCCGGCGGCACGGTGGACGGCGGCAGGGCGCAGATCCGCATTCCCGCGCTGAGCTGGAATGTCATCCGATTTGCATAATCAAAAAAGGGGATGGGGATGGGTGCTGCGCTGTGAAGGGGACGATCCCATGGCCGGACCGTGGACGGAGTGCGGGATTCTCCGGCGCGCCGACGGCGATGATTTCAGCTTCACCGATTTCTCGCTGGACATGACGGTCTTTGACCACAACGGCAAGCGCTACTGCGTCTGGGCGGAGAAGGTCAACGTGGGCAAAAAGATCTCAAATCTGTATATCGCCGAGATGGCCGACCCGCTGACGCTCAAGACGCCCCAGATGCTGCTGACCTCGCCGTCCTATGCCTGGGAGCGGCACGAATTCTGGGTCAACGAGGGCCCCGCGTTCATCGCCCATGGCGACCGGGTCTATCTGACCTATTCCGCCAGCGACACCGGCCCGGCATACTGCGTGGGTCTTCTGTGGGCTGACGCCGATGCCGATCTGATGGACATCTCCGCCTGGCACAAGCTGAACCATCCCGTGTTCACCACCGACGCCGAAAGGGGCCTGTACGGTCCCGGCCACAACACCTTCTTCACCGATGCCGCGGGGGAGGTCTACACCTCCTATCACGCCCGCTCCTACGATGAGATCATCGGCGACCCCCTATATGACCCCAACCGGCACTGCTACATAATGCACATTCCCTTTGAGAGCGGAATGCCGGTGTTCAGCCTGGACGACCAGCGCTTTCAGTGACCCTATGAGACGGAGGATGGAGATGTGAACGGCTGTGGAATGATCTTGCGTGGCGCGGCCATCGGCCCCGGATTCTGGTCGTCCTTCCGCGACACGGTGGCGCGGGAGGGCATCCCCTACCAGTGGCGGGCGCTGAACGACGCCGTGGAGGACGCGGAGCCCAGCTATTGCATGCGCAATTACAGGGTGGCCGCGGGCAAGGAAGAAGGAAGCTTTGGCGGCTTTGTGTTCCAGGACAGCGACCTGGCCAAGTGGCTGGAGGGCGTGGCGTACAGCCTGCGCTGGTATCCCGATCCGGACCTTGAAGCCCTGGCGGACGGCGCGATCCAGGCGATCGCCGACGCCCAGCAGCCCGATGGCTACCTGGATACCTATTACATCATCAACGGACTGGACCGGCGCTGGACGAATTTGAAGGACAACCACGAGCTGTATGTGGCGGGCCACATGATCGAGGCCGCCGTGGCCTATTACCGGGCCACCGGCAAGCGGGCGCTCATGGACGTGGCCCTGAAGCTGGTGGACCATATCGACAGTGTGATCGGGCCCGAGCCGGGCAAGCTGCACGGCTATCCCGGTCATCCGGTGATCGAGATGGCGCTGATGCGGCTGTACGACATCAACGGCGATCCCCGACATCTGAAGCTGGCGGAGTACTTCGTGCGTCAGCGTGGACAGGCGCCCCTGTACTTCGAGCAGGAGGACGCGAAGAACGGCAATGCCTTCCGCTGGAAGGACAGCCCCTTCCGCTACCAGTACTATCAGGCGGGCAAGCCGCTTATGGCGCAGCGGGACGCGGAAGGGCACGCCGTTCGCGCCATGTACCTGTATTCCGGCGCGGCGGATGTGGCGCGGGTCACCGGGGACGCGGCGCTGGCGGACACCTGCCGCAGGCTCTGGCGCAGCACGGTGCGCCGCAGGATGTATGTCACCGGGGGCATCGGTTCATCGGAGTATGGCGAGGCCTTCACATTTGACTATGACCTGCCCAACGATACCATCTATGGGGAGACCTGCGCCTCTATAGGACTGGTGTTCTTCGCCCGGCGTATGCTGGCGCTGGAGGCCAGGGGCGAATATGCCGACGTGATGGAGCGCGCCCTCTACAACGGCGTCATCAGCGGCATGCAGCTGGATGGCAAGCGGTTTTTCTATGTCAATCCGCTGGAGGTCGTGCCCGAAGCCTGTGAAAAGGACCAGTACAAGCGGCACGTTAAGCCCCAGCGGCAGAAGTGGTTTGGCTGTGCCTGCTGCCCGCCCAACATCATACGGCTGCTGGCCTCGCTGGAGGACTATCTCTATTCCGCCGAAAACGACGACATCTATATTCACCTCTATGCGGGCGGCAGCGCCGATTTTGAAATCGACGGGCGGACTGTGGGAGTGTCGGTGGAGACCGATTACCCCTGGTCGGGCCGCGTGGCGGTCACGGTGAGCATGGAAGCGCCCACGGCGTTCGCGCTGCATCCGCGCGTGCCCGGGTGGTGCCGTAAATACAGCATCGAAGTCAATGGCGAAGCCCTTGACGCCGACGTAAAGGATGGATACGCCGAGATCCGCAGGACATGGCGCGACGGGGATCGTCTGATCCTGGATATGGACATGCCCGTGCGTTTGATCCGCGCGAATCCGAAGGTGCGGGAGGATATCGGAAAGCTTGCTGTAGCGCGGGGCCCGTTGGTATACTGCCTGGAGGAAGCGGACAATGGCCCGGACCTTCATCTGCTGAAACTGGGCGGCGCGAAGCCGGAAGCCTTTGAAGTGAAGTGGATGGGGGAGAAGCTGGGCGGCATCGTGGAGCTGACCTGCCAGGGCTTCCGCGAGACCTGCGAGGGCTGGGCCGATTCCCTGTATATGGACGATCATGACAATCATGCGCAGCCCGCGAAGCTGACCTTCATTCCCTATTACAGCTGGGCCAACCGTCAGGTGGGGGAAATGCGGGTGTGGGTGCGCGAATGACATTATGAATACTGTGTTGTGAAAGGAAGGAAAGAAAAGTGAAGAAGCTGTACTTTATCCCCGGTTCCCAGGACCTTTACGGCGCGGAGTGCTTGCGGCAGGTGGCCGAGGACTGCGCGCGCATGGTGGCGTTCTTCAATGAGAAGCTGGGGGACACCGTCGCCTTCGAGCTGCTGCCCACGGTGGAGACCTCGCGCATCTGTGTGGAGGATATGCGTCGCGCCATGGACGACGACGACTGCGTGGGCGTCATCACCTGGATGCACACCTTCTCCCCGGCCAAGATGTGGATCAAGGGCCTGCAGCTGCTGCGCAAGCCGCTGCTGCACCTGCACACCCAGGCCAACGAGAAGCTGCCCTATGGCGAAATCGACATGGACTTCATGAACCTGAACCAGGCGGCCCACGGCGACCGGGAGTACGGCTTCATCCTCGCCAAGCTGCGCATCCCCCACGAGGTGGTGGCGGGCTACTACGAGCACGAGGACGTGCTGGACGGCATCCGCCGCTTCGCCCAGGTGGCCAAGGCCATCGACTATTCCCACAACCTGCGGGTGGCCACCTTTGGCAACAACATGCGCGACGTGGCCGTGACCGACGGCAACCGCCTGGAGGCCGAGATCAAGTACGGCTGGGAGATCAAGTACTGGGGCATCGGCCTGATCGCCAAAATCGCCGGCGAGGTCACCGAAGAGGAGACCGACGCCAAGATGAAGGAATATACCGACAAGTACGTGATGGACACCGACAACATCGCCGCGGTGCGGGAGCAGGCGAAGTACGAGATCGCCTTTGAAAAGTTCATGGCGAGGAACGAGTGCCAGGCATTCACCGACACCTTCCAGGACCTGTTCGGGCTGAACCAGCTGCCCGGCATCGCCGCCCAGAACCTGATGGCCAAGGGCGTGGGCTTCGGCCCCGAGGGCGACTATAAGATCTCCGCCTTCTCCGCCGTGCTGATGAAGATGGCCGAGGGCCGCAAGGGCGCCACGGGCTTCATCGAGGACTATACCTACGACCTGACCCCCGGCCAGGAGCTGGAGCTGGCCAGCCACATGCTGGAGGTGCCCGCCTCCTTCGCCGCCACCCAGCCGAAGATCCAGGTGCATCCGCTGGGCATCGGCAACAAGGCTGACCCGGCCCGCCTGGTGTTCGATTCCGTCACAGGCGACGGCATCCAGGTGACCCTGGTGGACCTGGGCGACCGCTTCCGCATCATCTGCGCCGACATCGAGCTGGTGAAGGTGCCCCATCCCATGCCGAAGCTGCCCGTGGCCCAGATCATGTACCGCCACAAGCCCAACTTCCGCATCGGCACCGCGGCCTGGTGCTATGCCGGCGGCGCGCACCACAGCGTGGTGTCCACCGCGCTGACCCGGGAGGACATCGCCATGTTCGCGCATCTGACCGGCACTGAGCTCATCGTTATCGGCGACGACACCACCGAGGCCGACCTCAGGAAAATCTGACAACGAATGATATACATACCGGACAGGGGCGAATCAACGCTTCCCCTGCCCGGTGTTTTGATGGAGGAACGCATGGTGTGCGATCTCTTTGTGCGCTTCCGGGAAAGGACGGCACCTGATGGCGAGCAGGTGTACTTTGCGTTGAGCCGGGACGGCTTTCACAGGGATGCTCTGAACGGCCGGATGCCTGTGCTGTGGGCATATTACGGCGATCGCGGTGTCAGGGATATCAGCGTGGAACAGTACACCGGGACAGCGGCATAATGTAGAAAGGATTACCCGTGAGGACATTGGAGCCTCACGGGTCTTTTTCTGTTTCCAGCATAGTGTTCACACCGACGATACCATGCCGTTCACATCGACGACAGTATCGTCATTTCCTCTCCACTTATGCACCACCCGAATACCTTAAAGTACCCAATGCCGACTGCTGAAATTGCGAACATATGCCTGACGCCCATCCATGCTCACTGTGGTCGGATCCGTGCATACCTGCGGCAAGTCGAGCAGATGATTCTCGATCTTTTCCTTCTTGACTTCAGCCCTCTGGTGCAGCGCTTCAAGCCAACCGAAAACTGTTCCCTGGGAAACTTCAAGAATATCTCCAGAGATAATAATACAACTGACATTGTTTTACTTTTGCTATACGAGCAGATGAATGTACATCCACCAAGGGCCTGCTATTCCTTCAACACATTGGTTTTAAGGGATGTGCTTTCATTGAGGTTCCTTTTCCTGAATGACTGTCCGCATAGCTCATTCAAGGCTCTGTTCCGCTGAGAAACAGCAATTCACGTGCGTATGCGCCTGACTGCGTCCTGCCAGCCAAGGTACTTGATGTCTCGCGTGGCCTCGTCCATGGTGGGAGTGTAGGACGTGCGTTTCAGTACATTGAACACATCTTTATTATATATTCCCACGGCAAGCCCTGCGGCGTAGGCTGCGCCGATGCCGGAGAGCTCCTCGGAATCGGGAATACGCACCGGGATGTTCAGCATGTCGGACTGGAACTGCATGAGATAGGCGTTGCGGGTTGGGCCGCCGTCTACCCGCAGCTCGCCGATGGGCATGTCGGCGCTCTCGCCCATGGCCCGCACGATGGCAGTGATCTGATAGGCGATGCAGTCCAGCGCCGCCCGGACGACCTCGTTCTTGCCGGTGGACCGGGTCATGCCCACGATGGCGGCCTCCGCGCGGCTGTCCCAGTAGGGTGCGCCCAGACCGGAGAAGGCGGGCACCAAATAGCAGTGGTCACCCGGGTTGGCCTGACGGGCCAGGGTTTCTGTCTCGCTGGGACCATTGATGAGCTTGAGGTCGTCCTTCAGCCAGGTGATCACCGCGCCGGTGTAGTTGATGTTGCCCTCCAGGACATAGTTCACCTTCCCGCCGATCTTCCAGGCCAAGCTCGTCACCACGCCGATGTCGGAAAACACGGGCTTTTCGCCAATGTTCATCATGACAGAGGAACCGGTGCCGTAGGTGGTCTTGGTCATACCGGGTTCAAGGCAGCCCTGCCCGAACAACGTGCCGTGGCTGTCTCCCAGCACGCCCCGGATCGGGATGGGTTTTTCAAGCCAGCCGCAGAAGTCGGTCATGCCGTAGTCGCCGTCGGAGTCGGTGAGCATCGCCATGCAGGCGGGATCGATGCCGAAGATCTCTAGCATGTCGGGGTCCCACTGCAGGGTGGTGAGGTTGAACAGCTGGGTGCGGGAGGCGTTGGAATAGTCCGTGCAGTGCCGGTGGTCCAATGACAGGTTGTACACCAGCCAGCTGTCGATGGTGCCCACGCGGATCTCGCCCTTGCGGGCACGCTCGGCCACGCCGGGAACGTTCTGCATGATCCACGCAAGCTTCGCCGCCGGGAAGTAGGGGGACAGGTTCAGCCCCGTGGTGCGGCGCACCACATCGGCATAGCCCTGCTGCTCCAGGCCCTCGCAGATCGCCGCGCCTCGGGCGCATTGCCATACGATGGCGTTGTACACCGGCTTGCCTGTTGCGCGGTCCCAGGCCACAGAGGTCTCGCGCTGGTTGCTGATGCCCAGGGCGGCAATGTCCGCCTTGTCGATGCCCGCCTTTGCGACTACGTCCTTGACCACCTGCACGGTGTTGCGAATGATCTCCTCGGGGTCGTGCTCCACCCAGCCCTTTTCATTGATGATCTGTCTGTGCGGCAGATCCGCCCGGCACAGCAGCATACCCCCGTCGTTGAACAGCAGCGCCTTCGTGCCCTGGGTGGACTGGTCGATGGATAGGATGTATTTGCTCATAATTTTCACCGTGCTTTCAGTAGACTTGTAGGGGCGGCGACGCGCCGCCCGCCGGGCAGTACGATCCGCTTCGTACCGGGCGGGCGCCGCATCGGCGCCCCTACTGTGGTTGGATCAGAGATTCCCCTTCACGGTCTTTGCGATCAAGGCACTCTCTGGAATAACAGATAACGAACAAGCGCTTCAGAAATGAGGCGCTGTTTTATACGAGGAGGTACGCAAAATGGGATGGTTCCAGAGATAGCGCGGTGCGGTACAGCCGCGGGATGAGCTTCGAGATCAGCCAAAGGTCGAAGTTGCCGTAGGCGCGAAGGACGACGGCAGGTCTACGATGACTTACAACAAGTCCATCACGTTCAGCGGCGACCTTGCCAGCTATGATTACGACAACATCCTTCGGGACAAGCAGCGCACTATCAACAGCCTGTACGAGCTGAGCGACCACTTTGTGGACGCCGACCCCCATCTTCCGCGGGATCATCAACCGGGAATCACCGTTGCCGGTATGCAGCTTCCACCGCCGCACTCAGCTCATCCTTTGTCTCTCCGACCCGCAGTCTTCGAGCCGCGACGACAAGTCGGTCATCATCGATACACGTCGACAGCGTCAGCAGCGCGTCGCCGCATTCCACATCCACGGGAATCTCAAATCTGGAGCGATTCCTCAACGCCAGAATATAGGAATCAAAATCCTCTCCTGACGTAAAAGTCGCATGATCGAAATAATTGAAATAACCTGTATCCCCTGTCCTGGAAGACACCACCAGCACCGCAAACACAACGTAGGCTTCCTTTTCCCAGAGCGTGCTGAACGCGATCAGCGGATGCCGCCGAAGAAAGTCAAGGTTCCGGTAGTGCGTCAGTATGCCAAACATACTGCCATCCTTCATGCTGTGGCCGTGGATCAGCAGGTTCTGGGTCCGCGGAGTCAAGGGGTGGTTCTCGTCCAGGAACAGTGTGCCTGAAGCATTCCCCGCGCCGGTGAAGTCGTGGTCGAGATAATAGCTGTTATCCCAATATACCACCGGCTGGTAGACAACACCGCCGATGCCAAGCCAGCCGATCGTGTCGGGATTCTCCCTGGCCAGCTTTTGCATCTCCGGCAGTATGTCGAGGTCAGTGCGATGGAAAACGGTTACCGGCGCGGCACCCGGGGCGGCCTGTTCCGTTTGAATCTCCGACTCCACAGGCGGCGCTGCGACCTCCGCTTCTATTTGGTTTCCGCTGACGTTGTGCATGACAGCCAGCCGCCGGTTCAGCCTGGCCGTGCGGACGCTGCGGACGATCACCGAGGCCGACAGTGACAGCGCCCCTACGATGACCAGAATCAGCACGCACTCCGCAACGATGAAACGCCCCCGGTTGACGGCAGGAAAACGGCGACGGCGACGCGCAGGCATTCGATCCCGGAGGAATCTGTACAGCCTATGGCCGCAATCGGCCCGCCATCGCCGTCGTCTTGACATTTTGCTGTTCTCCTGCGATTCTGTTTATCTGCTATGCCTTCTCCGCTTTTCTGCGCAGCAGGATCAACAGCGCAAGCGCTGCCATCGCCACCGCCAGATACAGCGGGAGATTGCTGTTATCGCCGGTGGGGATCCTGTCCCGAACCGTCAGGGTGACCTCCCGGCTGATGGTTCGTATTCCGGCAGCGTCCGCAACGACGCATCTGAACCTGCAGCCGTTCCACTTCTTCTCGACATCATCGCGGGACATCACGGAATCGGTAAAGCCGGGCAGATCGACCCACTTCCCGCGCTTCTCATCCCAAATCTGCCACTGGTACGCGTAGGGCTGTCGGCCGCCTCCGACCTCCACAGAGAAGGATACATCCTCGCCCGACTGAACAACGACATCCCTCGGCTGCCGGATGAAGGTCAGCGGGTTCTGCGGCTGGACGGACACCATGAAGGGATTGGAATACAGGTAGTAATGCCCATAGCCTGTCCCGTTTACATCCAGTTCCGCCCGATAGCGCCAGAGAACCAGCGACTGACCCTCGGGCAGCGCTTCAAGCAATACCGGCTCCGCGTCCGCCAATACGCGCTCTTCCCCGGACTGGGTCCTGCCCGTGGGGCTGGGGATGTCCTCAATCGAGGCGACAACCGAGTCCCGGGCTTCGATCTCCACGATGTAGTCCGACGCCACCCAGGGGTAATCGCAGGTCAGTCCCGCGTAGCCCCGTAGGTAGTCCCGGGCAAAATCCTCAGCGCCGTAGTCAATGCGATAGGTCCAGGGCCAGACCGTAAGCCCCCTGTGCCGGGCTGCCTGCAGCGCCTCTTCGTGGCTGTGCATATAGATGGGGTTGTAGGTGGCGTTCCAGGCGTCGAGGACTTCGAAGAGCCCGCGCAACTTCGCCTGCGTCAGGTTTGTCCCCTCCAGTCCTTCGGAATCCACATCCATCCACTCGCCCAGATTCAGCGCGCCGATGGATATCTGCGGATAATCGCTGTAAATGGCATCCAGGATCTGCGTGTTGAAGGTGATCGTAAAGAACTGGTCCCAGGCGTCGTAATCGTCCACCAGCGCCTTGTAAGCCGGAATGATGGCGGGGTTGTAGCTCTTGATCTCCGTGTCGTGGACGAGGCCGGTTCCCTTAAAAGCCTCGATGTACTCCCGCAGCGTGGGTATTCTGTAGGTCTTTTGCTCCTCCTGCCCATACAGCGTGCCGTATCGGGAGGACTCGCCCGGGAGGACTTCGTTCCAATTGATGATGCTCTCCCAGTCGAAGGGCTGCGCCTGCAGCTGCTTCAGAGTGAAGTGCTCGGCTGGATAGATTTCACCCTCCTCGTCCCGCCGGATGAAATTCAAAAGGCGCTCGGTGGTATCGTCGTGAAGTATGAAGACCTCGCCCTCCGCGCTGAGCTGGATATCGTTTTCCACCGAGTCCACACCCTCCTCGAACGCGCCCCGGGCCGAATCCAGGGTGTTTTCCACATATGTGGAGGGATCGCCACGGTGCCCGATGATCAGGGGCGCCCGCAGCAGCGACGGCGCGTCGTCCCGGAAAAAAGACTCCGCCCGGAGGGCCGCTTCATAATCGTCCACCACCACGCCGTTGACGCCGTTGGTGTACATGGTCATGATCGTCCGCGTGTCCGTCGGCGTCTGCACCCAAACCGTGGACGCCAGGCTTTGAAGAAACCGCACATTCTCCCGGCTGGCGGCCTCGGCGCTCAACAGAATCACCTTGCCGTGGGCGGCGTTGGTGGAAGCCACCATGTCCGTCAGCGCATTTCTGTCGGGCTTACTGATGGCCGTATAGTCCAGCATGCCCCGCACATGGGTCAGATCGGCCACATCCCTGACCAGGTCCGCGTGGTCCGGCGTGGAGAGGACAAAGCAGTCCAGCAGCCCGCTTTCCGGAAGGAAGGCCTTGAGCGCCGCGGCAGTCCGGCTGTCACGGATGTAGAAGGCGGGGATCACGCCCCCCGACGTGGCGTCGATGTAGCGCCCCAGGTCGTCTGAGAGGAGGCTTCCGTCCCGGTCGTACACGTTCAGCTTTTCATCCAGCCATACGATGGCCGTGGCGGGGCGCTGTGACCCGGTCGCTGTGGCCAGGGCGTCAGGGCCCGCGTGCCAGGCGACAGTTGCCGCCATGGCCCAGGAGGTGTCCGGCTCATAGACATCGGTATAGGGCAGCTTGGCCTTCCCGATCGCCTCCGTTTCGACCCTGCCGCACAGCGCGCAGGCGCGCCGTTTCTCACCCTCCCGGGTTCGGGTGGCTTCTCTGACGGTCTCCCACTCTCCCCAGTCATGGGCTTCGGGATCAATGGGAAGCACCTCCGTCATGACGTGCGAGGGATCGACCTCGCAGACCCTTGTTACGCTGCCGGGGCTTATACAGGTGGCGTCGGTTTCACTGCCCAGGTCTTCGTCCCAATAGTGCTCCGCCTTCACCTCGGCGACGATCACGAGCCTGTCGCGCTGACGGAGCAGGGGTTCTGTCCTGACATATTCCATGGATTCGGCATCGTACACAGCGACGCGGGTATTGCCGTCAAAGCGATACCCAGCCTTGGCTTCGAGGGTCACGTAAGCCGTATAGGTCTCATCGCCCTCGAAGGTTCCCTGGAAGGGGATATAACCGGAGGCGTCCCAGGCGGTAATCCAGGCGCTGGGTTCCCCTTGCGTCGCGGCTTCCCGGGCTTGTATATCGCATTCCGGCATATCGGGTTCCGACCCGCAAATCGGCCTGCTGATTTCGATTTTCAGCAAGCCGACGGCGCTTTCGGCCTCCGCCGTCATGCACAGGCCCAACATGGCGAGGACCATCAGCACCCTCAAAAACCTTCCCATATCCGTCACACCTTCCTCATCCTCCCGCGCGGCAGGATCAACGGCATCGGCGCCGCGAATGCCTGCTGATCGTATAACATCCATCCCATATCCCATAAATGTCTAATACATCCGGCCTTTCCGGGATGCGCAAAGCTCAACCCGTTCGGAAGGCAACCGAAAATCACCCGAAAAGCCCGTAATGGGTGATAGAACGCAACCGGAAGAAGTGGTATAATAATTCAAATAATAGGCGATTGTAAAAGTCAGCACGGAACAGCGAGATGACGGGAACAACAAGCTCGGAATTGCAAGAGGAAAGAAAGGGAAAAGAGCGAGAAAGAGAGAACGGCAGCGCAAAGCGGGCGGGGA
>Ga0256404_1007689_pt1 | contig 16818 bp, 23 predicted proteins | sample RumenRJG_01DNA_FD_185990 | JGI IMG/M metagenome (GOLD analysis project Ga0256404, IMG submission 185990) | Bovine rumen microbial communities from Lethbridge, Alberta, Canada - RJG_01 | ecosystem: Host-associated > Mammals > Digestive system > Stomach > Rumen | place: Canada: Alberta | collected...
AGGATAATCTAAACAATATGCTAAATATGCATCAAAACATCTTTGGTTATCCCAAAAAACCATATAATTTAACTTATGTTTTTTAGCGTCTTTTCTCTTTTGGACATTAGTTTTTGTCCATTCGATATAATTATCGTTTAAAACTTTATGTTTGGAACATTTTAGTTCTTTTGCGAAGTTAACATCTTCTGGATTATTTTTATCAAACCAGTGTCTTGAATACTTTAAATTACTCATAAAATACTCTATGAATAAATCTTTTGATTTTACATAAAATTTGCTTCCTAAAGGATATCTTTCGTCAATATAATTTTCAATAACATCATCTTCTCCAAAATGAGAAATTAGCATAGATTTAATTGCTCTATGATTTTCCCAAACATCGGTTCTCCAATGACCTTTTTCATCCTTAACTCTTGGGTCAAATTCTGGAGGAAAACCTGATTCATCGCCAGACCTTGTTTCTCTTATTGCTGGAGTTGTATGAATTGGTTTGAAATTAACTGCAGCATCGATAAAACCGTCCTTTTTGTATACAGTTTCAACGGTAGATAGAAGGATTTTCTTCTCTAAATCATATTTTTCAAACTCATAATCAACCTTTAATTTACGAGCCTCGTCTTTTGTTAAATCATATGTTTTTAGTCTTGTGCTTCTAATAAATTTTTCTAAATTTTCTATTTCTTGTTCTAATTCTTTTATTCTTTGTTTTTCTAGTAAATAAGAATTGTCTAATTTATTTTGTTTTCTTGTTTTTACCGCCTTTGTAATAACATCTGACATTTCGAAAACATTGTCAACACCATATTTTTCTTTTATTCCATTTTTCATATTGTCCTGCCTTCTTTTTGCGTCAATTTTTGCGAATGCATCTCGTAATCCAAGTTCTGAAAACAACCAAGAAAGCTTAATTAGATTTGCATTATTTATTCCTAAAATATTTAAAATTTCATCTTTTGATGCACCTTTTGAATATTCGTCCAAAGCTTGTTCATATTTTTCTAAACCGACATTTGTTCTGACAAATTGAAGTTTGTATTCCTTTCTGTCGATTCCCTTGAGTTCGGTTTTGAACTTCGAACCATTATAACCAACGTCAATTCCTGTTTTTTCAAAAATTTGAGATTGTAAAAAACCTCTGCAAATTAAATCTTCTGGTGAATCTAAAGTGAATAGTTTCATAAAAAATACCTCTTTTTTCTTACAATAATAGTTTATCATAAGTTCGAGGTATTGTCAAGAAAATTGGAAAAATTAATTATTATTTATCGACTAAATCTGGGAATCTTTCCTTGAGGTCATGTGCCCTTAGATTGTGTGGCTTTTTGTATTCCAATTCGCGGCATTTAAGAAAAACGGCACAAATCATGCTAAAGGGGAATTCGATTTCCCCGACAGTTTCGTTATTTTCATCAAATCTGATTAGAAGTACAGAATCATTGTCCTTATTAAAAACTATCTTTAAATTTGGGAAATTATCATTATAATATTCGAGAACATCATATTTCTTCCTGTGCCATCCTAAATCGATTAGAGCTGCTTCATTTCGGGTTGTGGTGGCGGAAATTTTTGAATAGTCGTAAAGAGGATTATCTGTAGTTGGAAAAAATTCTGATAAATTGCCGTATTGCTCTGAATATAATCCTGGATAATAGTAATCGGGCATTTCCCAATACCAGCTTGGGGGGTAAGCTTCTTGTAAAAATGATTCCGCCGAAGACTTGATAAGCAAATCATCTTCCTGTTTTGCGTTCGATTCGAGTCTTTCTTTTGAAAAGAGCCATTGCCAGATTTCGTTGAACTGAAGAAGTTCATTCCTTCTCTGTTCATTTATGCAAACGCCGTTTTCGAAACATTTTAAATACTCTTGTTTTAAATATTTGATATCTTTTTCTTCCATAAATTTACCTCAAAGATATTATAACAAAATTATAACCGTATGGCAAGAAGTTGTTTTTCTATGTCTGATAATAAAAAATTAAATTTGATAATTCTACTTAGAGTTTGTTGCGTGTTGTAATTTGGCAAGGGCTTAATGATTAACATTGTTTTTAAGTTGTCTAAATCACGTTTATCATTAATTCTGTAATTATTAATTTGATTTATAAATTCTTTTTCTGTGAGTTTTAGAATGTCTAGTTCCTTCTTTGTTAGACTTCCTGAAGTTGGAGTGTGTGATGTAATGATGTTAATTTCATCTTGAGGGGGTCTTTTCCCGGACAATAACGTAATTTTTAACTTATCTAATTCGTTTGTGAATAGGGTTAGTTCTCCGTTGATAGTTGCTGGTAATTCTTTCTTATCAAACTCTCTAAAAAATTCGTCAAACGATAATCTTTCGCTTTCAGCAAGAATGTTGCTTATACCAATAGCAATTTGCTTCTCTTTGATTTCGATTTTGTCTTCTGGGATATCAAAAGAAAAATCCAAGGTGTTGATGTCGCTTGTTTTCTTTTGAGATGCATCATCAATCTTTTTAGGTTCTTTTTCTAAACTGATATCAAAATCTAAATTAAATTCTTCGTCTAAAATACCCATGTATATATTTTATCAAAAATAAAGAGGATTTTATGAAATCCTCCTTAAATATTCTCGATTAAATCTTCTATTTCCTCCAATGGTGTGAAACCGACAATTCTATCAACTTCTTCACCATCTTGCAAAATTACCAATTGAGGAACTGACATAACATTATATTTCATGGCTTCGTCTTGATGTGTGTCTACATCAATGTCAACAATTTTAATTTGTGGATATCTTTTCTTTAATTTTGGCATTACTTCCTTGTTTAGCATTTTACAAGGGCCGCACCAGTCAGCTTCGAAGTGTAGAATTGTGATATCTGACTCTAATGTTAATTTTTCTTCATCAACATCTGAAATTTCTTCATCTAAATCAAAATCTCTTAAGTCGTCATCATAATTTTCTGAATCTTCAGCTGAAATTGCGCCAACAGGGCAACCAGACAATGCTTCGTCTACAGTGTCAAAGTCAGCGTCGTCTGAATATGCTTCAGCAAATCCATCGGAACCAATTCTGAATACATCTGGACATGCGGATTCACATAGACCGCATGCTACGCACAAATCTTTATCTACAATAAATCTCATAAATTATTTTCTCTCCTTCTTTGTTTGTATTTTTAAGTTACTTGTGAAGAAATAATACACAAGTGTGGCTGTTAATGCTGTGGACAGTAACATCTTAATGTCGATTCCTTTGTCGAAAAGAAAAGACAACAAAGAGTAGACTAAAGAATATACTACAGCAAATAAACATGTTTTTACAATTTTATCTTTGTCCATAAAAATAACTCCTAATATTTATTGTATATATTATTTAAAAATAATGCAAGACTATTCTTTCCAAGTGTACATGCCATCGCCATCGTGGCCGTCGGGACAGCCAAGTGCGAACCAATCCTCTACATCTTGTTCATTCCAGAGAACGACGTAATTGAGATTGTTCTTCTTCGCGGTTTTACGTTTTTCGACGTCTGATGTCCACCATGACATTGGGCACCAATCTGGAAACTTTGCTTCGAGTTCAGATTTAATTTTTCTGTGTGTGGGGGATTTTGCGTTGTACCAACCGTAATTTGGTTGATGGGTCCAATGAGCGTTGAGTTCTATGAAAAGGTCTCGTTCGGGGATATAGAAATCGCATGCGAATGGGTAACGTGGGTCTTTATAGTTTCGACGAACATTTGGATATTTTTCAAATAGTAACATAAATGTTTCGTCTTCTATTTTAGAAGTATTTAGAGTTCCGTTCTTCTTTCTTGATGCGAAACATCGCTCCGAAAAATCTTTCTTTTTCATTGGATTTGTTATGCCATACCTATCGAGTAAAGAAGACTTTAGCTTGTTTTTAACTTTATCTGACTTCATTGGGTTATCAACGCCATATTTTTTGAGGTTTGTTTGCTTGACTTTTGATTTTATTGCCTGTGATTTTAATGGGACTGATACACCATAATTCTTTTTTAATGTTTCGATTTGTTTGTTTTTGATTTCTGGTATTGAAGTTGTTGATGTGACTCCATATTTTTTTAAATTAGACTTTTTAGTTTTTTCAATAAAAGGTTTATATTGTGTTGGATATTCGCATCCATATTTAGACAATGAATTATTAATTTTTATCTTTTGAACAAAATCTAATTGACTTGCATTGTCGACGTTGTATGTTCTATTGATTCCGTTTTTAAAACCGTTCTTCTGATTGATTACAAGTGCTTGGGAAATTTCTTTTTCATATCCCAATGATTTACAGAAATATGTAAAAGTTTTTTGTAATTTTGGGTATAGTTCGAAATAATCGAAAATCTCAGAAACAAGTTTACCGTTTGCGAAACAAAGAATTTGTTCTTTTATTTGTTCTTCTGAAAAATTTTTCTTAACAAAATTAAGTTTATAATCAAACCTATTAATTTTTGATAATTTTTTCTTATAGTTATGTCCGCAATAACCTATATCTACTCCAATTTTCTTGAATATATAATCTCTTGGGAAACCACGCAATATTAAATCTTCTACGCTATCTTTTTTGAAAAGTTTCATAATTATATTATATTATTTTTAATGAAAAACATCAATAATAAAAAAGATGGTTATTCGCCATCTTTAAAAACCTCTTTTGCTGTCGCCACCAAGCCACCCAAATTTTGTAATTCACTTGGGATAATAATTTTTGTAGATTGTCCGTTTGCAACTTCTTTCATGGCTTCGAGGCTCTTGAGAGTTAAAACGGATTTGTCAACTTCCGCTTGCTTCAAAAAAGCTAAACCTTGTGCTTCTGCTTTTTGAAGAGCGAGAATTGCTTCGGCTTCACCTTGAGCTTCGCGAATTCGTCTTTCTTTGACTGCGTCAGCCTTCAGAATAGCGGATTCTTTTTCACCTTCTGCTTCTGTAATGGCAGCTTGTTTTTTACCTTCAGCTTCAATTACAAGCGCTCTACGGTCTCTTTCGGCCTTCATTTGACGTTCCATGGCTTCTCTGATTTGAGTTGGTGGATTGATATTTTGTAATTCTACACGAGTGATATCAATTCCCCAGTTATTTGTTGCTTCATCGAGAACGGATAACATTTTTGCGTTAACGGTTTCTCTTGATGTTAATGTTTCATCGAGAGTCATGTCGCCCACAATGTTTCTGAGGGTTGTTGCTGTTAGGTTCTCAATAGCCGCTATAGGGCGTTCAACCTTGTATGTGAACTTAGTTGGGTCCATTACTCGCCAATAAACCACTGAATCAACCGAAAGAGAAACATTATCTTTTGTAATCACTGCTTGTGGCTCAAAGTCTGAAACCTGCTCTTTTAGAGAAATCTTTCTAACGACTCTGTCAATAACTGGAATTCTTAAATGTGGGCCTGCTTCCCAAGTCGCTTTGTATGCGCCCAGTCTTTCAACAATGTAAACCTCTGCTTGTTTTACAATAACAAGACATGTTGAAACCCAAGCGACAAGTAATAGTAATAATGGAATAATAATAAATGGCATATTCTAAACCTCCTTCTTAACTTCCACATTTTCTTTATAAGCCGCATAACCTAATGATTTACAACCGATGATATTACCGTGTTCATCTCTAACTAAATCTAATGTTACCAGCAAATCTTTCCTTTTTGGGTATGCGAATTGAACTACATTTGAAACAATATAATAAACTCCTTTTTGATATTTGGGAATTCTATCTTTACAATATTCCGATTTAACTATTGGTACACCACAAATTTTACCCTCTGGTGTTAATGTTTCTTTAAGACGTAATGAACCCTTGCTTTTGTAAGTTTTAACAATCTTGCCGTCCTTGTATATGTCGACATCATGTGGTGTGAGGTTAATGATTTTATTCATAATAAACTCCTAGAATAATCCTTGGTTAATAACTGTCAGGATAAGATATAGTGCTAGTGTGATTCCTAAAGAAGTTTTTGAATATAAAGCTGGAGGAAATCTTTTGAAAAGTCCCAGCCATATAAAAATTCCTGGATTGATGGTGAGGAATAAAAATATCACCGGAATCATGCTATATCGACCAACAAAGGAATTAAATGTAGAGTTAATAAAAGCAAGAATAAAAACTGATGCAAAATTAATCAAAAAATATTGAAAATCTTCTGATGGCACTTTTGATTTGTTTGTTCTGGTTAAAAATGTGTTGAAATTCTCACTTTTATATTCGAAATGCTGTTCTTCTTCGTGAAGTTTGGGATGGGCGTCATAATGCTCCTTGGCATTAAAAATGGCGCCAGCATTCCAATCTGAAGAATTTTCTTCTCTGTGATGGTCGTTTTCGGCGGATGTTTTTCCGTGTCTATATCCCTCTCTGGCCTTCTCTTGTGAGAGCCAGTCGTTATCATTGTCTTTCATATAATTCATAAAAATATTATAGCTCAAAACGAATTAAAAGTCAAGGAAAATATTATGTATAATATACGTTAAATATTTTCTCATTTTGGAAACTTGATTACTTTTAGGTTTGTTTTTGGAGAACCGTTAAACGCTAAGATGTAATAAACAGCATTCTCTGTGTCTAAAGTTTCGCGTGAAAAATAATAATGTCTTAATATTTCTTCGACATTATTATCTAAATCTATTAAAACTTCCTTTAAATTTGGATTTGATTTATATTTTTCTAGAGCATCATTCAATGCATTTTCGATGGCTTTTACCTTTGTATAGCTCATATAACCTCCTAATTGATTCCCAACTGTGCTCGGAGAGCTGCATCGTATAAATCTTCCAGATGTAATCCATTTCGACTTGCTGCGTTAACATAAGTGTTATAATTTAACCCTCCACAATTCTTTGCGAAATCTGTGAAAATTGTAGTTTTATCGGTATATCCGATAGAAGCTAAGCAATTTATTGCTGCCAACTGTTGTTGTGGAGTTAATTGTCTTGTCAACTGTTGATAAGGTAATTCTTGAGCAATCATTGCCTTCATTAAATTTGTTTTAACTGTGGTTTGTGAAACGCCAAATTTATTGGCTGTACTGTTGATATCTTTGGTTTGTAACCATTCTTCAACATATTTTACAAATCCAGGTTTACGGCCTGTTGAAGTTTTTACTCCTGTCGTACCGTACTTTCTTTCGATTTCCATGGCTTCAGCCTTACCTTGTGTAATATATCCTTGGATATCTGGAATTAAATCTACATTTTTCTCATTAGCTAAAATGGCGATGATTTTAATCATATCCTTCACATCATCTTCGGCACGATGGTTTTCAATATGGTCGAATTGTAAACATTGCATTACTTCAGCTTGTTTTAGTTTTACTTTTGTTCCGAAATAATCTTGTGTGATTTTTTGTGCATCAAACCAAAGATTTTCTTTGCCAAAATCAACATCCATTCCTGAATCTTTGAAAGTTTGCTTTAATAATCTTAAATCAAAAGATGTATTCCAAGCTACTATAACTTTATCTTTTAATAAGTCTTTGATTTGTTGAGAGTATTGTGAAAAAGATGGTTTGTCCTGTAACATCTCATCTGTAATTCCTGATATAGCGGATGCCTCTGGATTCATTTTTGTCGTTCCGAGATTAAACATCTGGTCAAACAATACTTCGTTTTTTGAGTTTAAAACCGTTAATTCACATACCTTATCAAACCCTGCAAAACCGCTTGTTTCAGTATCTAAAAAGACAACGTTATTATCTGGTTTGATAAGGTAGTTGCATAAAGCTATTGTTTTAAATTTTTCTTCAGAGATATGTAAATCTTTATCTGGTGTTAAATTTTTGTCGTCTATTTGCATAAATTACTCCTTCTTGCCCTTTTTAAATATTTTAGCAAAAAAGTCATCTATTTTATCAGAAATTTGTTCGGCTAGTATAGTGTTTTGTTCATCAAATGCTTTTAGTTTATCTTCAACTGTATCAGCTTTATTTATTGCATCTTTAAAGTTCTGTTCAATCATATGTTTCTGAACAGCAAGTTTAACAGCAAGCGATGTATCATCGTCGTTATATTCATCTAAATTTTCATCTAGTTCATCTAATAAAATTTCTTCTGATTCAACATCTAGTGTTTCTTCAATTTCATCTAATTGTTTTTTCTTGTTATTATTTTCCATATAATTACCTCCTTAATGATTCTGGTTCTATTTCTATAATATATGGATTTTTTGATTTTTGCAAGTCTAAATATGGTTCTAGTATGATTGATTTTTATCTCCATTTCTTTGTGGCAGCCTTGATAGCTTTAATATATTCATCACTTGGAAAAATTGTATAATCATCTTCATAGGGGAGACTATTGAGAAAATTTAATAACTCTGTTTGAAATCCGATTTCTGCGTTTAAATTGCTCTTGTGTTGAACTTTATCACCTAGAAGATTTTTATAACATATATAGAAATTTAAAGATGCTTGCTTCTCAAGGATTAGTTCTTTTAAGGTTGTACGTGTTACTAGATGTTCTTGCTCATATATCATGTCATCGTATTTTGAAAAAACTTCCTCCAATTGCTCATTTGAAAAATTTAACTCCTTGTTCATTTGAAGGAAATCTTTTACAAAAAGTTCTGTTGATTTTGATTTATATTTTTGTTTTTCCATAGTGTCCAATCTACTTAATTTAAGTTCCACTTAATCCTTAATTTTTTTATAATATATGAGAAATTTTTTATATCACTTAACTTATTGAGTGAATTTTCTTGTTGAGACTTAAGAAATAATAAATAATCACGGTAATAAGATAAAACATTTTGTATTTTATATTTATTAGGAATTTGGTTACCTAGAATTTTCAAATAGTATTCATAGAAAGAGGTAATTGATTTGATTTCTTCTAATTTTTCGCGTATGCTTCGATGTTCTAATGAATGTTCTTCTTGAGAAATCATGTCATCATATTTTTGGAAAAGAATGTTTAACTCGTCTTGAGATATGTTTTCTAGATTATAGCGAGACATAACTGAATCGACAAAGAACTGTGTTGGTTTTGACTTGTATTTTTGTTTTTCCATTCTTTTCTTCCTCCTTTTAATATTATATCATAAACAAAACCTCTTGTCAAACAATATAAAATTATATATAATATAATAAAAAGGAGGTTTTAAAAAACTTATGGAAAAATTAGAAAAAGATTTAAAAGATGTTAAAAACGAGGCTGAAAAGAAATTGGAAGAGGTTAGAGAGGAAATTTCTAGAAAAATTAAAGAATTTAACGAAATGTCACAAGAAGACAAAAAAGAAAAGATTAAAAATACAGCATCTGAAACCGTTGACAAAACTAAAAATGCTATTTTAGGAGAAGATGGTAAATTTGACTCCAGCGACCTAAAAAGAATTGCCAACGGCGGTTTAGAGATTGCAGCAGGTATTGCTGGCGGAATTGAACATGGTTTTGGATGGTTAAGAAACCAAATAGAAAAGGTTAAAATTGACTAACTATGTATAAAGGAATAACAAACACCTCATACAATATATACCCGGAAATGTCATCGTTGTATAGAATAATGATTGTTGATGAAAATGGGAAAAACGACTTCGTTGCAGCATTTTTGAACAAAGAGGACGCAGAAATAGCGTTACATTCCATAATGCGAGACTTAAAAAACGGAGAAAGAATGGTAATTGTAAAGTAAAAAAAGAGCTGAAACAGCTCTTTTTTATTTGACAAAAAATTGAATAAAAGATATAATATTAATATGGCATGTAGTTATGTTTATTTTATCACAGACGGAAACGGACATATTAAAATAGGAAAAGCTGATGATGTAATGGAAAGGCTTGCTGAATTGCAGACCGGGAACCCTTACAAATTGTCAGTTGTTTTAAACGTTATAATGCCGACAAAAACAAAAGCATTTAATTTAGAAAAAGAACTACATAATAAATTTAAGAGATTCAGTCTTGAAGGTGAGTGGTTTATGGAAGAACCTGTTTTAGACCTTATAGATACTGAAATTGTCGAAATAGGAAATTTTAAGTTTGGTGGAATTAAATATGGAAAACAAGAAATATAGTCCGATGATACAAGAATATCTGAAAACAAAAGATGAATACAAAGATTGTATACTTTTTTATAGATTAGGCGATTTCTATGAAATGTTTTTTGAAGATGCGGAAATTGCGTCAAAAGAATTGGAATTGGTTTTAACAAGTAAAGCTTGTGGAAAAAATGAAAAAGCACCAATGTGTGGTATACCATTCCACTCTGCTGACAACTATATCTATAAAATAGTATCAAAAGGTTACAAAGTTGCAATCGCTGAACAAACAGCTGACCCTTCTTCCGTGAAGGGGCTTTTACCACGTGAAGTTGTAAGAGTGGTTACACCTGGAACTCTGATTGATTCAAATATTACATCATCTAAGGAAAACAACTATCTAATGGCTATTTATAAAACAGATGGATTCAACATTAGTTGGTGTGACTTGTCGACAGGTGAATTTTGCGAGAGTGATATTAACGGTGAACTGCAAAACGAAAAACTGCTGGAAAATTTAACAAGAATACAACCGAATGAAATCATAACTAATTTTGAAGATGAAGTTAAGGGTATATCTGAATATCAAAAAACTCATGAACATGTACTGGTTTCTGAAGTTACGGAAGAAGGAAAATATAACAATGCCAGCGGTATGCTTTTATGGTATTTAAAAAACACCCAAAAACAAGATATTACACATCTAGAACCTATTAGACACGTTGATGATAAAACGAACATGAGACTTGATAAATCTTCGTTGAGAAATTTAGAGATTCTGGAAACATTTTATGATAAATCTGTAAATGGTTCACTATTTGGTGTACTGGATAAATGTAAAACAGCTATGGGCTCCAGAAGATTAAAACAATGGTTGATAGAGCCACTAGTCGATAAAGATAGTATCGACAAAAGACTTGATGCTGTTGAAGTTTTAAAAAATGATGAAATCTCCAGAAATAATATCAGAAATTATTTAAAAAACATTTATGACATCGAAAGATTGATTTCCAGGATATCATTGGGAACTGTAAATGCTAGAGATTTATTAGCGTTAAAACAAAGTATTTACTTCCTGAAAGACATTAAAATAGAGCTGTCGAATCATGATGTAAAATACTTAAATGAACTAAACCAAGAAATCAACGAATTAGATGATGTCTACAAAATAATAGATAACAGTATTTTGGAAGAGCCTTCAATAAGTGTTAGAGAAGGTGGAATGATAAAACCAGGATATTCTGATGAGTTGGATAAATTACATGATGAAATAAAAGATTCTAAAGAATGGATAAAAAATTTAGAGAAAAACGAACGAAATAGGACAGGAATTAAAAACTTAAAAGTTGGTTTTAATAAGGTGTTTGGGTATTATATCGAAGTAACGAATTCACAACTATCTTCTATACCAGCAGATTATATAAGAAAACAAACATTAGTTGGTGGTGAAAGATTTTTTACCAATGAATTAAAAGATACAGAAAGTATATTATTAAACGCACAATCTACAATCAATGAAACAGAATATAAAATATTTTGTGAAGTAAGAAATTACATTAAAAGAATGACTGGAGTAATACAGAAAACTGCTATTGCCTTATCTAAATTGGATGTTATTGCTGATTTTAGTGAAGTGGCTAGTAAAAATGAATATGTGAAGCCTGAAATTACAAATAATGATGAAATTATAATTAAAAATGGAAGACATCCTGTCATTGAAAAAACAGTAGAACGTGAATTTGTTCCAAATGATGTAAAGTTAAATAGGACAAATGAATCTCTAATTATGATTACTGGGCCAAATATGGGTGGTAAATCAACATACATGAGACAGTTGGCTTTGATTGTCTTAATGGCTCAGGCCGGATGTTTTGTTCCTGCTGATGAGGCTGTAATAGGAATTTGCGATAGAATATATACAAGAATTGGTTCAGGAGATAATATATCAATGGGTCAATCAACATTTTTCGTCGAAATGTCTGAATTGGCGTATATATTAAACACTGCAACAGACAAGAGTTTGATTATTCTTGATGAAATTGGTAGAGGAACGAGTACTTTAGATGGGCTTTCAATAGCCTGGAGTGTGGTTGAAAAATTAACAAAAGATGAAAATAAAGTTAGAACATTATTCGCTACTCATTATCACGAATTAACAAACTTAGAAAATAAAATTAACTGTATTAAAAATTTAAATGTAGAAGTAGAAGAAAAAGAAGAAAACATTGAGTTTAGTTATAAAGTTGTCGATGGAGCTTCTGATAAAAGCTTTGGAATCCAAGTTGCTAAATTAGCTGGGGTTCCGGAAGATGTAATAGAAGAAGCAAAGAAAAAACTGGAAAGTTTAGAAGAAAGTGAAAATTCTATTATTTTATAAAAAAGAGCGATTAATTAATCACTCTTTTTCTTTTTGAATAACTGTCTTTGTAATTCTGCACTTTTTTCTTTTTGCTTTTTTGTTTCTTCTTTTAATACTTTAATTTCTAGATAGAAATTATCGTCTTGAAGAAATACTATTGAAACCTTATCACTTGCTTTAAGATTTTTGGGATATTTACAATAATCGAGTGAAACGTGAAAAATGTCTAAACTCGGGGATTCGATTTTAGCAATTTTTTCGTTGAATTCATCCGTAAACATTGATTCAATAGTATAAATTTCGGTGGGAATTAGTTCTATTTTTATCATAATTAAATTATACCAAAAAATCAATAAAAAGTCAAGTTTTTGGTGAAAACGGTAAAAATAATGTAAAATACATATATAATAATGGTGTATAGGAGGTTTTTTATGAAAGATTTGATGGAAGATAAAATTGAAGAAGATTTAAAAGATGATGGCTTGTATGAAAGAGAACAGATGGAAGCTTTACAACGAATTACTGTAAATAACATAAACGATATAAGAGAAGACCTTATGAAGATTAATGGTGTATTTAACGTTAAAGATGTAGAATGGCAATTTGGAAAAGAAAGAATAAGTAAATGTCAAGAATATATCAAGAAAACTGGAGAATATTTTGAGAAAATTCAAGATGAATTAACAAATTATATGTTTAATGGTGAGATAGCACCAAAAGATGTATATGACAGACTAGCTAAAAAGACAATAGAATTTTATGGAAACAATCCATATAAAGACCTGTTAACTGAAGTTCATGATTTTGCCAAATATGAAATGCAGTTATTCGGAAATCAAGTTCCGAAGGGGTTTGAGCCAAGTATGAAAGACAAAATGTGTGCTGCTATATCCGTAGTTCTTGATACTCGAACAATGTGGGATAAAATAGCGTTGGTGCCAAACGAGATAAACAAGAAAAACGCTTATATAGGAATCACAAGCGGGAAATTCCAATAAAAGAAAAATCCGGGAATAAATTCCGGATTTTATTTTTTCCATGTGTACATGCCATCGCCGTCGTGACCATCTGGGCAACCGAGTGCGAACCAATCTTCGATGTCCTGTTCGTTCCACAGGACAACATAGTTGAGATGATTCTTCTTGGCTGTTTTATGTTTCTCTACATCACGTTTAGTCCAAACCTCTATGGCGTTTTTATAAAACTTTGATGATGTAGATTTATCTATAAATTCTCTAAGAATTTCTTGATGTAATTTTAATTTTTCATTATACCATCCTAATTTTGGGTTGTGTGTCCAATGAATATTGAGTTCTATGAACAAATCTCTTTCAGGGATGTAGAAATCACACATAAAAGGGTATCTTTCGTCATTATTGTAGTTGGTTTGGATGTTTGGGTATAATTCAGAAATTTTTTCTGAAAAATCATTTTCGTATTTGGAAGAAATAAATGATTTATTTTCTTTTTTGGAAATATAGGAATGTTGTAGCATTTTGACATTCCCGCATTTAGGACATTCGCATCCAGAAAGGTGGTTGTGCGGGGTTTGGAAGAATTGCCCGTGAATTGGACAAATTATTCTAATTTTTTCAAAACGATTTTTGTATAATACATTTGAGTAATCGTATTTATTGTTGTGTATTCTATTTGCTTCAGAAATAAACTCTTCTAACGTCTTGGTGGAAACATCGTGAGACTCTAGATATGCGCATTTCGGGCATTTTTGTCCCTGGAGATGTGCGTGCGGTGTTTGTGAAAATTCTCCGTGAGTAAGACAAATGATTTTAACTTTGGTTTTGTTGTTAATATAATTGACTTTAGAATAGTCGTATTTATTGTTGTGTACTAGATTGGCTTCTTGTATAAACGAATTTGTTGTTTTTGGTTTATTCTGTGGTTTGTTATCCACTGCACATTTTGGACAACCTTGACCTTGCAAGTGCATGTGCGGAGACTGAAAAAATGTCCCATGAAGTGGACACGTGATTTCTACTTTAGAACTGTAATCTGTGTACACTACATTTTCGTAAGAATATTTATCGTTGTGTACACTTTTTGCTCTTTCTATAAATTTTTCTTGTGTTAATTTTTTTGACATTATAAATCTCTTGTATTATTGTGAATTTTTCTATTTCTGATTAACGCATCTATTTCCAGAGCTAAAAGGAAAGGAGAAAATTGCGTGAAAATATATAATGATATTATGATTCTGGTGTTGCGTGCTACAGTTCCAATTGGATTACAAGTTGATTGTTCTCCGAACAACGCCCATGAACAATTATATAAATCCAAGACAAAACTTATGGCGTACAATATAACTAAAACAAACCACGATATAAATGTGTATTTAAGTAACTTTGATTTTTTCTTTTTTATTAAAAACAAAGCTAAAAACAATATGATAAAAAATAGGGACATTGGAAAATATCTTGAAAAGTAAAAATAAAAATTTTCGCTAAACATATTTATTCACCTCTTACACTTTCTAGGCCTTTTTGAATCACATATTCTTTTCCGTTATCTAGAACCAAAACAGTTCCATCTTTATCACTTCTTAAAACTGTAATTTTATATTTATCAAACAACTTTAAAACTGATGGGTGTGGGTGACCGTATGAGTTATTTGCTCCAACAGGACAAACAACATACTCTGGTGTAATTGTTGAAAGCCATTTTTCAGAGTTGGATGTTTTTGAACAATGATGGTGTCCTTTATAAACATCAATATCAAAATCATAATAAGACCAATTGTTTAAAATTTCTTTTTCGTTAGCTGTTAACGCGTCGCCGCCTATAATATATTTATGTGTTCCGTATTCTATCATAACAACCAAAGAGTATGCATTTTGGTCATCTCCCCAATTATGGTTGTTTGAGGAGTTTAAAAAGAAAATTTTATAATTATCACTTGATTCTATCACATCTGAAGAGTTTGGGCTTGTGACATCTGCTTCTGATGCAATTAAGTATTCCAATAATATTTGATAAGACCTTGATGTTGGAATGTATTCTTCTGGGATTTCTGGCATATACCACTTTTGAACGGGGATATTTTGTGCAATATAAGCACAAGAACCAAAATGGTCTCTATGCATATGTGAAATTACTACATCATCTAATTGCCAAACATCGTGACTTTCTAAAAAATCTACAATGGCTTGGCCATCTTCGTAATCACCACAATCAAATAATATATTTGTGCCATCCGGAAGTTTTAAAAGGGAAGCGTCGCTATTGCCGGTATCTAAAAAGTATAATTCCATTTCATCACCAGTTTTGACAACCTCGTTATCTGAATTAGAATTATCAATGACTTGATTGTTTTGTTGAGTATTAGAATTTGAACCACCTTGGGAAGATGGGTGCATATCTGCTGTTGGAGTTGGTTCTGGTTTAATCTCTTCTTTGTCTATCACAGCAACAGGAGATAAATTGTCTATTTTATTTTGCTCTTCAACCTGTTTACGTGATTGCCAAAAGTTTAGAGAAAGATTAAAAATGAACCAACAAAGTAAAAAACAGAGGATTAAAAAATCTCTCTTCTGTTTCGTGTCTAAACTGTTAAACCATCTTCTAAACTTTTCAAACATATATTTTACCGGAAAAATAAATTAGAATTGCAGAGAAAAATCTACAAGATAGACATAGACAGACGCCATCAACGCTATAAATGATAAAACAATAGCTAAAATATTATAGTTCTTATCTTGTTCATCACAGTGTTTATAATAAGTACATGATAATAAAAAGAATAAAGAAACGATACCAACGAAAACTATCGTCATAATGTTTTTTGTTGGCATTTCTAAAAATCTTAATAGAAACAAATAAGCGATTAATACCAATGGAGACATTACAGAAGTTCTAAGCATTTCGCGTGAAAAGAACTCTTTAATAAAGTATCTTTTTAATGGATTTTTTTCGTTAACAACAACTCTTTTCCTATCGAAAAAGTTGTTTGTCTTTTCTATTGCTTCTTGAAAATTAATTTCTAAATCTTTTTTCTTTTTAGCCATATAAAACACCTCTTAGTAACTGTAGAAATCATGTAATATAATCATAAGTAATTCTGGGTAGTAATCAATTGTGTAATCTTCAATTTTTCTACCAGATTCTGAACTGTATTTTCTTACATCTTCCGTAAATGCTTCGATGTAAGTGTCGTATAACTCCCTTGATTCAAATCTTAAAACTTTAGTTGGTGATTCAGACATTGATTTTGGACTTGTTTCTTCAACTAATCTTTGGATAAATAAATCAACATATTGTTTTAGCTGTTCATCAGTTGGGTCCTTTAGATTTGGTAAAGGTATAAAGTCATTATTTCTATAGGCGTAGACAAATTCGAGAGAATGAGCATTTGGTAAAATGCCTAAATTTTCATCTGTAGGATAGAAAATGTGATTGCCTGCATAAATTCTGTCTGTTGTTAGGAGATATACGGAATCTGATGCATCTACTTTTAATCGAATGTTATAATATCCTGTCTCACTAGGGTTTAGTTCTTTTAGA
>Ga0256404_1007690_pt1 | contig 16817 bp, 12 predicted proteins | sample RumenRJG_01DNA_FD_185990 | JGI IMG/M metagenome (GOLD analysis project Ga0256404, IMG submission 185990) | Bovine rumen microbial communities from Lethbridge, Alberta, Canada - RJG_01 | ecosystem: Host-associated > Mammals > Digestive system > Stomach > Rumen | place: Canada: Alberta | collected...
CGCGTACTGCATCTGTAAGAAGAATGGCTGATTGTGGAAAATTCAAATGATATAGGTAACAGGTGAAAAAGAAAAGGCATGCCGCCCGGGAGGCGAGATCCGAATGAGACGCGAAAGGTTTCTCCGGAAAAAAATTTTTTGCGGATTTTGCCAAAAAATGAACTTTATCAACAAATCCGCAGGAAGTCCAGACTTCTGAAAAATGAACAATATCAATAAATCCGCAGGAAGTCCGGGCACCGGAAAAATGAACAATATCCATAATTCCGCCGGAAGTCGCGTGAACATTATTTTGAACAATTCATAGAGAAAGAGGGGATCCCCTGTGGGGCTCCCTCTTTTTCTATGCCAGAAAATCAGATGAAGTGTACCTGGTGCCAACGCCTGCCGTTGCATCTGGTGCAGGGATTCATGTGACGTTTCTCTTTCATGACCATGAACTTTGGCGTCTGTGGATACTTGTAATGACAGATCGGGCATTGCCACCATACAACGTCCGTGGATTTCTCAAGCATCTGGTCAGGGTCTTTGCCGAGGAGCGTGTTTTCGATATCGCACCACTGCGACATCAGTTTCGGATGCCGCGCCTTCAGCGAATTATAGCCGGGCAGGATTTTCTTGTTACGACAGTACGGGCAGGAATCATCCCCCACGACACGGTCGGCAACCGGATAGGGGTATTCTCCTCCGCAGGTTGGACATACCCATTTTGCGACCATCTTGGCAGATCGGCGCACCTGAGATGGCTTCAAGTCATTGTTCGGTGAATATTCCTTCGCAAGAGTGGGATCAACAGTAACAAGGTCATTGAAGCCGGTCAGAACCTTCTTGTTATTGCAGTACGGACAAGAATCATCCCCCACAGCGCGATCAGCAACCACAGCAGAATACCCGCCTCCGCAGGTCGGACATACCCACTTTGCAACCATCTTGGCAGACCGGCGCACCTGTGACGGCTTCAGATCGTTGTTCGGAGAGTATTCCTCCGCGAGGGCCGGATCTACCGTAGCGAGATCATTGAAGCCTGTGAGAACTTTCTTTTCATTGCAGTACGGACAGGAATCATCCCCAACGGAATGATCAGCAACCACAGCGGAATATTCTCCTCCGCAGGTTGGACATACCCATTTCGCGACCATCTTGGCAGATCGGCGCACCTGAGATGGCTTCAAGTCATTGTTCGGTGAATATTCCTTCGCAAGAGTGGGATCAACAGTAGCAAGGTCATTGAACCCCGTCAGAACCTTCCGCTCGTTGCAGTACGGGCAGGAATCATCTCCCACAGTACGGTCAGCGACGATATAGTTGTATTCGCCTCCGCATGAAGGACATATCCACTTCGCAACCATCTTGGCAGACCGGCGCACCTGTGACGGCTTCAGATCGTTGTTCGGAGAGTATTCCTCCGCGAGGGCCGGATCTACCGTAGCGAGATCATTCAAGCCTGTGAGAACTTTCTTTTCATTGCAGTACGGGCAGGATGGGCGGAAACTAGTTTTTCATTTAAGTCTCACGTTTCGATGCTGTATGACATATCCGGAATTACCAGATCCGCTTTCATCTTGATATGCTGGTATGGAGTAGACGGGTTCGATATTTTCTGCAGCAGTATTTTCGCCGCCTGATTCCCCATCTTATATTCATGCTGGTTCAAATGCGGCAGGAATTCAAAATTGGAAAATCCGGAAGGCATCAGACCGTCCATAGCAACAAGGCGGCTGAAAGGATTGATCTTATTTTGGGTTAAATATTCATTGATCAGCATGCTTGTATGGATTTCGGAGGTAATGAAGCCATATTCAGATGTCCCGATTGCGAGATCTCTGATCTGCTGCGCAATATCATCCGGGCCTGCATTGAAGGCGACATTATCCAGAATCGACAGCGAAATATCATTTGGATTCCGGTTTTCTATCGCTTTACGGATCCCGCCGATCCTGTGTGAGTTTGAATAGGAGCTCCGCAACGTATTGGTAACAAATATGATATTAGTGCATCCGTTCTGGATAAGATAATCAGCGCACATGTACCCCTCGTCCTGATGGTCGTTAATGACATAATCGAGATCAACCCCCGGGAAAAGGCGGTCAATAAGAATAATAGGAAATTTCTCCAGCTTCATGTACAGCAGGGCATCACTGTAATACCTTTGGTCGCATGGGAAAAGAATGATCCCTCCGCACTTCAGATCGCGTGCCGTCTGGAGCATTCTGCTTTCTCCTTCCGCGTTTTCACTGATGATGACATGAAGATAGTATCCCTCTTTAGCCAAAGCATCCCGGACTCCGGAAATGACATTCATCGCGAATGTATCTGAAGCTTTCGGAATAATCAGTGCAGCCTGCTTTATAGGTTCAGATGTGGAGAGAGAAATTTCCGGGACCTGAGAACGCCCCTGTGCCTGCTGTACCTGCTGGGTACTGTCCAATATTATTGTACCTTTTTTCCGCGTCCTGCTGATCAGGCCGTCAGACTTTAAGATATCCATGGCTTTGGAAACGGTAGCCCGGCTGACATTGTAGTCTTTTGCAATGTCTTTACCGCATGGAATCTTATCTCCTGGTTTAAGATTTCCCTCCCTGATCTGCTTCTTATAATCGTCCGCAATAGTTTCATATTTGAACATAATTCATGCCCTGGCTAACTCATTGCTTGAAAAAACATATAACAACCATCTGTTATCACTCAATAAATCTAATTATCTTGCCCAAAACAGTTATACCACAATATGTCTGCAAATAAAACCAGGTATAATATTTATTATGTCTTATCTTAATATGCGAAACTGTAAATTATTCACAAATTCGTAGAGATTTATCATGTCATAGTGACTATTTTGCACACACTCAATTGACAGGTAATTGCTATAATGCTTAAATAATTGCATCAAATGAAACGAATTATAGCACATTTGCTTAAGGAGGCTATGATGAAAAAGAGAAGTTTGACTGTTATTATGTCCATGATTATGGCAGGGACTCTGCTGGCTGGATGCGGTTCTTCAAGCTCTTCCAGCTCGTCGGGAGCTTCCACCACATCTGGAGAAACCACTGCTGCTGCAGCTGAAACGACAGCAACGACAGCGGCAGCTACGGAATCATCATCGGACGGCGAGAAGATTTCCCTGACAGTTCCCACATGGGTCGGCTACGGTCAGGAACAGATCGATACCGCAAATGCAAAAGATGGCGGCCCCGCATACGATGATAATTATTACATTGCGGTTGCAGCCAGCATTGCGAAAGACTACCCGGAATACGATGTGAATTACGCTGACTGGGGATGGGCGGAATCCTTGGATGCCAAGCAGCGTTCATTGTTTGCAGCCGGAAACGCACCGGATGTAGTAGCAGGAGAAACATTCATCCCGTCCTACGCAAACGAAGGACTGCTTGAACCGCTTCCGCAGGATATCATCGATTCGGTTAATCCGACGTACCTCTGCTATGATCCCGATGGGAATCCGGTGGCTGTCGCTTATAAGACTTCCATCTTTATGCTGTTCTACAACAAAGATCTGCTGAGCAAGGCAGGGCTTGATCCTGATACTCCTCCTACAACATGGGACGAGTTCAAGGAAATGTCGGACAAAATCACTGCTGCCGGCAATGGCGAGTTCTATGGCGGCGGAATTCCTTCATTCCCTCACGCAGGCGGCGCCCTCCGTGCTACACCGTTCTTCCGTATGAACGGGACGGATTTCGCAGTAGACGGAAAACAGAACCTGACTGATCCGAAGCTGCAGGAAGTCCTTCAGTTTATCCGTGATATGAACGCTAACTTCCCTGAAGGCCTTGGCAACGGAACAGATGAGTCTCCTCTTTGGGACGCATTCAAGAAGGGCCAGTTCGCATTCGCTATCAACGGAACATGGCAGGAAGCTGAATCAACGAACGCTGGTATGAACTGGGGCGTAGCTCCTCTTCCGACTAAAGATGGTTCAACAAAAGGCAACTGCACAGTTGGTACCGTATACCTGGCTGTTCCCAAGGATGCACAGCATAAGGATGCTTCGTTCAATATCATCCGCGAATGCCTGAAGCAGGAAAACGAAGAGCTTTGGTTGAAAGGCTCTTATGCACCCGCTCTGAATTCCATCCTGGACGACGAGTCGAAATACGCAGACGATGTAGCCCTTAAGGCAGAGGTTTCCGAACTGAAAGCCGGCACATACAGCGGCCTCGCTACATTCTCAAAGAACGATTCTTCCATTTGGGAAATCGTAGACCAGCAGGTACTTCAGAGAACTACCATGACGAACGATGACATAGCCACGATCTGCTCTGACGCGGCAAGCCAGATTTCTTCGCTCGAATAATAGTTCAGTAGAGTTATAAGGCGGGGCGGGGCTATCAAAAGCTCCGCCCCGTTGTGGCTATGAAATCAGACGCATTCTTAACCGGATGTGCCATATGCAATCAGGATAAGGTTGGTGGGCAATATGAAAAACGGAAAAACCATTACAAGGCATCAGAGGCACGCAAAAATAGCATACAGGATCATTATTCCGTTTCTCATCTACATACTTCTCTGGAACCTTATTCCGATGGTATACGGGTTGTATCTCGGATTAACTGAATATAACGGCCTGGCTGCCAAGCCGAAGTTTATCGGATTAAAGAATTTCCAGACGTTCTTTACGCAAAGCGCTTATTACACCCTCCTTTTGAGGCAGGTATGGATGGGTGCGCTGTGCCTGTTGATTAATACAGTATTGTCCTTTTTTATCGCGCTGGCGCTGAACGTGAATTACAGGACGCGCGGCTTCTTCAGATCCGCCGTTTACGTTCCATGCCTCGCGGCAACGTCGGTAACAACGGCTATATTCGTATCACTGCTTGAATCACCGAACGGCGTGGCGGATACCATTTTAAAAGACCTGGGCATGAAGCCTATCACATGGTCATACTCACAGTTTTGGATGACCTTTTGGATCATTTTCTATTTTGTATGGAAAAACCTGGGCCCCGCTGCCATTATCTGGCTCGGCGGCCTTCAATCGATAGACCAGTCGCTTTACGACGCCGCCTCAGTCGACGGAGCAGGGCACTGGCAGAAAGTCAAGTACATTACAATCCCCGGCCTGAAATTTGTAGCTACTTATATCATCCTTACAGGAATCATCGGAACGATGCAGATGTTTGATGTGGTTATGTTCATCAGCGCAGGAAGTCCTTATGGCAAAACAGACGTCCTGATGTACAGGATCTACCGTGACGGTATTGTCAATTTCAACATGGGCATGGCGGGAGCGGAATCAACCATCCTCGGCATCATCACTTCCGCATTCGCACTGATCTATTATTTCTATTCAACCAGGCAGGATGAATAGAGCGGAAAGGAAATTGACAGCGATATCAGATATACATTCTGCGAGGTGATAAACATGAAGGCTATGCGGAATTTCAAACACGTTTTATGGTATGTACTGATGATCCCGTTCGCGATTCTGATGATATATCCCCTGGTATTTTCGGTACTCGGCGGATTCAATACCAAACAGGAATTCTCTGAAATGGGAGAGCTTCTTCCGATTCCGAAGAATCCAACCGCTTTTAACTTCAAATTCGCGATGTCCGCGACCGCAATCAGGCCTCTTATCAACGGCCTGATGAGATCCATATTTTACGCATTAATAGTGACGATCATGGCTATCCTTATTGGATACGTTATCGCAAGATACGATTTCAAGGGCAAAAAAGCCCTGATGGCGTTCATCATTATCGCCCAGGTCATCCCCGGCGTCCTGACTATGATCCCCACGTTCGTTATGGTTTCAAAGATCCCCTTCTTCGGCGGCAACGACATGTTCGGCAATGGAGGCCACGGATTGTATAACAGCAAATCCATGCTGTTCCTCCCGCTTTCATGGAACTATCTGATGTGGGTGTTCCTTTTCGTGCAGTCCATGAAAGGCCTTACACCGTCATTCGAGGACGCGGCCGAGATAGACGGGTGCGGATTCTTTAAAACACTGACACAGATTATCATCCCGATCCAGAAGCCGATCGTGACAGTAATCTTTGTCAATGTAGCTCTGAATGTCTGGAACGACTGGATGACGCCGTTCTTCTACATCAACGATACCAAGAACACGACCTTAACGGCATATATCGCAGTTCTAACGTCCGCGCTCAAGAAATTCGGCGAAAAGGACTATCCGAAGATTTTCGCGCTGGCAACATTCGCTATCCTGCCGCCGTTTATCCTGTTTTTGATATTTCAGAAAAACATCGTACAGGGTATAGCGTCCGCGGGCGTCAAGGGATGACAATCCATTTTCCGCATCCAGCCGCTGCGCAGATCGTTCCATTGCCCGCACCGTAAACAGGCGCGGCAATAACATAGATAACTGCAGGAGGTGCAACTATGGACAGCGTACGGATATTTAATATCGAGGATTTCTCTGTTGACGACGGGCCGGGTTTAAGGACTGTCGTATTCTTCAAAGGATGCTCGCTGAGATGCCGCTGGTGCCACAACCCGGAATCTATTGCAGGAGAACCGGAAATCCTGATCTATGACGATAAGTGCATCGGCTGCGGGGAATGCTTTAAAAACTGCCCGGCACATGCCCATACTGTCAAAGCCGGGATCCATGTAATAGACAAATCATTATGCAGGAATTGCTTTAAATGTGTTGCTGGATGCTACGCGGGAGCCCTTGTCAGGGCGGGCGAGGATGTACCGCTTGAAACCATTGAAGAAAGGATCAGCAGCAATAAGGAATACTTCACCCAGTCCGGAGGTGGCGTTACCTTTTCCGGCGGCGAATGCATGCTCCAGATAGACGGTCTCGAGAAGCTTGCCCGGTGGTGTAGTGAGCAGGGCGTCCATACCGCAATCGATACGGCAGGCAATGTTCCCTGGGAATCGTTCGAAAGGATCCTTCCGTATACCGGCATGTTCCTGTATGACATTAAAGCAATAGACCCGGAAGTGCATAAAAAATGCACCGGTTCCGACAATGCACGGATATTGAACAATTTCAACAGGCTTATCGACAGAGGGGCGGATATTTTAGTAAGGATACCATATATACCAGGATTTAATGACGGAGAACTTCCGGCAATCGCCGACTATCTTTCCGCAAGACACATCAAGGCCGAGCTTCTCGGCTACCACACACTTGGCAATTCCAAATATAAGGCCCTGAGGCAGGATATTGAACCGATACGGACTCCCACGAAAGACGAAGTTAATTCACTCAAGCTGCAGTACGGATTCATATGATTATCCCCGAATACATAAAATATCAAAAGAAGGAGGAAAATAGTATGGCAGTACTTAATGTACAGGATGTCCCGGTTTCTGAAAACTATAAGGCCTTGATCAGGAGCCTTCACGACGAGAAGATCAAAATCAACCAGGCAAAGATCAAGCATTATGGAAGCATTGATATCGATGATCATGGTTTCGTCGATTTCCCGGACTTCAAGTTTGAGCCGATTTTATGCGATGACGGGCTTGTCCATGGAAATAAGGTAATCGGAGAGAATTTCAAGAAGTTCCTTCACGAAATGCCGCGGTATATCTATCCGGACAGCGCTCTGGCCGGATGCTGGATCGGCAACCTGTCCAAATACGTTCCGTTTGCCCCGGCGGCAGAGGACCATGATCCTGAGGCGGATGCAGTATTTCAGAAGTACCAGATTATCCAGTCCGGTTTTACGGCAATGAACCATCTCTGCCCTGACGTTACGATCGGGCTTGACCTTGGGTGGCAGGGGCTTCTTGACAAGGTCCGTCATTACCGCGCACTGAACTGCAAGGACGATACGGATTTTTACGACGGAGAGGAACTCCTTCTTGAAGGTACGCTTGACTGGATCAATGGGCTCGTTGATCTCGCTGAAGAACGGGCCGCATCTGAGGAAGACCTTTTCCATAAGGCGAATTACCAGCGGATGGCTGAGATGAACCGTGCATTATGCACGCGGAAGCCTGAGACGTTTGTCGAGGCATGCCAGTTCATCGCTCATTTCCAATCCATTGACCGCATGTATTTTGTGGGCGGAGCATTGGGCAATCTCGACGCCATTTTGAGGCCGTACTATGAACAGGATATGGCCGATGGAATCCTCACGGATGACGAGGCGGTATGGATCCTCGCAAGCCTCCTGTATAACGATACGCATTACAGCCAGCTGGGCGGGCTTACCCCGAATGGCCAGAAGGATACCGTCGACCATCTGTCTTTCGTCATCCTCGAAGCGATGCACCTCCTGAAGATACCGGCTAATATTGCGATCCGCGTACATCCGTGGATGGGAGAGGGAGACCTGTCAAAAGACCTGATCCACAAGTCGCTCGAATATACTCTTCAGGATGGTACAGGAGTTAATTACTCTCTGGAACATGGAATCGCTGACGGTTTCGCGAAGAACGGGTATCCGACGTCTCTTGGACGCATGAGGGTTAAATGCGGATGCAACTGGTGCGCAATTCCCGGACTGGAATATCCTCTCCAGGACGTGACGAGGATCTCCATGCCAATGGCAATGCAGTTTGCAATGGAAGATCTTGAAAAGGACAGTGATCCGAATCTCGATAAGCTGTGGGACCTTTTCATTGGACACCTTACAACCATGGTTGACGCGGTCAAGCGCGGATACGACAGGAACTACGAAGTCCAGCAGCATGCCCTTCCGGAAATCGTCCTGAACCTGTTTATGCACGGCCCTATCGAAAGAGGCCTCAATTGTGCCAACGGCGGCGTCGATATCATGGAATTTAATATCGACGGCATCGGTCTGGCTACTGTCGCGGATTCCTTCACAGCGATTGAGCAGCGTGTTGTCGAAGAAAAGAAGATTACCTGGGACCGCCTGTTTACCCTGCTGGATACGAATTATGAAGGGGCCGAGAAAGAGCGCCTGATGATGAAGAATATCGCGCGCTTCGGCAACCCGAATTCGAACGCCGAGAAATGGGCCCTTAAGATCAGGGATGCTTATGTAGATATCTGCAGGAAGACAGATACACCGAAGCATCATTTCAAGATCATCCCCGGCATGTTCTCACATGGCGACATTGTCATGTATGGCAAGCAGCTGAAGGCATCAGCAAACGGACGGAAAGCAGGAGAGCCTATTTCGCATTCGACCGAGCCTGATCCCGGGTTTGCAAAGGGCTATGAAAGCTTTTCATACGTGCTCAAGGCGGAAGCTGTCGCGATTACGCAGCCTGGGTACGGTAATTCCGCACCGCTCCAGCTTGATATTGATAATACCCTTCTGCAAAAGACCGGCGGTATAGACGCGCTGATGGCATTGATCTATACGCACGAGAAAGAAGGAGGAACGCTCATCAACCTGAACTGCCTGTCCAAGGAGCAGCTCCTTGAGGCGCATAAGGATCCGAGCAAGTATCCTGAACTCGTCGTCCGTGTAACGGGCTATTCCGCATTCTTTGCTTCACTTTCAAAGGAGTACCGCCAGCAGGTGGTAGACAGGTTCCTTGCAGGAGCATAATCCGGAGAACATTATGAGCATGATATTTGACATCGCTGATTTCGGCGCAGAAAAAGACTCCAGCGCCCTGCAGACCAAAGCCCTGCAGGGCGCGCTTGACGCGGCCCGCGATAATGGCGGAGGAGAGGTTGTCATACCCGAGGGCACATATCTTACAGGCGGCCTGAGGATGTATTCACACACCTGTCTGCATCTTATGGCCGGAGCCAGGCTTAAGGGCAGTACAGATCCAAAAGATTATCCGAATTTCCATCTGGATTCAGGACTTGGATATGTTACAGATCCGGAATTCATCGAAAAATGGCATCTTCCGGATCACTATACCAACGCGCTGATTACCTGCTATGGCGAGACCGATATTTCCATAATCGGGGAAAAAGGCGCGGTGATTGATGGTTCAAACTGCACCGACCCTTCCGGCGAGGAAGGATTCCGCGGTCCTATGGGAATCGTAATTTCCCTGTGCAGGAATGTCTTCCTGTCGGGATATGAGTATGTTGATTCATCAAACTGGGCCCATCAGATAGACCGTTCTTCCAATATCGAAATAAACGGGATATCCGTCATTGCAGGGCACGATGGAATCGACCTTCATCATTGCGATAACGCTGTCATCAAAGACTGCCGTCTTCATACAGGGGACGACTGCATTGCCGGATACGACAACAAGAATATCATTGTCAGCGGATGCAGCCTGAATACCTCGTGCAACAGCATGCGCTTCGGTGCTTCGAATATGCTGGTCGAAAACTGCCGATTCTGGGGTCCGGGTGAACACTGCCATATCGTATCAGGCAGGACCAATACGCTTTTTGCTTTTGAATACTATGCGCATAAGGCGGATACGGTACGTGAAAAGGCCGGGCACTGGCTGGTAAGGGACTGCCGGTTCTCCAATATCGACAGCCTCATCCATTATGATTTCATCAACGAAGACCATCTGCAGGTTTCAACACCCCTTACCGATGTAACGTTTGAAAACTGCTCATTCGCTGATATTGGCGGCCAGTCCATGTTTAGGAACAGTACCCCTGACAGATCGGAACTGTACTTTTCTGACTGCACTTTTGAAAACTGTTTATCGGAAAAGGAATTCGTGCTTACGGGAGACGGGGATCAGGTTTCGTACGATAAATGCATTTTCAACTGAACCAAAAGATTGGATCATGCGGATCTTAATGAGAGGGTAAAGAAATGAGCAATGTAGTAATAAAAGACGTACAGGCGTTTATTACATCGCCAAGAGGGATAAATCTTGTTGTGGTTAAAGTACAGACAAACGTAGACGGCCTGTGCGGATATGGCTGTGCCACGTTTACATGGAGATGCCTGACAGTCGTCTCAGCCGTGCAGGATTACCTGAAGCCCCTGTTGATCGGGAAATCCGTCGACAACATCGAAGATCTATGGCAGCTCATGATGAGCAGCTCATACTGGCGCAATGGGCCCGTACTGAATAATGCTATTTCGGGCGTTGATGAAGCATTATGGGATATCAAGGGGAAGATGGCAGGGATGCCTGTATATGATCTTCTCGGCGGTAAATGCCGTACAGGCATTGCGGTATACCGCCACGCCGCAGGCTCGACAATCGATGAAGTAGAGAAAAACGTCCAGGAATATCTGGATGAGGGCTACCATTACATCCGCTGCCAGTATGGCAATTACGGTGGCAATGACAACAGCGGCGGTCTGCAGTCGATTAAGGCCCCGGATGGATCACCGGATGGCGCGTATTTTGATCCTGAGCAGTACATCAGGAATACGACGGCCATGTTCCGCCAGGTAAGGAAGGATTTCGGGGATGAAATCGAATTTCTGCACGACGTCCATGAGAGACTGGATCTGGCTGACGCAATACGCATGGCAAAGCAGATGGAAGAATTCCACCTGTTCTTCCTTGAAGACCTGCTGTCTCCTGAGCAGATTACATTTTTCAAAGTTATCAGGGAACAGACCTGCGTTCCGATTGCCATGGGAGAACTCTATGTCAGCCCGCTTGAGTGGCTTCCAGTTGTAAAGGAACGCTGGATAGACTATTTCCGTGCCCATATCAGCGATATCGGTGGAATCACCCCGGCGAGAAAAGCCGTAGCAGTATGCGAGGCATTCGGCGTCCGTACCGCCCTGCATGGGCCAGGAGACACGTCTCCTATTGGAATGGCAGCGGAATTTGCAATCGATATTTCCGTACCGAATTTCGGCATACAGGAATTTTCGGGATTTACTGATGAGGAACGCGAAGTATTCCCCGGATGCCCTGAGGTAAGGAACGGATACGTCTATATCAATGATAAACCGGGCCTCGGAGTGGGATTCGACGAAAAGGCAGCGGAGAAATATCCATTTAATCCGAACCAGGATGCGGGATGGACATACAGCCGCCTTCCTGACGGCACAATGGTTCGCCCGTAGCGCATAATCGAGGTGTAAAAATGAGCAGCACAAAGAGAAAAAAGGCAATAGTAACAGGTGCGAGCCACGGCATAGGCCGCGGTGTAGCCAGGGTTCTTGCGAATAAAGGATACGATGTTGTGATTTCATACAACAGCAATAAAGCCGGGGCGGAATCACTGAAGGCTGAGATCGAGGCGAACGGGGAATCGAAATGCTATATCCATGAAGCTCATCTCGAAAAAGATGGGGTTGCGTCGTATTTTATCTGTCAGGCTATTGAAGACCTTGGAGGCCTCGACCTGCTTGTAAACAACGCGGGAAGATGCTTTTATGAGCCGCTGTTCGATATGAAGGAGGAAACCATAGACCTCTTGCTTACCCTTGATTTCAGGACTTACATCATCACCATGCGTGAAGCCGCAAGGTATATGAAATCCAACCATATCCACGGAAGCCTGATTAACATAACATCGTCGCGTGCGGAGCGCGCATATCCTGGCGATGCCATTTATGGAGCTATGAAGGCAGCGCTGAACCGCGCCGTCCAGTCTATCGCCCTCGACTGCGCACCTTACGGAATCAGGGTGAACAATGTAGCCCCGGGGGCTACAAGGACTATGGATAAGGCGGAACTGGCTGCGAAAGGCGCTATACCTTCAACGGAATCTCCTGACTGGTGGGATGAACTGTCGAAGCGGATCCCGCTCGGGCGCGAGGGACAGCCGGAAGACATCGGAAACGTGGTCGCCGCACTGGCATCGGATGAATTCGGCTATTGTACCGGGATTACGGTAAGGGTTGACGGAGGCCTGATCCTTCCCGGCATGCCTGAAGACCTGACGCTTAGGAACGACCATGGATGGGGATTTATGGGATTTATGGAGCCGAAGTCCGACTGAAGTAATTTAGTTAAAGGGAGGATACTATGTCAGAAAGCAGATATATTGGGGAATATCCGGCAATCGGCATCCGTCCGATTATCGATGGAAGGCGTGGAAAGCTTCATGTACGCGAGTCGCTTGAGGGTCAGACCTTCGGGATGGCGAAAGCGGCTAAGCAGCTGTTTGAGGAGAATATCTGTTATTCCAACGGGGATCCGGTAAAAGTTGTTATAGCGGATACATGCATCGGAGGGGTTGCGGAAGCAGCGCAGTGCGAGGCTAAGTTCAAAAAGGAAGGCGTTGCCATTACCCTTTCTGTAACACCATGCTGGTGCTATGGGTCGGAGACCATGGACATGGATCCGCTGACGATCAAAGCGGTCTGGGGCCTCAACGCGACAGAGCGTCCGGGTGCGGTCTATCTGGCTTCGGTACTGGCAACCTATTCACAGAAAGGTCTGCCGGCCTTCGGTATTTACGGCCGTGATGTGCAGGACGCTGACGATCCGACGATACCGGCGGATGTACAGGAAAAGCTCCTGCGATTCGCTCGGGCAGCTGTTGCGGTCGCAACAATGCGGGGAAAGTCCTATCTGCAGATCGGCTCTGTCACAATGGGTATTGGCGGCTCGATCATTTCTCCAGAATTTATCGAGGAGTATCTTGGCATGCGGATGGAATCGGTCGATGAGGTCGAAATTATCCGCCGCATGACGCAGGGCATTTACGATCACGACGAATATGAAAAAGCCTATGCCTGGACGAAGCAGTACTGCAAAGAAGGCTTCGACAAGAACCCGGACTTCATCCGTAAGACGCCGAAACAGAAGGAAGAGGACTGGAAGTTCACAGTGAAGATGCTCGTCATCATCATGGATCTTCTGGACGGCAACCCGAACCTGCCGGAAGGATGCGAGGAAGAGGCCTGCGGGCACAATGCCATCGCAGGAGGCTTCCAGGGGCAGAGGCAGTGGACGGACTTCTATCCGAATTGCGACTATCCGGAAGCGCTGCTCAATACTTCATTTGATTGGACTGGCGCACGGGAGCCTTATGTTTTTGCAACTGAGAACGACACGCTGAACGGACTGGGAATGCTATTTATGAAACTGTTAACAGGCCGTGCGCAGATGTTCGCGGACGTCAGAACCTACTGGAGCAGCGCGTCTGTCAAGCGTGTGACCGGATATGATCTCGAGGGCCATGCGAAGGAGTCCGATGGCTTCATCCATCTCATCAACTCCGGTGCGTGCTGTCTGGATGCCTGCGGCGAAGTGAAGGACGCAGACGGAAACGGCGTCATGAAGCCCTGGTGGAAGATGACAAACGACGATATTGAGAAGTGCCTTGAGTCTACAACCTGGTGCCCTGCAGACACGGGATACTTCCGTGGCGGCGGATTCTCTGGCAGGTTCCTTACAAGGGCGGAAATGCCGGCGACCATGATCAGGCTGAACCGCGTGAAGGGGCTCGGGCCGGTGCTGCAGATTTGCGAAGGCTGGACGATCGCGCTGCCGGATGAAGTATCGGACATCCTTTGGAAGCGGACCGACTACACGTGGCCATGCACATGGTTCACACCGCGCTGCAATGGGAAAGAAGGCCCGTTTAAGGATGCCTACACGGTCATGAACAACTGGGGAGCGAACCACGGTGCGATCAGCTACGGGCATATCGGGGCCGATCTAATTACAATGGCTTCGATGCTGAGGATACCTGTCTGTATGCACAATGTCCCGGAAGGGGATATCTTCCGTCCGAGCGCATGGAACGCATTTGGTTCTGACAAAGAAGGGCAGGACTACCGCGCCTGCAAAGCATTCGGGCCGTTGTATAAAACCATCAGATGATTATTAACCCTGCCTGAGCGGCCTTATAATCGCTTCAGGTGGGGCTTTATTCTGTCTGTAGGCGGCTGAAGGCTGTCGTGAATGTTTATGGAGGATTCATGACATGGAACAATTACATGTGGGAAATATTGTTACACATCTGCCTGAAACATGTGAAGGCAGCACTGTGCCTATTGAAATCCGGGAAAATGAAAGCAGTACAGCATTATTTACTCATTGCAGCGGCCTGGATGGGAAGCATGCAAACCCTGATATCCGCTATAACATCGACATTGCCGGAATGGGAAAGTTCCTGGCTATTTACCAGTACAAGGAATGGTGGACGAGGCCTTATTTCGGGACAAATACTGGCGAAATACCTGACAGGACGCAGCTATTAATCCTCGACGCCGGCTCATGCTATTTGGTGTTTCTTGCCATATGTGGAAGCATAACGCGTTCCGATATATCTGGCAGAGAGGATGGAATTACTGTAACTGTTGGCTCCAATCTGGATAAGATGCCTGCTGAAGACGATCTGTCGCTCGTTGTGTCATCCGGGAAAGATCTTTATCGCTGCCTTGCAGGGATGTTTGAATACGCGGCCGGGCTTCTTGGGCACAATTCGATGCTTCGGTGCAATAAGGAATTTCCTGAAATCTTCGACGGGTTCGGATGGTGCACATGGAACGCGTTTTATCGCGATGTCAGTGAAGCAGGCATCCTTAAGAAGATGGACGAATTCCATGAGAAAGGCATACCTGTCCAATGGGTCCTGATAGACGATGGCTGGATGAATTCGGATCCGGAAAAAGAAACATTAAGCAGCCTGCAGGCAGACAAAGCAAAATTCCCCGGCGGGCTGAAACACTGCGTCAGAATCCTTAAAGAAAAATACCATGTCAAATACGTCGGCGTCTGGCACGCGGTAACAGGATATTGGAATGGGATTACAAAAGACAGTCCGGCCGAAAAGGAGCTGCAGGATACATTAATCACGCTGTCCGATGGGAAAATTGTCCCCGCCCCGGAAGCGGGCAGGGCTTTCAGGTTCTTCAACACATGGCACGAATTCCTAAGGAATGAATGCGGAATTGATTTCGTAAAAGTCGACGGGCAGAGCAACATTTCGCGTTTCTATAAGGGATGCGCATCTTATGGCGAAGCGTCTGAGGAAATACAGAAGGGGTTAAACGCTTCCGCAGCCATGACATTTGTCAACATGATCATCAACTGCATGGGCATGGGATCAGAAGACGTATGGCACAGGCCTTCTTCCTCCCTGTCAAGGAACAGCGATGATTTCTTCCCGGACGTTTCATACAATTACCGTGAACACGCGCTGCAGAACGTCTACAACTCGCTGTGGACAGGCTGGCTGTACTTCGGTGACTGGGACATGTTCTTCTCTTCACGTTCAGGTAGCCTGCAGCACAGTATTTTAAGGGCAGTCAGCGGCGGGCCGATATATACAAGCGACGCCGTAGGGGAATCTGATCCGGATCTGATCTCGAAACTGGTAATGGATGATGGGAGCATCGCGAGGTGTGATGAGCCTGGCCTTCCTGTACCGGAATGCATATTCAATGATCCGGTAAAAACCGCCAGTCCTCTCATTGTACAGAACCACCTTGGTGATGCCGTATTTCTCGCACTGTTCAACCTCTACGAAGGGCTTGAAGCTGAAAATGCCATCTTGTCTGACGGTACTTCGCCTCTGCTGAAAGGAAAACAATGGATCGCTTACCGATATGGCACGCGGGAAACCTTTCCACTGTCCAATACCGAAAACGCAGAGGTTTCACTTGAAGCAGAAGGAGCGGATATTATCGAACTGGTTCCCGTCAGCGGAGAACAGCATATTGCCGTGATCGGAATCATTGAGAAGTATCTACCCATAGGCGGGGTATCTATCATAAAGCGAACGTCAGATCGTGCCGAATTGAAAGCCAGGACGCAGGGAACTCTTGCCATTTGGACCGACAGGCCGATTGAACGTATTTCGGCGGACGGCCATGAAATACTATGGGACAAAGGGAATAACGGTATGATTTATCTGGAAGTATCTGCGGATGAATTGATAAAGATCTCTGTCTAAAGCAATTAATAGTGTTAGCGCCGGGTTAATCGGGCCATTTTCCGCCGGGTGAAAAGGGCCAAATTCAGTCGGATTAAAAAGTCCAATGCATCAACTGATGATTAACGGTTTATCTTTGTTGCTTTATTTCCTGGTGTCT
>Ga0256404_1007691_pt1 | contig 16817 bp, 17 predicted proteins | sample RumenRJG_01DNA_FD_185990 | JGI IMG/M metagenome (GOLD analysis project Ga0256404, IMG submission 185990) | Bovine rumen microbial communities from Lethbridge, Alberta, Canada - RJG_01 | ecosystem: Host-associated > Mammals > Digestive system > Stomach > Rumen | place: Canada: Alberta | collected...
ATACCATGAAAGCTACTACGCGGCTGCATAAGAATACCGCCAGCCGATTGCTCGACTGGCGGCGCGAAACTTTTTAATTATTCACTGTCCTCTTGACGGGTAGCACACCACGATGAATAATCGCCCGATGCAGCGCCTCTTTAAGTTTACGCCATATTTAGTCATACTGCCGCTGACCGGAATTCCCTTCCCACTTTCACAGCTTTGATCATCGGTACTGCGTGAGCAGAAAATTCGTGGAGCACTTGATACGACCCGGAATATCTGACTATTCAAAAAGCCATTGTACAGAGGACACATTTATGTTAGAATATTTTTGTTGACTGAAACGGCGGGAGCTCCGCCGAATAATATGTACGAGGAGGTCTTATATGAAAGGCTATACGAGCGAAACCATTAGAAACGTCGCCCTGCTGGGTCACGGCGGATGCGGGAAAACCACTTTCCTGGAAGCTGCGCTTTATGAGACGGGAGTCATCAAGAAGCTCGGCAAGGTCGAGGACGGGAACACTGTATCCGACTATGACAAGATGGAAGTCGAGAAGGGCTTTTCCATCAACACCTCGGTCGTTCCGATCGAGTGGAAGGGCAGCAAGATCAATTTCATAGATACGCCGGGATATTTCGACTTCATCGGCGAAGTCAATGCGGCGCTGAGAGCTGCGGAAGCCGCTGTAATCATGGTGGACGCGGGCTCCGGAATCCAGGTGGGTACGGAAGCAGCATGGAAGGCATGCGAGCGTTACAGTACGCCGAGATTCATCGTCATCAACAAGAGAGATAAAGATGAATTCGATTTCTACAAGACCTTCGGCGAACTGAAGGAGAAGTTCGGGGATGCGCTGATTCCGCTGAGCTGGCCTTTGTCCGCGGAAATCGATGAAGATCTGAAGGAAGCCATCGCCTCGGCGGACGAGGAACTGATGGAGAAATATTTTGAAGGTGAGGACTTTACAGACGAGGAAATCAAGAACGGCATGGTCAAGGGCATTTCCGAAGGTGTGATCGTTCCGGTCTGCTCCTCTGCCTTTGAACTGGGCCAGGGCGTAGAGGGTCTTCTGGATCTGCTGCTGACCTATGTTCCTACTCCCCTTCAGCACGGGGCATACAAAGGCTTCAACGATAATAACGAGCCGGTGGAGAGAATGTGTGTCACCGACGCGCCCATGTCGGCCTTTGTATTCAAGACAATCGTCGACCCGTTCGTCGGCAAGATCTCAATTATGAAGGTCGTGACGGGCAAGATGGAATCCGGTACCGAGGTATATAACGAGAGAGCGGGGAAATCCGAGAAACTGGGCAAGCTGTTCTTCCTGAGAGGAAAAGAGCAGACGGAGCTGAATTATGCGGAGGCGGGCGACATCTGTGCCGTCGCCAAGCTGCAGTACACTAAATCGGGCGATACCCTTTGTGACAAGAGCGACATCATCCGCTACCTGCCGCTGGATTATCCGTCGCCGACATATTTCATCGCCATCGAAGCGGAGGACAAGAACGACGAGGAGAAGATGGGCACCGGTCTCGCCAGACTGCGTGAGGAAGACCCCTCCTTCGTGGTGGAAAGAAATCCTGAGACCCATCAGACGCTGCTGGGCGGACAGGGCGATATGCAGCTGAACATCATCATGGCCAAGCTGAAGGATCGTTTCGGCGTTTCCGTCCGGACCGTTCCGCAGAAGATCGCATACAGAGAGACCATCAAGGGCAGTTCCGACGTGCAGGGCAAGCACAAAAAACAGTCCGGCGGAGCCGGTCAGTACGGCGATGTCCATATCCGGTTCTCTCCCTCGCAGGAGCCGGGTCTGGAATTTTCAGAGGAACTGTTCGGCGGTTCGGTGCCGAAGAATTACGTTCCCGCCGTCGAAAAGGGACTGCAGGAATGCATGGAGAAGGGTCCGCTCGCCGGCTGCAAATGCGTGAATATCAAGGCGGTGCTGTATGACGGCTCGTATCATGAAGTGGATTCCAACGAGGTTTCCTTCAAGCTGGCGGCGGCGCTGGCCTTTAAGAAGGGCATCGTCGAGGCAAATCCGTGCCTGCTGGAGCCGATCATGCACCTGGACATCTATGTTCCGGATGACTACATGGGCGACGTCATGGGCGACATGAACAAACGGCGCGGAAAAATTCTGGGGATGGAACCGCAGAGCAACGGCGAACAGAAACTGCTGGCAGAGGCGCCTCAGTCCGAGCTATTCGACTATGCGCTGGGACTGCGCTCCATGACGCAGGGCAGAGGAACCTTCGAGATGAAGTTCGACCGTTATCAGGAGGTGCCGAAGGCTCTTGCAGAAAAGATTATCGCAGAGCATCAGGCCGAGAATGAGAAATAAACCGATATAACAAAGGCAACCAACAGAGACAAGCATTTCGCGATGCTTGTCTTTTGGGTTCGCGCGCTATGGGCGCGCTTTAACGGGAGAAGAGTGACAATATGGCAAAAAAAGCGAAAACGGTATTTGTCTGCCAGGAATGCGGTTACGAAAGCCCCAAATGGATGGGGCGGTGTATCTGCGGTGCATGGGACTCCATGGTGGAGGAGAAAATACAGGAGGTTCCGGAGAAGGATGCACGGCGCAGGGGCAGTTCCGGTGCGGGAGGAATGGCGGTGCCTTCTCCTCTGACAAAGGTTGGGTCGGCGGATCATCAGCGGGTCGATACCGGAATCGGCGAGCTGAACCGGGTTCTTGGAGGCGGATTGGTGAAGGGTTCACTGACACTGATCAGCGGTGAGCCCGGCATAGGAAAGTCAACCCTGATCATTCAGGCGGCGGCCAATATCGCAGAGAAGGGAGAGCCTGTGCTGTATGTATCCGGAGAGGAGTCAGAGGAACAGATTAAAATGCGGGCGGACCGTGTCTGCCCGCAGATGAGCGATTCGCTGCTGGTGCTGGCGGAGACGAACATGGAAAATATCATTGCCGCCTGCGAGAACGTCCGGCCGGGATTTCTAATCATCGATTCTATTCAGACCATGTATACTCAGGAACTTGATTCTGTACCCGGCAGCGTTTCCCAGGTACGTGCCTGCGGAAATCTGCTGATGAAGGTGGGAAAAAGCGATAACATTCCGGTCTTCATCGTCGCCCATGTCACCAAGAGCGGCGAACTGGCGGGGCCGAAAATCGTAGAGCATCTGGTGGACTGCGTTCTGAATTTTTCCGGAGAACGGGATCATGAGGTACGCATCCTCAGAGCCTACAAAAATCGATTCGGTACAACCAGCGAAATCGGCGCTTTTCAAATGGAAGGGGAAGGCCTTCAGGAGATCCGGAACCTGTCCGGGAGCTTCCTGGAAAGCACCGAGGAAAAGACAGAGGGTTCCGTCGTCACGGCGGTTTACGAGGGGAGCCGCCCGGTGTTCCTGGAAATTCAGGCGCTGACCACGCCGGCAAACATCGGTTTTGCCCGGCGGACGGCAGTGGGAATTGATCATCAGCGTCTGTCGATGATTCTGGCGGTACTGGAAAAGAAGCTGGGAATCAGGATGATAGACCAGGACGTATATGTTAATGTAGTGGGCGGCTTGAGGCCGGACAGTACATCCGTGGATCTCGGAGTGGCTCTTGCGGTATATTCCTCCCTGCGTGGCGTGACCTGCCGCAGAAGAACTGTTGCCATCGGAGAGGTGGGTCTGACCGGTGACCTTCGTTCCGTTTCCGCCGCAGAGAAGATTGCGCTTGAGGCAGAGCGGCTGGGATATGAACAGATCATCATGCCTGCCCGTAACGCCGGACGGATGAAAGCAGGAGAGACTGACCACTGCCGGATCTCCGGCGTCCGTTCCCTGTCTGAGGCGGTTCAGGCGTTCAGGGAATGAGGCAAACGGCATGTCCTGAAATTTCAGGAGCATGCCGCTTGCTTTGGTATATGCCGCGCCCGCGACCCCGGACTGGCCGGCGGTTTTACCGCCGGTCGTTTAATGTTGGTCCTGTAGGAGCGGACTGTTTGGATTTGTCTAGAGGCAGTTCGAACCAGAAGGTACTGCCTTTGCCCGGTGTCGATTCCACATCGAATCGGGCTTTGTGCAGGACGAGAATCTCCTTGACGATGGAGAGCCCCAGACCGCTGCCTTCGGTGGAACGGACGTGGTGGGTGCTGGATTTGTAGTAGCGCTCCCATACGTGAGGAAGCTCATCGGGAGCGATGCCCTGACCGTGATCGGTGACGGAGAAGCGGGCGTATTTTCCGTTCCTGCGCAGTTTGATCAGCACGACCTTGTCCTTGCCACAGTATTTGATGGCGTTGTTTACCAGGTTGTTGATGACCTGCTTGATCTTGGCCTCGTCGCCGTGAATCAGGAAGGGACCGCCTTCACACTTGAACCGTATGTGATAGCCTTCGCTTTCCCGGAGAATATCGTAGGAGGCTACCAGAGCTTCCGCTGTTTCCTGCAGGTCGAAGTGACTCATGTCGAGGACCACCTTACGCGACTGCATCCGCGACAGGTTCAGCATATCGTTGACCAGATTGTTCAGGCGGTCGGTTTCCTCAATGATGACGCTGAGATGAGCGTTTCTCTTGGGCGGATTGTCTCCGGACAGATCCCGGATCATCTCTGCGTAGGATTTAATCATGGTCAGCGGCGTCCTCAGATCGTGGGATACGTTGGCGATCAGGTCCTTCTGATACATATCGGTTTTTTCCAGTTCACCCTCCGCACGGGTCAGTGTTTCAGCCAGCTCGTTGATCTCAGAATACTGTCCGCCGCGGAATTTGACGCTGTAATCGCCCTTCCCCATCTTCGCTGCGGAACTGGTGATGGCCTTGATCGGGCGGGAGATGCGATTGGAGAGATAGAGTGCCAAAGCCAGTGCCAAGATGATGGAAATAATCGTGATGTAAATCAGCTGGGAGCGAAGGATCAAAACAGTGGATCTAACCGGAACCAGAGGCGCGAAAATATACATGGCGTATGCGTTTTCTCCATCGGAATTCTTGAGATAACTGGCGTATCCGATGATCTGTCGCCTCGAAGAATGAGAGGAGCTCGCCTCCAGCGTCGCTTTGTCCAGCGGGCTGTGGGAAAGCCGGGTGTTAAGCTCTGCAAGTTCTTTGGAATAGCGCATAGAAAGCCCCGGGGTTTCCTCGCTCTGCTCGTCGGAATCCTGCTGGATCAGGAACTCGCCGCTGCTGAGGTCGATGACATAGATCGACAGATCATTACTTGCTGATTCGGCGGCGATTTTTTTCTTCAGCGTTGCGGAGTCGTATTCGCTCGCAACAAAGGTTTCCTGGATATCGCTGAAAATCTCAGTGGTCTGCGCCTTCTTCATTCCCGCGTAGTAGGTGTTCAGGAAGAAGATCTGCAGACACCAGATCAGCAGGATCAGAATCAGTGCGAAACCGATGAAGGCGATCCACAGCCGGAATTTAATGCTTTTAAAATCGAATTTTTTTCTGAAAAGGTTATTCGTCATATTCAAATTTGTAGCCGACGCCTCTCAAGGTGACGATGTAGTCACGGTAGGGGCCCAGAGCGTTCCGCAGGTTCTTGATGTGGGTGTCGATGGTTCTGTCGTCGCCGAAAAAGTCGTATCCCCAGATGTCGGAAAGCAGCTTGTCTCTGGACAGAGCGATGTTGCGGTTTTCGATCAGGTAGAAGAGGAGGTCGTACTCTTTGGGCGTAAGGTCGATACGCTCACCGTCGACGGAGACTGTGCGGGCTGCAATGTTGATCTCCAGACCGCCGAATTTCAGTACGTCGCTTCTGGTCTGGGGCGCCGCGTTTCTGCGGGCCAGTACCACATTGATGCGCGCCATCAGTTCCTTGGGACTGAAAGGCTTCACCACATAGTCGTCGATGCCAAGTTCAAAGCCGAAGAGTTTGTCGTATTCTTCTCCGCGTGCAGAGAGCATGATAACGGGAACGTCCTTGATCTTTTTTATCTCCTTGCACGCGGAGAAGCCGTCCAGCTTCGGCATCATAATGTCGAGTATGACAAGATCGTAGTCGTTGAGTTTGACCAGCCCTACCGCACTCATTCCGTCGGCCGCCTCGGTGACTTCGTAACCGTTGAATTCAGCGTATTCCCGGATCACCTCACGGATTTTCGGCTCGTCGTCTACAACAAGTAGCTTATACATAAGAGTTCCTCCTCCTGCTTCCAAAATCATTCTTTGCTTCATACTATATTTCATGTGTGTATTTCTGATGAATACTTCATAATAATTCTATCATAAAAGGACTGAAGTTTAAAGTCGGAACCCGCTTCGCACCCTTGACGCTTCGGGGTGGCATGGATTATACTATCTATTATCGGAGACTGTGCGCGCAGAAAGCGGGTTGGAGCGTGTTCTGCCGTCGCGGGAACCGAAATCGGGGGGAAAGGAGGAAGAGATATGCTGAAAAAATTGTTTCGAGGATTGGTGACGATGTTCGGCGCCATTTTTGGCTATGCCGTCTGCGCTTTGATTAAATATGCCATGAACAGCACGGGTCAGAATGTGGACCGGATGTTCACGGACACGCAGCAGATCGGTATCGCCGTCGTATTCGCCATTATTTTCGCCCTTTTATTCTTCAAGCTGGCGCCATCCTTCGGGCGGCAGGGAAGCAAAGTCGCAAGCAACATTGAGCACGACCTTCAGGACGTTTCCGGCAACAGAATTTTCGCCGGTGCCGTCGGTCTGATCATGGGGCTTCTGATCGCTTTTCTGCTGACGCAGATGTTCACCTTTATCGTTAACAAATATGTGTATGCAGTGATTGTGATCATCGCCTACGGCGTGTTCGGGTTCCTGGGCGTGGTAATCGCGTCCAGCAAGGGATCGGAAATGTATTACGGTGCGCTGCTTGCCCGCAGGACGCAGCAGGAGCAGCCGGCCAAACAGAGCCGGGGGCGGAAGAAAAACACGGAAATTCCCAAGATTCTGGACACCAGCGTAATCATCGACGGACGGATCGCGGACATTCTGAGTACCGGATTCCTAGAGGGTCCCATCGTGATTCCGGAATTCGTTCTGGTTGAGCTACGCCATATCGCTGACTCGTCGGATTCGCTGAAGCGGGTGCGGGGAAGACGCGGTCTGGATATCCTGAAGAAGATTCAGACAGAGTACGGCGTGGAAATCTACAACACTGACAGTGAGAAGTCGCTGAAGGAGATTCCGGAAGTGGACGTGAAGCTTCTGAAACTGGCGCAGATCATGAACGGCAAGGTCGTGACGAACGATTACAATCTGAATAAGGTGGCGGCGATTAACGATGTGGGCGTACTGAACATCAACAAGCTTGCAAACTGTCTGAAGCCGGTGGTACTGCCGGGTGAGGAGATGACCGTGGATCTGGTGAAGCAGGGCAAGGATCCCCATCAGGGAATCGGCTATCTGGACGACGGTACCATGATTGTGGCGGAAGACGGGCGGAGAATGATCGGCAAGACGGCGAAGATTCGCGTGACCAGCGTACTGCAGACGTCGGCGGGAAGAATGATCTTCGGCCGGCTGAAAAACGGCTGACGAGGCTGTCGGAGACACGGTGCGCCGGTCTTCGGAACGCATGGCGCAGGACGGCGGAAACGCAGAAATGGAGGCGCTGATGAGAATTGGAACAGGCTTTGACGTCCACGGAATCGCAGCAGATCGCAAGCTGATTCTGGGAGGCGTGGAAATTCCCTGCGGATGGGGACTTGCCGGACATTCTGACGCAGATGTCCTGATTCACGCATTGATGGACGCTATCCTGGGGGCGGCGGCCTTGGGTGACATCGGGAAGCACTTCCCGGATACAGACCCGGAATACGAAGGGATTTCCAGTCTGGAACTCCTGAAACGGGTAACTGCTCTCGCAGACGCTCAGGGATATGCACTCGGAAATGCGGACATCACTGTGATCTGCCAGCGGCCGAAGCTGGCGGACTATATTGAGAAAATGAGACGGAACATCGCATCGTCAATCGGCGTTCCGACGGACCGTATCAGTGTCAAGGCGACGACCACGGAGAAACTGGGATTCACCGGCCGGGGCGAGGGTATCGCCGCGGAGGCCGTATGTCTCCTTGTAGAAAAGAACAGAAACGAATATAAGATGTTATAACTGGAGGAAAAATGAGACTATCACAAATGCATCTCAGGACACTGAGGGAGGTTCCCAACGAGGCGGAAATTCCGAGTCACATTCTGCTTCTGCGTTCCGGAATGATCCGGAAACAGGTGTCCGGAGTCTACGGCTTTATGAATATGGGCTGGCGCTCGGTTAGGAAAATCGAACAGATCGTCCGGGAAGAGATGGACGCCAGCGGCGCGCAGGAAATCTGCATGTCGGCGATTCAGCCGGCGGAACTCTGGGAGGAGTCCGGGCGCTGGAATGCGTATGGACCGGAACTGTGGAGAATTAAGGATCGCAATGGCAGAGACTTCTGCCTTGGACCGACTCATGAGGAGGTTTTTACGGATCTGGTCCGCAATGACATCTCCTCCTATCGGCAGATGCCCCTGATGCTGTATCAGATTCAGACCAAATACAGAGATGAGGCGAGACCGCGCTTTGGACTGATCCGCAGCCGTGAATTTATCATGAAGGACTGCTATTCCTTCGATACGGACGCGGAGGGACTGGACCGCAGCTATGGGCTGATGTACGACGCCTACACCAGGATTTTTCAGCGGTGCGGGCTGGACTGCCGCCCGGTAGAGGCGGACACCGGTGCCATCGGCGGAAGCAATTCCCATGAGTTTACGGCTCTGTCCGGGATCGGCGAGAGTGAGATCGCTTACTGTGACAAATGCGGGATGGCGGCGACGACAGAACGGGCGGCGTGCGTGGATGCGCCGGCGCAGGAGGAGACAGAACTGCTTCCGCTGGAAAAGGTGCATACGCCGGGAACAAAGACCATTGAAGATGTCGCAGGATATCTGAATCTGGATGAGGCGCAGACTATCAAGGCACTGCTCTTTGTCACATACGACGAAGAAGGCAAAGAAAACGGATACGTGGCGGCCTTTGTCCGGGGCGATCGGGAACTGAACATGACCAAACTTGTCAACGCTCTGGGCATTGCGGAGCATCAGATCGAGTTTGCGGATGAAGAAAAGATGGGTGCGGCGACAGGCTGTGTCGGCGGATTCACCGGCCCCATCGGACTGCATGACTGTACCGTCGTGGTGGACAGCGAGCTGCCTGGGCTGAAGAACCTCTGTGCCGGAGCCTGCGAGGAGGATCATCACTACATTAATGTCAATTACGGAAGAGATTACACCGGCGATATTGTCACAGATCTGAAGACGCTGAAGGAGGGGGATCCCTGCCCGGTCTGCGGCGCGCCCGTCAGACATACAAGAGGAATCGAGGTAGGCCAGATCTTCAAGCTGGGCACCAAATACTCAGAGTCTATGAACGCCAGATACATTGATGAGAACCAGCAGGAGAAGCCTGTCGTGATGGGCTGCTACGGAATCGGCGTGACGAGAACGCTGGCTGCGATTGTGGAGCAGCATCATGATGAAGACGGGATCATCTGGCCGGTGAGTGTCGCACCATACCACGTGATCGTTACTTTGGTGAAGCCTGCAGACGAGACGCAGACGGCTGTGGCAGAGCAGATTTACGCGGAGCTGCAGCAGGCCGGCGTGGAGACGCTGCTGGATGACCGCAGAGAACGTCCGGGAGTCAAGTTCAAGGACGCGGATCTGATGGGAATCCCGGTTCGCATTACCGTCGGAAAGCTGGCGGGAGAAGGAAAAGTAGAATACAAGCTGCGCCGTGAGAAGGAGCGGCGAGAACTGACTGTACAGGATGCGATTGCAGAAGCCGTCGGTCTGATTAATGCGGAGCGCAGAGGATAGTGAAGTCGATGGAAGAAAAAGAGACCGGCGGGAAGAGCATGTATCTGGAACTGTTCTGGACCTTTTTCAAACTCGGACTGTTCACCATCGGCGGCGGCATGGCGATGATTCCGCTGATGCAGGGAATCATTGTGGATCAGAAACACTGGATGGACGAGGAAGAGATCGTGGACTGCATTGCGGTGAGCCAGGGTCTCCCCGGCGTAATCGCCATCAATATGGCAACATACATCGGGCATTATAAAAAAGGAGTCCCCGGGGCGCTGGTTGCGACCTTCGGAGTGGTTCTCCCCAGCTTCTGCATCATCATTGCTGTTGTGGAGATCCTGCACGGCATCGGCGATAACCAGTATGTCAACGGCGCCCTTGCCGGAATTAAGGCAGCGGCCACCGGGCTGATTGCGTATTCGGCGTACAAAGTCGGACGGCAGGTTCTGAAGAACGCCTTTGCCTGGGTTCTCGCCATCGGTTCCTTCGCCGCTATCGCATATTTCGGCTTCAATGCGGTTTACGCAATCCTTGCGGGAATCGTCCTTGGACTGCTGTACGAGGCGGTGAAAACACGGAAGAACGGAAGGGCAGGTGAAGAGCAATGATTTACCTGAAGCTGTTCTGTGTGTTCGCCCGCATCGGGCTGTTCGGATTCGGCGGAGGCATGGCCATGCTCCCTATGATCTATCAGGGTGCGAAGGAGTTTCAGCTGATGGACGCCGGAGAGTTTTCTAATCTGGTGGCCATTTCCCAGGTCACGCCGGGACCTCTTGCCATCAATGCGGCGACTTATGTAGGCTATAACTGCGCCGGGGTACCGGGAGCGCTGGTGGCAACGACAGCCACGGCGCTGCCCTCGTTCATCCTGGTGCTGATATGCTGTTACTTTATCAACAAATTTAAAGAGAGCCGGGCGGTCGAGGGAGCCTTTACGGGAATCCGTCCCGTGACTGTCGGGCTGATCGGCTCAGCCGTGATTTTCATGGGACAGAGCGCCTTCACCTCTCTGGCGCCGGTACCGATTCTCATCGGGATTGCCAGTGTGGTGCTGGTGGGAAAACTAAAGGTCAGTCCTGTAATCATCGTGCTGGCTGCCGGCGTGATAGGAGCATTTTTATGTGGGTAGGCGGAGTACGAGTACTGATTGTCAATGACAGAAACGAACTTCTGATGCTCAGACAGCATCATGAGGACAAAGATATCTGGATGGTGCCGGGAGGCGCCATCGAGGACGGAGAAAATTCCATTCAGGCGGCGGTCCGCGAGGTGAAGGAAGAGACCCATCTGGATGTCCGGATCACCGGAGTCGCCTGGCATGTGGAGGAGGTATCACCTCAGCGCGGGCAGCGCTTTGTCAACTATATGATCGGAGAAATCATCGGCGGAGAACTGGAGCTGGGCTGGGATCCGGAACTTCCGGAAACCCGCCAGATCCTTCGTGAGGTCCGGTTCATGAGCCGGGAGGAAATCGGGACGCTGGAACATCTGTATCCGCGGTTCCTTAACGACGAGGTCTGGGATGTCCTTAAAGAGGACGTGGACGGCCGTGCGTATTACAAACTGAGAGAGCCTTACGATCCGAAGGGATATATGAAGGACAAGAAAGGAAGAGAAGTATGAAGACAGTAACGATTGAAATGGAAAACGGCGGAGTCATGAAGGGCGAGCTGTATGATGATATTGCGCCCATCACGGTGGAGAACTTCGAAAAACTGGCAGGCGACGGGTTTTACGACGGACTGACGTTTCACCGGGTCATTCCGGGTTTCATGATCCAGGGCGGCTGCCCCAACGGCAACGGTACCGGAGGACCGGGACATACCATCAAGGGAGAGTTTGCGTCCAACGGCGTTAAAAATGATCTGAAGCACACCACCGGCGTTCTGTCCATGGCCAGAACAATGGATCCGAACTCGGCCGGCTCCCAGTTCTTCATCATGGTTGCAGATGCACCTCATCTCGACGGCGAGTATGCGGCCTTCGGAAAGATCCTGGAGGGTATGGAGGTTGCTCAGGAGATCGCGAAGGCAGAGCGGGATTATATGGATAAGCCGGTAGACCCCATCGTGATTAAGACGATTACGGTAGAATAATTTTCCGGGAGTGAAACAAATGAAGGTATACAATACATTAACGAGAAGAAAAGAGGAACTGGTTCCCATCCGCGAGGGAGAGATCTCCATGTATGTCTGCGGGCCCACCGTATATAATTTCTTTCATATCGGAAACGCCCGTCCGCTGGTAGTCTTCGACACCATGCGGAAATATCTGGAGTACCGGGGCTACAAAGTAAAATACGTGCAGAACTTCACAGACGTGGACGACAAAATTATCAACCGTGCCCGCGAGGAGGGCTGCACCGCGCCGGAGATCGCGGAAAAATATATCCGGGAATATTTCACGGACACGAAGGCGCTGAACGTCCGGAAGGCGGACGTCCACCCGAGAGTTTCCGAACACATTCCCGACATCATCAGCTTCATCCAGACGCTGATCGACAGAGGATACGCCTACGAGGCGGACGGGGATGTCTATTTCTCAACGAGGAAGTTCCCTGAGTACGGGAAACTTTCCGGACAGAACATTGACGATCTGGAATCCGGAGCCAGAATCGCCGTCGGCGAGGTCAAGAAGGATCCGCTGGATTTTGCTTTGTGGAAGGCGCAGAAGCAGGATGATGAGATTGCCTGGGAATCTCCCTGGGGCATGGGTCGACCGGGCTGGCACATCGAGTGCTCCGCCATGGCGAAGAAACACCTGGGAGACACCATCGACATCCACGCGGGCGGACAGGATCTCCAGTTTCCTCATCACGAGAACGAGATCGCCCAGTCAGAGTGCTGTAACGGCGCGCCCTTCGCACACTACTGGATGCACAATGCATATATTACGATGGATCGTCAGAAGATGTCCAAATCCAAAGGGAATTTCTTTACGGTCAGGGACATCCGCAAGGAGTACAGCGGCGAGGAAATTCGGTTCTTTCTGCTCTCCGGACAGTACAGGAGCCCCATCGACTTCAGCGAGGATCTGATGAAGCAGGCGCGGGCGAGTCTGGAGCGCATGCGCAACTGCAAGGAAAACCTGATTTTCCTCCGCGAAAACGGCAGCGAGGGAGAGATGACGCCGGAGGAGCAGAAGGCTGTGGAGGGCTTTGACGAATTCCGGCAGAAATTCATCCGCGTAATGGATGATGACTTGAACACTGCGGACGGTATCAGTGCTGTATTCGAGCTGATCACCGCCATCAACACCCGGACCTCCGGCGGCGCCACCAGAGCCTTTGCCGGAAAAGCGCTGGAAACTCTGATGGAGTTCTGCGACATTCTGGGACTTCTTCAGGAAGAAGAGGATGAGAGCGTCGACCCGGAGATCCAGAAGCTGGTGGATGAACGTCAGGCTGCAAGGAAGGCGAAGGATTTCGCCAGAGCAGACGCGATCCGCGATGAGCTGAAGGCACGTGGCATCACGCTGAAGGACACCCCTCAGGGCGTGCAGATTATCAGGGAGTCATGAGGATGGAAGTCGATCCCAAACTGAGCAACACGACGGCGCTGGCCTACATAGGCGACGCCGTCTATGAATTATATATCCGGAAATACGTGATGGAACGCGGCGGAGTCAGGGTGGACCGGATCAACCGCATGGCGATATCCTTTGTGAAAGCAGACGCCCAGGCACTGGCGGCCCGCGGCCTGATGGAGAATTTTCTGACAGAGGAGGAACTTCGGTTGCTGAAGCGCGCCCGCAACCACACCAGAACGTCGAAGCCGAGGGGTTCCACACCCATCGACTACAAGCTGGCGACCGGCCTGGAGGCGCTGGTGGGCTACCTGTATCTGTCCGGGAACAAAGAACGGTGCGACGAGGTTATCGCGCGAGCCATCCGTCTCATCGAGGAAGGAAGAGAATGAGTTACGCAGACAAAGTGTTCGTGCAGAACATAAACGATATTCTGGAGCACGGCGTTTCCGACCGGGATCTGGACGTCCGTCCCCACTGGGCAGACGGCACTCCGGCGCACACCATCGCTCTGTTCGGCCTGGTGAACCGCTATGATCTGAGCCGCGAGTTTCCGATCATCACGCTGCGCCGCACCTACTGGAAAAGCGCCTGGGATGAGATCTCCTGGATCTGGCAGAAAAAATCCAGCAACATCCATGACCTGTCCGGCCACGTCTGGGACGAATGGGCGGATGAGAACGGCTCCATCGGCAAGGCTTACGGCTATCAGATGGGTGTGAAGCATCATTATCCTGAGGGAGATATGGATCAGGTGGACCGGGTGATCTGGTGCCTGAAGAATGACCCGGGTTCCCGGCGCATCCTGACCAACATGTACAATCATCATGATCTGTCGGAGATGGCGCTGTATCCCTGCGCCTACTCCATGACCTTCACGGTGATCGGAAACCGCCTGAACGCTGTGCTCAACCAGCGCTCCCAGGATATGCTCACCGCAAACAACTGGAACGTGGTGCAGTACGCGCTGATTGTCTATGCGATGGCATCTGCCTATGGCTTTGAGCCGGGAGAACTGGTTCACGTGATCGCCAACGCCCATATCTACGACCGGCACGTGGAGATCGTCCGGGAGATGGCGGCAGGCAGACAGCACGAAGCACCGGAACTGTGGATCGATCCGGAGGTAAAGGACTTCTACGGGTTCAGCCGTGACAGCTTCCGGCTGGACGGCTATGAATATGAGGAGTTCCATCACGAAATCGAGGTGGCGATATGAACATGATTCTTGCCGCGGACAGGAACTGGGGCATTGGCAACAAAGGACAGCTGCTATGCCATCTGTCCGGCGATCTGAAATATTTCAAACAGACTACGCTGGGGCATACGGTGATCATGGGCAGAGCGACGCTGGAGAGCCTTCCGGGGAAACGGGGACTTCCGGGGCGGCGCAACATCGTGCTTACATCACAGCCGGATTTCGAGGCAGAGCGGGTGGATGCGGTGTGCCATAATCTGGAGGAACTCCGGGCGGCAACAAAGGACGATCCGGACGCCTTTGTCATCGGCGGTGCGGAGGTCTACGAACAGCTGTTACCCTGGTGCGATACGGTTTATATCACAAAGATCGACGCGGAATTCCCGGCGGACCGCCGGTTCCGGAATCTGGACATGGATCCCGCGTTTCAGATCACCCGGCAGAGCGTGGAAATGGAGGAAAACGGAATCCGGTACCGTTTCGTGAAATATGAAAGAAAAGAAAACTGATATGATTTTCGGCCGAAATCCGGTCGCTGAGGCGCTGAAGAGCGGCAGAGAGATGGAGCGCATCCTTATTCAGAAGGGAGCCGGAGGCTCCGTGGGAAAGATTTTGTCCCTGGCAAAGGAGCGGGGCGTAATCCTCCAATATGAGGAGAAGGAGTTTCTGGATAGAAAAGCCGGAGGCGGACGGCATCAGGGCGTGATTGCCTTTGTGTCTGCGCACGAATACGCCGGCGTGGAAGACATGCTGGCGCTGGCTGAGAAACGGGGGGAACCGCCATTTCTGATCGTTCTGGACGAGCTGGAGGATCCCCACAATCTGGGTGCGGTAATGCGGACAGCGGAATGTGCCGGGGCTCACGGAGTGATCATCTCCCGGAGACGGGCCGGCGGGCTGACGGAAACGGTTGCCAGAACCTCGGCGGGAGCGGTGGAATATCTGCCCTGTGCACGGGTGACCAACATTCCGCGAACTCTGGATGAACTGAAAAAGAAAGGAATCTGGGTCTACGCCTGTGACATGGACGGCGAGACGTATTGGAAGCAGGATCTGACGGGCCCGGTGGCTTTGGTCATCGGCAGCGAGGGACGCGGCATCAGCAGACTGGCCAGGGAGAAATGCGATTTTGCAGTTTCGATTCCTATGGTGGGGAAAATTACGTCTCTGAACGCATCCAATGCGGCGGCGATTTTAATGTATGAGGTCAGGAAGCAGCGAGATGGAAAATGATCTGAACATTCTGCGGGACGAGGAGCTGGTGCAGATGGCACACGAGGGAAGCCGTACTGCGGAGGAATATCTGATACAGAAGTATAAGGCGCTTGCCCGGAACAAGGCGAAGAGTTATTTCATCGCGGGAGGCGACAATGAGGATGTGATTCAGGAGGGAATGATCGGACTGTTCAAGGCGATCCGGGATTACGACGGAGCCGGCGGCGCATCCTTCCGGACATTTGCTGACATGTGTGTCACGCGGCAGATTCTCTCTGCGATTGAAGGCGCCAACCGCAAGAAACATCAGATTCTAAACGATGCGCTGTCTCTGAACGACCGGGAGCCGGAGGACGGTGAAGAAGGTGCGCCGCTCATCGATCGGATCGCGGCGGCAGAGGACATGGATCCGGAGAAGGTTGCGCTTGCATCAGACCTTGTGGAGCGCTTGGAGGCGGATGGCGTGCGTGTGTTCAGCCCTCTGGAGAACAAAGTCTGGGCGGCGCTGCTGCAGGGCCTTTCCTACCGGGAGATCGCGGAGCGGCTGGGGAAAACGCCTAAGTCCATCGACAACGCAATTCAGCGGATAAAGAAGAAACTGAGCGCGTATCTGCGGGGGTGATTTCCGGAGGCGACGCGACGCTGAATTTTAACGGGATTTTCGCGGGAATTTTAACATAAAATGAATTGACAACCGGCGAAAAATATAGTACGATTTAAATGTTGTGACAGGCTGTTGTAGCTCAGTTGGTAGAGCGCATCCTTGGTAAGGATGAGGTTCGGCAGTTCGAATCTGCTCAACAGCTCCAATTTTTGTAAATAGAGAAATTATTGTTATGTAAAAGGAGTAAGGAAATGGCAAAACAGAAATATGAGAGAACCAAGCCGCATATCAATATCGGAACCATCGGCCATGTAGACCACGGAAAAACTACTCTGACGGCTGCGATCACCAAGGTACTGCATCAGAGATACAGCCTGGGTGAGGACGTAGAGTTCGACCAGATTGACAAAGCACCGGAAGAGAAGGAAAGAGGAATCACCATCTCCTCCGCACACGTTGAATATGAGACCCCGAACAGACACTACGCGCACGTAGACTGCC
>Ga0256404_1007693_pt1 | contig 16812 bp, 18 predicted proteins | sample RumenRJG_01DNA_FD_185990 | JGI IMG/M metagenome (GOLD analysis project Ga0256404, IMG submission 185990) | Bovine rumen microbial communities from Lethbridge, Alberta, Canada - RJG_01 | ecosystem: Host-associated > Mammals > Digestive system > Stomach > Rumen | place: Canada: Alberta | collected...
ATCAACTCCCGGATAGACCAGGTGTACTTCGGCGCCTACGACCCCAAAAGCGGCTCAGCGGAGTCGGTACAGAAGATGTTCTCCCTGCCATACAACTACCGTCCGGAAGTCATCGGCGGAGTTATGGAGGAGGATTGTTCCGGCATCCTGACTCAGTTTTTCAGAGACCTGCGGAAGTCAAAAAAGTAAATAAACACATTGGGGAGGCCTCCTGGCCTCCCCTTTCATATGAGCACAATATTAATAAAAAGAAAGAGTCATGCAAATGCATGACTCTTTCTGGTGCGAGTAATGGGACTTGAACCCATACGTCCTTCGACACACGCCCCTCAAACGTGCCTGTCTGCCTATTCCAGCACACTCGCATTACACAGTTCATCTGACTGCCTTAATATTATATCAGAAAAAATCGGGTTTGTCAAGAGGTTTTTGAAAAAAATTTTTCTGCCGGCCCTCAGACCGTGGACCGGCAGTGCTTTTCACGCTTTTCATTATACATATCTTCATCCATAGCATTCAGAAATCTGTCAGTATCTATGCCTGACCTGAACACGCTCTTTCCTATCGAAAAGGACAGCTCATATAGTCTGGTTTTCCTGCTGTTGAACTGTTCAAGTTCCTCCCTGATGCTGCGCTCAGTGTCATCAAGACCGCTGAGGCTGTCAGAGTCAAGTATGACTATGAACTCATCTCCGGCAAACCTAACCGTCACAGCACTCTCCGGGACTGCCCTTCGGATGAGTCTTGCCGCATCTACAAGCGCATTATCCCCCACTGAATGCCCGTAGCGGTCATTGATAGTCTTGAAATAGTCTATATCTATCATAAGGCCGCCTGCACTTCCACTGTGTCTGTCCAGATTTTTCATCATATGGTCAAGATAATTCCTGTTGTAGAGCTTAGTGAGCGGGTCAATGTATGAGAGCTCGTTTTGCAGGCTCATATATATTCCCACAAGTCCCAGTGCAACGGACATCCAGGCCAGAGATATGCCGTATACAAGCATCTGCATGGTGATGCCGATAAGTACCGGCACAAGGAACATCCAGATAGGGAAGAAATGTGTCTTGCCATAGCGCCTGTTATACCTGTATTTCAGGAACACCGAATACCCCAGATAGAGCATTGGTGTCAAATACATCAGGTACCCCGCAGGCTGACGTGCATATACATTATTCTTATCAACGGTGAACAGCCAGCCGGTGCGGATATTCAGCAGTACTAAGAAGTACGACACAAGCGTAGGGATCGCTATGAGCTCATAGTACTTTTTTATCCTGCGCTCATCGCCGTAGAACCGAAGGTCCACGTAGAGACACCACAGAAACGCAACTGTAGGGTTTGAAAGATACAGAAATGTGTTTCCATAAAGCACGGCAGCCTTTGCACCATGGAAGCTGGCTCCATCTATTATGAAGGTCCACATTTCCACAAGGCAGGAGGCTCCTGTCAGGATTATCATGTACGTAAAGAGCTTATCACTTAGCTGATGCCGCTGTCTTACAAGGTAGCTGCTGATAAGGAGGATAACGAGCATGGCTGCACCTATACAATTTGTAATTATAATAGATTGAAGATTCATAAATCGCCCTCCGGTATCAGATAAACAATTATACCATATTTTTACCAATATTTCAACTAAAATCGGAAAAGTTAACCAAAATATAACATTTCAGCGGTGCCTTCTGAATTCTGTTGGAGTCATACCGGTTGACTTTCTGAATATCCTGCTGAAATAATTACTGTCGGTATATCCACACTTCTCCCCTACTGCCGCTACAGGCATATCTGTCTCCAAAAGCAGTTCTTTGGCCGTGTTCATCCTGAGTCGGGTGATGTATACGCTGGGTACACAGTCAAATGCCTCCCGGAAAAGCCGGATGAGCTGGCGCTGTGAATAGTTGGCAAGCTCCGCCAGCTTAGCCACGCTGATGTCCTCTGCAAGATTCTGCTCGATGTAGGCAAGCGGTCTGGCCAGCTTTATTACCCCCTCCCCAATGTTCACCCTGTCAATGTCATAGAGCCGTGACAAGGTCACCGTAAGCCGGAGAAAATCCCCCTTTATCATGGTCTTGCGGCCGGGACGGTCCGAGAAATATTCATCTACAAGGCGCTTTATTATCCTGCTGACCTCTGCATACTCATCTGCTGAAAGATGAAGATTGCTGCAGAATCCGGTGTTTCTGGATGCGGCAGGCTCAAGGACGAACAGTGCCTGAAAGCCCTCTGATGCGGCGATGTCCATGGCGGAAAGGTCCAGGAAGTTCTTCCGGAACATGATATTGCATATTCGGAAATCTACCGGAGCATCATAGCCGTGGCAGGTATCCTGACCTATCACAAAGGCATCTCCTTTGCGTATGGTGAAGCGCTCGTTATCTACTATATGCACAGCGGACCCGTTCATGACAATGACCAGCTCCAGGAACCCGTCATGGGTATGCATGAACAGCGGCTCGTCATGACCGCCGTAATGGATGTAAAACGGAAAGCTGTCATCGCTGGTAAAAGTACTTAGCGGTATACTTATCATTCTGATACCTCCGTGTCGTTTTAGTGCTGTATGTTGGCGGAATTATCCTTAATTTACAGAAGTTATTGTGCTATAATCATTATAGCACAGTTTGCTCAAAATCACAAGATAAATGCTGCCCCTTCGGTATTTATTTCTTTTATTTCTGGAGGAATCATAATGAAAAAATTACTCTCTCTTCTCACCGCTGCGGCTCTCTCCCTCATACCCGCAGCTCCCTCAGCCGCATCTGCCGAGTCTCCTGAGATGCGTGACATCTCCACCATGGAGCTCGTCCGTGATATGGGCATAGGCATCAACCTGGGCAATACTATGGAGTCCGCCGGCGACTGGATAGCTCAGTGGGGTGACGGCACTGTAAAGTCCTATGAGACCGCCTGGGGCAGTCCTGTTATCACTCAGTCAATGATACAGGGCTATGCTGATGAAGGATTCGGAGTTGTCCGCATCCCTGTGGCATGGTCAAACATGATGGGCGACAACTACACCATAAGCTCTGATTACATGGACCGTGTAAAGCAGCTCGTAACATGGACCATAGACGCTGATATGTACGCTATCATCAACATACACTGGGACAACGGCTGGGTAAACAAGTTCCCGGAGAACAAGTCAGAAAATATGACCCGCTACACCCGTATGTGGGAACAGATATGCGAGGGATTCAAGGACTACGATGACCACCTTATGTTCGAGTCACAGAACGAAGAGCTCGGCTGGTAGTCCCTTTGGAACAGGTGGGGCGGCACCAACGGCAAGGACGAATCCTACGCTCTGGTCAACGAAATAAACCAGCAGTTCGTAAACGTTGTAAGAAATTCCGGCGGCAACAATCCACAGCGTCATCTGCTCATATCCGGCTATAACACCGACATAACCCTCACCTGTGACAGTATGTTCAAAATGCCCTCCGACCCTGCCGGACGCTGTGCAGTTTCAGTTCACTACTACACCCCTGCCGGTTTTGCAATACTCGAAGAGGACGCTGACTGGGCAAAGATGCGCTCTACCTGGGGCACAGATGCCGACTTTGCAGAGCTTAACCAGCAAATGGATATGCTGAAGTCCACCTTCATCGACAAGGGAGTCCCGGTAATTATCGGTGAATACGGCTGCCCCATAAAGAACAAGGAAAAGGAATCTGTGAGGCTCTTCCTCAGCTCTGTCTGCAAGGCTGCCTACGACCGCCATATCTGTCCCGTTATGTGGGATGTCACCGGAGCACAGTACGACCGCAGTGCCTGCAAGATGAGCGACCAGGTCCTCATGGAAGAGCTCAGGAGCATACCGGAGCCTAAGTCCGGCCCTGTTGAAAATACAGTCTGGGGAGATGCTGACGGCGACGGCACAGTCATGATGAATGACGTCGTTCTGATAATGCAGTCTATCGCTAACGCTGACAAATATGGCATAAACGGCACAGATGAGAAGCACATCACCGAAAAGGGTTCTGACGCAGCAAACGTTCACGACAGAGCTGCCGGTCTCCTTACTGTACAGGATGCCCTTGAAGTACAGCGACTCCTGCTGGAGCTCATACCTGCATTTGAATTCTGATACTGATAAATAACAGAAACGGGCGTACATGATGTACGCCCGATTTTTTTTACCCTAAAAAAGTATCACAGGAGCATGAAATCGCAATGATGTCCCATGCGGAAAACGTCTCCACGGCGGAGGACTGATGTACCCTCTATGCGTATGCCGTTGACGTATGTATGATTGGTGGAATTCAGGTCTGTAATGAGCACAGAGCCGTCGTCATTCCGTTTCAGAGAGCAATGGTACTTTGAGACATCAGAGCTGTCTGTGACGCAGTAATAGCCTTCTATGAAGCTGTTCTGTATCCTTCCGAGTGTGACATCTCCGGTCATCACAAGGTCAAATACAACATTGTCCTGTAACCTGCGTATCTGCATCACTGAATTTCTCCGGGAGTCATTTATCCCGGTAACTGTGCCGTCTACACTTATGAGGATAGTTCCCTGAAGCTTGCGGTTGAAGCCGGCGCCTGTACGGCTGACGTTCATCATTCCGCTGCTAACGTCTGCTCCGTCGGTGAAGGTTATATCACGGCGATGTTCCTTTGGAATGCTGTTTCTTCTGGACACTACGATAAATGCTATGAGCAGTACCAGAAGTACCACGATAAGAGCGGCAAAGCATATTATAAGTATAGTATTCGTACTCATGATGTCACACTCCAGTGCAATAGGTCCCGGAGAGCTGCTCTTCGGTGCTGACCATTCTTTGATGACGTTCTTTAAGAGCTTCGCTGAAGGAGTTCAGTTCAAGTTTCATTTTCTGCAATGACCGTGACGTATTGTCCGCAGCCATTCGGAGCTGCCCGGACTGCTCACCCTGCCAGGCCTCGGTAACGTTCTGCAAAGAGCCCTCGGTATCCGAGCATATCCTGTTATACTGCTCCAGCACCTCGTTCAGTACGGAGATGCATCTTTCGCCTGCGGCGAAGTCATAATCGAGCTTTTTTTCCATACCCTGATACCTCCCTGGATCACTTTCCTCTGATGACCACGTTTACCGGCAGAGCATAGCTGTCGGGACGGTCGCTTTCACTGTTCATCATACAGTGTACCATATTTTTCCTTAGCTGTGTCTCATGACTGCATATCATTACAGTGCGGCTGTCGGTGTCGCTTGCCACCTCTGCGGCTGCACGCAGTACATGGGACAATTTCCTGAGGCTTTCCTGCTGAGACTCCAGCTCTTTTATTATTGAGACCAGTCTGTCTCTCAGGCCGCTGTCACTGCCGAGGAGGTCGATGTCTCTTTCTGCGGTACTGAGCTTATCAAGACACTCCCCGATGCTGCGGGCTTTATTTTCAAGAACGTCCCCCTCTGAGAGGAGGATCTCACTGTTTATTCTATACATAGCTCAGACCCTTTCGCAGATATAGCGTTCCGTGAGCCGCAGTTGTAAAGCTGCGGCTCACGGTCTGGTGTGTGACGGGGAACGTCAGGAGATAACGTTATCAGAGAGAGCGCTTGCCTCTTCTGTGCTCTTCTGCTCATAGGACTCATAAACGGCTGCGATAGACTGGAGGTCTGTTGTATACTCGTTTATCTTCTTCATGAGCTTTTCGATGTCATCCTGAAGGCCCTTGAACTTAGTAACGTAAGCTGTGGAAGCCTCGCCTTCCCACTGTGAGGAAAGGCCTGTGATAAGAGTCATCATCTGCTGTGTGAGAGATGAGACCTTTGTGCCCTGTGACTGGAATGTCTCTGCTGTAGTTTTGAGGACCTGAGGGTCAACCTTGATGATAGATGTATCAGCCATAATAAATACTTCCTTTCATAAATAAGCGCATTGTATATAAGTCTGTGAAAACGGCCGTCAGGAATTTCTTGTAGCGGCAGTCTGTGTGTTTGTCTGCTCAGCAGTTGCGTAATTTGCAGCTATAGTATTGAGTGATGCTGCATACTTGGAGATAAGAGCGGTAAACTCGTCCATCTGACCCTTATCTTCTGCAAAGACCTTGTGGAAAGCGTCTCTTGCCTCGCCCTCCCACATAGAGCTCAGTGATGCTTCTGTTGATTCAAGCTCACTAACAGTTGTTTTGAACTGAGCGTTCATTTCCTCAAGCTGATCTGCGGTTGACTTGAGATTAGATGCGGTTACTTTAAAATTGCTTGCCATAGTAAATACCTCCGTTTAAGTTATTCTTGATTCAGCGGGGATTTTTTCTGTTCCCCTTGGGATGATTATACTATACCACAATTTTCAGACTTTTTTCGTTTTACTGATGAAATGCACTTTTTTTATGACGAACTGCACCAGCGTGACGCTGGACCCGTTCACGTTGGCGCTCGTAAACTCGCTCACTCACCGGGTAAGACATACTCTGCTTTCGCTTACGGCCAGCGTGACGCTGGACCCGGACACGTTGACGCTCGTAAACTCGCTCACTCACCGGGTGAGACATACTCTGCTTTCGCTTACGGCCAGCGTGACGCTGGACCCGGACACGTTGGCGCTCGTAAACTCGCTCACTCACCTGGTGAGACATACTCTGCTTTCGCTTACAGCGCATTATCCGGCTGATCAACAAAATAGAGAATCAAGGACCGCCAAAGGCGGCCCTTGAACAGAACACTTATCCGCAGCTCAGGCCAGCGGAAAGTCTCCGGGTAGTTACTTAGTATCATTTGCTGTATCCTGGCTGCCCTGCTCCGGAACTTCCTCCTTCTGCTGCCTCTGGTACATAAGATAAAGTACTATTGCTGTACCGGCGCCCAGGATAAATGTAGTGAATATACTTCCCTCGATACCGAACTTTCCTCCGGTAAGGAAGTCATGTGAGGACCTTGATGCAGTGCGGAATACCGACTCAGTTTCCCCGGAACCGCTGACGCTTATGCCATATAGGTTTCCCTGAGAGAAGTTCCAGATAGAGTGTATGGCACATCCGCCCCAGATGTCGTCGAAATATATCATGTACAGAGCCGCAAAAACTCCGAAGAGAATGAGGTTGAACATTGCAAGCACGCTGATGCCGGGATTGGCTATATGAGCCATTCCAAAGGCCGCAGAGCTGACTGCTACAGCAAGCACAGGAGAACTTCCTCCGCCGATAGTTGTCATGAGGTAGCCTCTGAATATGAACTCCTCACTCATTCCCTGAATGAAGAATCCAAGGAAGTAGAGAGCTATTATCTTTGCGCTTATACTGCTGCAAAGGCTTATGCTGTTGGTGCCTGTCAGTACAGTCAGGAGAGTTATCGCAGACATCATAGCCAGTCCCACAACAAGTCCCAATAGGTAGTGAGGGACCAGCTTGCGCTTACGCATACCCATTGAACGGACGGGTCTCATCTCGATACAGCGGCAGTAAAATATGCTGACAATGGTACCGAAAACAGTGCTCAGCAGTGTTGGTATCATTATCTCCGGCTTGCCAGAGAGCTTGGAGGCTATTGACATAGACTCCTTCATCGTGAGCTTTTTGGTGCCGTTCAGGAGCTCCTGGTCATTGCTGAACTCATCCAGCATTTTCGGGACCGTCAGGATAGCAGGGACTATAGCCTCGAACAGATATATTATAAGAAAAACTATCAGGAAAATGAGTATCTGCACGAAGATATTCTTCGATGCAAAGGACTTTGAGGATTCCTCGAACATTTTCGGTCTGAGTTTTATCATCCAGTCACCTCCGGAATAATCATACCTCATTGTACTACATTTCCCTTCAATTGTCAAGCCGGGTCGGACTGCTCAGGCTGATATGAAAGATTCCACGGCGCCGGAGCCAACGTTGAATGCCAGCACAGTTCCGGCATACTTGGCACGTTCTGTGTCGTATATATACAGGTATCCGCTCTTGCAGAAGTAGAATTTTACGTTCCAGGTTCCTCTTCCGGGGCATTCTACCCCTATGGTACCGCCGGTCCCGACTGCGCCGTAGCTGGCCATAATGTCATCGTTCATCACAGAGCTTGAAACCGACTCACACTTTGCGGCTCCGTTGCTTGTAATGAACTTTTTCAGACTTTCTGAACCGTCTGGGAGCGCCGCTGACAGGTCTGAGGTATAGCTGCTCAGAAACATGGTGTCAGATGAACCGGAATCATAGTACCAGGTGAGGAGGTCAGCCGGGACGTAGGCTGTGTTCAGAGCACAATAGTAATAATTTCTGAACTGGTACTTTGCTATAAGACTGTATTCGTTTGATGTGCTCAAAGAACTGTATATTTCAACGGTATTCTTTGAAAAACCGTTACTTGCAATGTCATCGCCAAGATAGGCACCGGGATTTTTTTCAGTACAACTGGTTATGATATATCCGGTATGCCCTTCAAGGGTGTATGGCCCGGTATATGTATACTGCAGTGTAGTGGTGGTGAAATAGGTGGTCGTTGTATAGTTTGTAGGCATATTATATGTAGTTGAAGTCTGGAGTGTTGTAGTAGTATTTGCTGTGGTGCGGATAGTCGTACCCAAAGTCGCTTCCGGAGCTCTGGTAGTTGTATGTGCAGTTGTAACAGTTGTCTGAGCGGTCGTTACTGTTGAAGCTGTCCTTACGGACGTGGTCTGCCGCAATGAAGTTGCAGTAGTCCGTATATGTGCTGAGGTACGGACTGCTGTAGTCACATCGGAGCGGTCTGTTATGCTGGTGACTTGCCTTGTGGTCTGTACTGTGACCTCCGGCTGAAATGCTACTGTAGTCGTGACAGCCGCTGTCTCCGATGTTGTTACCGCAGAAGCAGTGACATCAGGAGGCAGAGTTCCGGTCTGCCTGGCTGTCGTTACAATAGGTGTGGAGTCCGGTGGACCGGTAGTCACAGGCTCTTCTATAAGCTCGTCTCCGGAGATGAACTGGCCTCCATCAGGGTCAGGAGCTGCGGACCTGAGCATATCGCTGCGCCATACTCCTATGCCGATAAAAAGAACTATCATACAGCTCATAGCCACTGACATCCGCTTTATGAACAGCGCTTTGCGGCGTTTCTTTTCCGCAAGGTACTCATCACGTCTTGCAAGAACGCTGTCGGCTATCTCTTTATAAGACTTCATACTCAAATCCCTCCTTTTCAAGTTCTGACCTAAGGGAGAGCTTGGCTCTGTACAGGAGCTGTTCTATCTGCCGCCGGGACTTCTTCATTACTTCGGCAGCCTCACCGTTTGAGAGTCCCTCAAAAAAGGTCAGGTAGAGGACCTGCCTGTAATCCGGGTTCAGACGGCTCATTACACGGTGAAGGTGTATCTTCTGCTCCTCCCTGAGATAGTTTCTTTCAATATTTTCCTCATCGCTGATACTGCCGCAGTCCTCCGGAGAGAGGTCACTGAGCCGGGAACGTTTTCTCATGCCGTCTATTGCAGCATTACGGCCAATGGCATAGAGCCATGTCTTGAACTTGCTTTTCCCCCGGAATTTCGGCTTCCGTGTTACCAGCTTGAAGAAGGCATCCTCCATGAACTCCTCAGCAAGACTTATGTTGCCGGTCATTTCGTTTATATATAGCAGCAGTCCGTCCTTGTAGTCACGGATAAGCTCAGCGATAGCATCATCGTCGCCGTCAAGATATCGGCGGTAATATTCAGCTCCCTTGTCCATGGGGTCTCCTCCTTTCGTATGGTTATTATTTGCCTTATTTTTTAGACGTACCAACAGAGGATTTCTCTCATAGTTTTATAAAAAACGGGCGCACATATTGTACGCCCGGACAATTGTTTTATACATCGGATATATCCCTATGCCGGCCATGCCGGGGCCGCTGTATCGGGATTCAGTTCATAGGAGCACTGTTCACAGCTCCCTGATTTGCTGCGATACTGTTCAGGCATCTTTCTTCCTGTTCTGCTGCTGTATGAGCTCTGCCGGCAATGATGCGTACTGCTATTATAGCTGCAAGTACTATCACCGGGATGAAGGTAAACTTCACAAGGTGATAGGCATCGCCCTCATCCTTGCCAAGGATTTTATATATTCCCTTTGCACAGCTATCAGTGCCCAGCTTCATAAGAATTGTTCCGACGAGCTGGAAAGCCTTTGAAAATATCAGCAGTGAGAAGCTCTGTTTAAGGTTCTTCCATGCCTTTACTTTTTGCTTTGAGGACTGGCAGCCTATGACTATTGCCACAATTATCGCAATAAGTATCGTCACGAACACAATGATGTCCGATAGCGCCCATATTCCAAGGCCAAATGCTGCAAACGTTGTTCCGCTGACTTGTTTCTTGACCCCGGAGTTCCTGCCAACGACTTCATTGAGACTGGGCATATTGGTTATATAGTTAATAACACCGTTTCTCTCTTCAACAGTCATCAACTGGAAAAGAGAATTTGTATCATAGTCAAATTTATCGCCGTCAAGCAGAAACAGCTGCAGCTTTATGAGATCATCTGCGTCTTTTCCGCTGAGCATATAGTCGCTGTCAAAGCTGGCAGTTCTAATGCTCTTGCCGAACAAAAGACCGAATGAGAATATCAGCATGAGGATGATGCCTATTACAATGCCATTCTTCTTGATAAACGGGTCTGCCTTTTCATTGATTATCTTGCCCGGCTTCTGGGGGATGCTGTTTTCCCTGAATATAGTCATTTCGTCGTGTACCGGCTGAGGTGCCTGCACACCGTCTGTTTTAGCGCCACAGTTCTCGCAGAATGCTGCGCCTTCCGGCATTTCCTTGCCGCATTGTTTACAAAACATTTTCACATAAACCTCCCGGATAGGATTTTACTCCGACAAACGCACCATAGCCTGAGCTCCGGTCCGTCCGGCATACAAACTGCGAGTCAATCTTTGCCTGCCGGGTAATTGATTATAATATACCATATTATTCCCCTGATGTCAAGGTATGCACAACGGCACTTTTACGTTATACAGGCATAAAAACGGGCGCATTTCTGCGCCCGTCAAGCATTCAGTAACCGCTGTTCTTAACGTAATTATAAAAGTCCTGCCTGCTGCTTTGCTGCTGTAAGAGTATTCTTCATGAGCATTGCTATTGTCATGGGGCCTACTCCGCCGGGAACAGGTGTGATATATGAGGCCTTCTTCTCAGCAGACTCAAATTCAACATCTCCGCAGAGCTTGCCGTTTTCGAGACGGTTGATGCCTACATCAATAACAACTGCACCTTCCTTTATCATATCGCCGGTCACAAAGTTTGCCTTGCCTACTGATACCACAAGGATGTCAGCTCCAAGGCATATCTCCTTCAGGTTCCTTGTCTTTGAGTGACATACTGTAACAGTGCCGCTCTGGTGGAGAAGGAGCATTGCCATAGGCTTGCCGACGATATTGCTGCGGCCGATAACTACGCACTGCTTTCCGCTTATCTCTGTACCTGTGCTCTCAATGAGTCTCATTACTCCGGCAGGTGTACAGGGCAGGAATGCATAGTCGCCTATCATTATCTTACCTACGTTTACAGGGTGGAAAGCATCAACGTCCTTATCAGGGGAGATAGCGTTGATAACAGTCTTTTCGTCGATATGTCCCGGAAGCGGGAGCTGCACCAGAATGCCGTTCACTCTGTCGTCACGGTTGAGTACATTGATGAGGTCCAGGAGCTGCTCCTGTGTTGTGTTCTCGTCGAGAGCATACTCAAAGGACTGGAAGCCAACTGTCTCACAGGCCTTCTTCTTGTTGTTTACATAAACTCTTGATGCAGGGTCATTTCCTACGATAACTACTGCAAGGCCTACCTTCAGGCCCTTTTCCTCACGGAGCTTTGCAGCCTCATCAGCTACCTCCTGCTTTACTGCTGCGGAAACTACTTTTCCGTCAATTATATTTGCCATATTATTCTTCCTCCTTGTCGGTATCGGCTTCTGTATCTTCTTCATCCTCAGAAGACTCTTCCTCTGCGCCTGTATCCTCTTCATCTGCGAGCTCTTCGTCATCTGCGTCCGGGAGCTCATCATCGTCCTCGTCATCAAGGATGTCCTCATAAAGCTCCTCGTCGTCATCATTGTGGAGCTCGTCCTCCGGAGGCATACCCATTCTCTTACGGCGTGACTCTTCTATGAGCTTTCTGGACTCCTCGGTGCTTGCATAGAGCACAAATGCCTCAGGGTCTCTTCTTCGCTTTGCAAAGATCACTATCTGCATCACCACTGAAGCTATGCAGACTATAGCTGAAAGAAGCTGTGAAACTCTCAGGTTGCTGCTGCCTACATAGAGACTGTCAGTGCGTAGGCCTTCAACTACGAATCTCTCTGCTCCGTACCATGTAAGGTACATCAGCAGGAGCTGTCCGTCATACTTTCTGTGCTTAGAGTACCATGAGAGCAGGAAAAAACCGAGTATGCACCACAGCGACTCATAAAGGAAGCAGGGATGTACCATGTATTTTTCCGAGACATCCAGTCCGTGGGCGAGCATTTCGCCGTCAAGGAATGAGGTCTCTCTTCTGATGCGGCTCTGGATGAGTCCGCCGGTCATGCCTAAAATGCTGTTGGTGTTGGTGCCGAAGGCCTCCTGATTAACGAAGTTGCCCCAGCGTCCGATGCCTTGTCCGATAAGGAATCCCAGCACCGTTACGTCAAGCATCGGCAGCATCTTCACCTTGCGTATCTTACAGGCTATCAAGCCAAACAGCAGAGCGCCTATGATACCGCCGTATATGGCAAGTCCACCGCCTCTGGTGTTGAATATCTCCTTCAGGTTCCCCTTGTACTCGTCCCAGCGGAAGGCCACATAATAGAGCCTTGCGCCTACAAGTCCGCCGATGATGCCTACGATAGCGACATCAAGGGCTCTGTCGGAGTCTATGCCGAACCGCTTCATCTTTGAGAAACAGTACAGCAGTGCAAGGAGAAGGCCTATGGTTATCAGTATACCGTACCACTGTATATCCAGACCAAAGACGGTGAATGCAGTCCTCTTTATGTGGAACACCCACCCCAGCTTCGGAAAACTTATCTCGGTCTGGTCAACTATTGTTTCAACTTCCTTCACTTAGTCCGCCTCCCCTTCTATAACAGACATTACCATGTGCTCTCTGACCATTTCTTCCTTCATGAAATCAAGGACGTCCTTGCTGGTCATATGGGAGAGGACACTGATAGTGTCGTAGGGTCCTACACCGTCCATATGAGCGTTTATGAGGAGGTTAGCAACTGCCTCAACGTTGTTGAGCTCACGTATGAGCATTCCATAGGTGGACTTTCTTATTCTCTCGAAGTCCTTCTCGTCAATGCCCTCACGGAGCATACGGTCTGTCTCTTCTATGAGCGCATCCCTCACCTTTGCAGGGTCTGATGATTCGCCGCTGAATATTACTGTAAAGTAACCGTCGCCGTTGAATACCTCAGTACCGAATGTGGAGTTTATGACTCCTTCGTCGAGCAGTCTCTTATACATATCAGAGGATGCGTCAGAGAGCAGTGAGGATGCAACTGATGCGGCCATGGTCTTTTTCAGTCTCTCCTGTCCACGGCAGTCATGGCACTTATAGCCGATATTGAATATAGGAGCTCCCACAGGCTGAGTCTCAAAGAACTCCGGCATAACGATGTCATCCGGCTCATCAGGGAATACTGTTTCCAGGCCCTTGTCCTCGCATGGCCTGAGGCACTCGTCGCATATCGCCAGGACCTCGTCTGCGCTGATATTTCCTGCAATTGAAAGCACCATGTTGTTGAGATTGTAGAAGGTGTAATAGCACTTGTAAAGCAGGTCAGCATCTATCTGAGCTATGCTCTCAACGGTACCTGCAATGTCTATCTTTACCGGGTGGGAGTGATACATACACCGGAGCATATTGAAGAAAACTCTCCACTCCGGATTGTCGTTGGTCATCTTTATCTCCTGCCCTATGATGCCCTGTTCCTTGTCAACAGTCTCCTGTGTGAAGTAGGGCTTCTGCACGAAGTCAAGGAGTATCCTAAGGGAATCCTGATAATTCTTTGAACAACTGAACAGATAGCAGGTCTTGTCAAAGGAAGTAAAGGCATTTCCGGAGGCTCCGGTCTTTGCATAGAGCTCAAATACGTCGCAGTCCTCATTCTCAAAGAGCTTGTGCTCCAGGAAGTGGGCGATGCCCTCCGGTACTACTGTGTACTCCTTGTCATCACGCATTTTGAACATCGTGTTCACAGAGCCGTACTTCGTGCCGAAAAGTGCCTCAACGCTGCTGAATCCGGGCATCTCACAGATGTATATATCCAGTCCGCTGCTGTGCTTTACGTGAATGCAGCTATCGCCGGTATCGGGACTTGTTATGATATTTTTTTCCATTATTCAGCTGCCTCCTTATCGAGCATGAGGTATACACTGTCCAGACTGAGTGAATTTGCTGCCTGCACTATCCTTGCCTTAGTCACATTCTTGTACTCAGTGAACTGCTGCTCAGGAGTTACGATATTGCCGTCGCAGAAGCGCTCGAAGTACCATGAAGAGTAGGAGTTAGGAGTGTCTCCTACCTGTGTGAGGGCATTGTCAAGGCTCAGGAGTGCACTTTCAAGCTCCTCATCAGTGATGTTGCCCTGTCTTATCTCATCAAGCTGACGGATTATCTCAGTCTTTGCCTTTTCGATATTCTCCCTTTCAACTCCGCTGTCAACGGTGAGAGCGCCCTTTGAGGCTACAGTGCGGCAGGCACAGTAGTAGCAGAGACTCATTTTCTCACGAACGTTCATGAAGAGCTTTGAAACAGGAGTCTCGCCGTAGATAGTGCTGAGGAGCTTCATAGCGAACACATCGTCGCTGTCGCTCTTGAAGGTAAGCACCATTTTGCACTGTCTTACGTCGAATTCATCGGACTCAGTGACTACCTCGCTGCGGAGAGGGCTCTTTGCCCTGAACACCACCGGCTCTGCCTGACGGCTGATAGCTCCGAAGCTCTCTGACATTGCCTTTTCAAGGGCAGGGTCAGCAGCGGCAGCAACGTAGAATATCTCGACCTGAGCAGTCTCCAGGAGCTTTCTGTAGGCGCTGTAGGCCTCCTTTGAGCTGACACCTTCAGCGGACTCCCTTGTGCCGTAGCATGAATTCTCAGCAGGCTCTCCTCTGAAAGCTATCTCAGCGGCTCGTGAAATGGCGTAGCCACGCTTATTGTTGAGCTCAGCATCTATCCTGTCCAGCATCTCCTTCTTTGTGATGCGGAAAGAATCAGCATCGAACTCTCCGTCAGAGGCGTTCGGAGCAAAAAGGCAGTCCCTTACAAGCTCAGTCATCTCTCCGGAAATATTCTCCCCGTCGAAGGCATAACGGTCGTTTATCCACGATGCGGCGACTCCAAGTATCTGGACATCTCCACGCTTTCTTGCGAAGCTGCTGAGCCCTGCGCCGTAGAGTGCAGAGAGCTTTTCGTTGAGCTTTGCAAGAGTAGTAAGTTTACTGTTAGAACAGGTGAGTACGCTCATACCCATTGCATTGGCAGCAGCAGTTTTGCTGTCAAGAGGGACCATGAACCTTATCACCAGAGAGCCGGTCTTGAATTTCTCATCAATAACAGTGGAAAATCCAACGTTTCCGGCAATCACGGTACGTTTATATTCCATTGGCGATATACAACTCCTTGTATGAAATACTATATTATAAAACAGCTCAGAGCAGCCGGTGTATTCCCGGACCTTCTCTGTTCTGACAAATATCAGATTTATTATAACACACTTTACTCAGAATTACCATACTATTTTGAAATTTTTTCATTTTTTGGCGACTGTATCTCGCACATCAGCACTGCTGTCATCAGTATCAGCATCACTGACGGCACCGGAGATGTACTCTTGTGCAGTTTCCGGAATGCTGCTGCGGATACCGTCTCCTCCGCAAGCATTATTGGCATCAGGCCACGGCATATCCACCAGCTTGCTGCTGCGGATACGGTCCTCATAACTATCAGCGGCCTGACAGAAAGCTCACCTCTTGTCAGGGAGGCTATCTGCATGATAACGCATATCCCTCCGAATGAGACCAGCCCGCTTATCCAGGGCAGCAGCCTGTAGTTACCGCAGGGCAACTCACTTACTGCTGTTACGTCAAGCAAGGCCTCTGCTATCCCCTCCGGGCAGTCAGCACCGGTCAGACTTATGACTCTCCCGGCCGCTCCTATAGCTCCAAGGTCCCGGAGCATGGCAGTGAATACCGCAAATGCCACTACCATAAAGCATATCCCGGCTATTGAACGTCCTGCTGCCGCCACTGACTCCGTGAGCACATCTGCATCTATCCTTAAAGGCGGACGCTCCGTGCAGACCTTTGCCTCCCTCTTTATAAGGACTGCCGTCACCGCACCCACAAGGGTGTTAGCTGTTACATTTGACACAAGTATCAAACAGCCGGCTCTGCTGCTGCCGTAAAGGCCTGCGGACACACAGCCCTGTACAAAGGCTGGTCCTGCTCCGAAGCATACTCCCATAAGGAGCTCCGCACCTCTTTTGCTAAGCCGCCCTCTGCGATACTCTCCCGTAAGTATGGCCGCTCCTGCCGGATACCCGGCTGTCTGACTGAAAAGGAATACCGCTATCCTCCCGCCCGGCATACGTCCTACCAGGCCGCTTGAAGTCAGCATGGCAGAGACCGCTATCATCGCATATAAGGACGGTATTATGACCTCTGTACACCGCTCCATACCCAGGGAGGCCGCACTCCGGACCTCAGCACTTCGGGCGGTACAGTACCACAGAGCTGCGGCAAGTCCTGTGATGCCAAGCGCTTCCGGCCATTTCCCCAATATTTTTTTCATAATCATCACCCTGTCAATCATATTATTGGGAAGTGAGAAATATTCAGAAAGGGTGACATACTTGTTCGACAAACTGGCCGACAGGGCAAGAGAGACCTTCTTCCTTGAACCGCAGATATAC
>Ga0256404_1007694_pt1 | contig 16811 bp, 35 predicted proteins | sample RumenRJG_01DNA_FD_185990 | JGI IMG/M metagenome (GOLD analysis project Ga0256404, IMG submission 185990) | Bovine rumen microbial communities from Lethbridge, Alberta, Canada - RJG_01 | ecosystem: Host-associated > Mammals > Digestive system > Stomach > Rumen | place: Canada: Alberta | collected...
GTCTGGTCCCAAAATAGGAATACTTTTCCGGGGCCCCTAGGCCGTCCCAGAACCCTGACGGTTCAGTCAGACAAAGCTGAATCAGATGACTCAAAAATCTGAAAATTCATGAACAAGTGACTTAAGTTCATCTTGTAGAGATGATTTGGATGCTGGTGCAGCACGGTAGGTAGTATGGATCTCATCATGGGACGACCTGCTCACAGGGATGAGGTTGTCAGGAGACCAGAACAGGCCCGGCTCTTCTTCAGCAGGAACGATGTGATGTACTGTGTCGGCTGCCAGGATCCTGCCGTACTTATGCAGGGCGTACTGGTCTATCCCTCCATAACGTGACATGACCGCAGCCCTTAGATCTGTCCACCTCTGTGTGTGGTACCATGCTCTTGTTCCCTCAGGCCGGGCGTACTCCCGTTTGAAACCGCACCCGCATTTAGATCCGCGCGGCACTCTCTTCCCGCAGTGCGGGCATCTGTAATAGATCATATCCAACCACGCAAAGAGGCGCCCACCGAAGCGAGCGCCCCATAATCAGAATGAACTGTAACTGACAACCTTGCAACTATTGAAGGAGGTACAGGACCAACGAGTGCTATTGTTACAGTTCTGATTATTAACTCTGAATCTTCAGCTAAAGGGGCACCGTGGCCCCTTTAGCTGAATTTGTACGCCGGCCTGCAGCTTCCGGCAGGAAGGCAAAGAAAAACACGAGACCGTTTTCAGCCCCGCGTTTTTCCGTCTACCATAATACCACCGCTTTATGTCCCGTGAGTGCGGTCATTTCTGCTGGTCGATGAATTCCTGCATCATTTTTGATATCTGAGCGGCCTGACTTACCCCGGCTTTTTCGCAGGCCTCCGCAAACGCCTCCGTCAATTCCCGCTTGAGTTTGTACGACTTCGCAATGATGCCGACTTTTTTCTCGTACTTCATAGTAGCCCTTGTCTGGGGCTTAGCATTACTCTCTGCCATTTCTATGCTCCTCCCACTTGTCGTAAAGAATACCTGCTATATACCATCCCACCAGCGAAAGAACAGCTGGCAGAATAATTTTTAATATTATATTCATCTTGCATCCCTCCAAACGATGTGATATTTTTGAAACAGGCAAGGGGCTTGTCAGAGCCCCTCGCCCGCTGTTCTCAAAGCCCTAACCAGTTTTTGAGAACCGAGGAAATGAGATTTCCAAGGACATTTCCGAAAACGGCACCGAGAAATTGGAGAAGTGGTTTCCAGTTTCTCGGTTTTCGTTTTCTGCTTTCACCTTTCAATTTGGGTTCCTCCTTTCGTGCTTACCTCTTTGCTACATCTATAATATAACATATCGTGCACGATATGTCAAGCATAACGTGCACGATATTTTAAATTATTTTCACTTAAATTCTCTTCGACATCAAGTAATAGAACTTCCTGCGGCGGTCGTAATACATATCCTTTTCGCACGGCATCCGCATCACATCATGGAGATACCAGAACGGCCTGTCTTCCGTGACGCCTTTCAGCAACCACTGATAGATCTCCGGAGCCACTTCATGGACTGCGTCCTTCACCTGCTGCATCTTCATGTCGAGATCCGCCAGACGCATCGCGTCGGAGCTGGTGGGGTCTCCTATGCCTGTGCCATGCGGCATACTGTCATAATTGACTGCGCTGATCCCGGTCCCGGCCTTCAGGGCGTTGTACTCATCCTCCCATTCAGGATACTGGAGACAGTAATGATACACTGTCAGAAAGCGCTGTTTCGGAAGCCAGTACTTACTGCTCTCCGCCGGGATCCTTATCTTTCCCATACGAAAACACCTCCTCTAACCTCTCTCCCCACCGCCGCGTTTTTCTGTTCTGGATCTCCTGCACCTTCTTCGGATTTATCCACGGGAAGTTTATCATGATGTCCACGCAAGTCATGAGATCCGCCAGCTCCTCATGGATCTGTTCGCTTATTACGTCTTCCGCTGCCGGCGTCGGATTCTCCGCCCTGAACTTCCGTGCCATCTTCAGGCACGCATGTGCCAGCTCCGCACATTCCTCCGCTGTCTGTTCAAGTGCCGCTGCCTCTCCGATCTGGTCCAGTATTTCTTTATACGTCACTCCTGTACCTCCTTCATTGGACACCAGCCCGGCCGTCCAGATGAATTTGCATAGTCTTGATCTTCCATCACAGCATACCGTTTTTCTGGCACTGCTTCACATCCGGAGAAATGTCCCAGCTGATTGTAATGGCTGCACGGACACGCCAGACAGTCCGGCGGCAATGGTATGTTAATTAATACCATCGTCTTCATCCTCGCTTTCCGTATCTGTGGAGCTGTATGCGGTGAATGGGGTAAATGCCCTTCTCAGCATATTGGTAAATGCCTCTGCCATAGTATTGCTCTGCCGCAGTTCTTCGGCGTTGCACTCGATCTCAGTCACTTTGATTTTCATCCTGTTCTCCTTCCAGATCATAGTCATACGGCTTTATCATCGGATTAAACCCAATCTTCAAGCATTTCTGCATTGCCATCGTTCTGACGTCTTCCGGAATCGAAGCAGTTGCGACAACAGCTTTGTAAACACCTGCTGCCATGACGTTTCTTTTTCTCGGAATCTGGACGCCATACTTCTTGCAGTATGTTATGACTTTACTCATATCGTCCGTTTTCACAAAATGAATAAATGCGGCATCTCGTTCTCTTACAAAGTCATTCATCCTTTTTCCCTTCCAGCTTCTCTTTCGCCCACTCCGGGCATGTATCGGAAACCTCCAGCGTCAGCCTTGCATACTTTCCATCCCTAGTCTTAATGGCATAAGCACATGCCTTTTCACCTTCCGGAAGTTTAAAATACATATGACTGATGACTGCATCAATCGCCTCACTGGTTACGTCAGACTTGTGTAACCACATATCACCTTTTTTATTCAGTGTCCCGGCGTAGATTCCGAAAGCACCGCACCCAACATGATACTCAGGCATCCTGCCCCTCACCTCCTGTCGCGCCAAATAATTACGATCATGATGATGAGAATCACCACCCATGTTATCCACACTGGAGACAGCACCCACAGCCATGACCATGTAATGACTCCGCAGAGTTTCAGAACGATAAAAACGATTGCCAGCAATCCAGTAAAACCGATGCCTCCGGTGCTATTGTCCATCCTGTCCCCCTTCCCACGGTTTTGGCAGTTCGCACCATGCCAGGACTTCGTCCATTTGATCACCGCTCCAACCACTCCATAAGCATTCTGTATTCCAATACCTAAACCTCACTTTGATGTCCTCAAATGCATCCTTTTCTGTTACAAGATACCTTCCATTCTTCGGCGGCATCTCCTTACTGCACGGAATCCACCGCGGTGCCGCCGCCGCGTATCCCGCCTGATAGCCCATGCGATATGACTTCGGTTCTGACTGTACGGGCGGTAACGCTTTAATCCTTCCTTGCACCGCCACCAAAGCCCCCTCGCCAAGCTGTCCGTGCCATAGATCAATCGCATTTGTGCATATATCAATCGCCGCCTGTCTGCTTATCATGTCATCCATGCTTCACCTCTCCTCTCTGCCCTACTGCAAAAGTCCCTGTCTGGAACAATGGTATCAATGCGCTTGTTAAGGCAATCTGAACCACGGTAAAATCTTCGCTTGTCTACCCTGCCGTAAAACTTGCAGTCCTTGCAGTGAATGATTTCCGGCTGTGCGGATGGCAAATCATATATTGCACGATAGACCTCGTTATATGTCGGTAATCTCTCCCCTTTTAATTCAAGCATTAGCAGGTCTGAGATGCCTGATACTGCCGCCGATCTGCTGATTGCATCATCCTTCATGGTGGTCACCGTCCTTACTAATGCCATAACTGCAAAAATCCTTTCGTCTCATCTTTCCAGACACGGTACACTGTCCCCATACATCATCATCCGGGTGGTATCGGATACAGTCCTTGCACCTTACCACCGGGACAGCGTCCGCGGTCGGGGCATCTGCCACCATCTTTTTCGCTTTCGTCCTTTCGTCCATCTGTGCGAGATATCTGGTATATGCCGGGTTTAGATTGGTCGGATAAGGCAACGTGCTTTTCGTGTCCCTCACCCGTCTCCTTGCAAGCTCTTCCGCATCTTGCATCGCCTTATAAAGTAGGTCAGCATCAATCAGCCTTCCCATCGTCACCGTCCTTTCTCATGCACTCTGCCGTTCCCCGGAAGTTCATAAATGTCATCCAGATTCCGACAATGTTCCTGTTGTTGATGGCATCTCTCGACAGTTGCGCCCGGAAGCACTTCTGCGGGCAGTCTTCTCGAAAGCTGATACAGTGAGCATAATCATGGTTCACGCCGTTCACCGTCCCTCAACACATTATTGAATTTCGCATAGCTTCTTCAACCTTCTTAGGCAACACACTTTCCGAATCATTCCCATCTGACAGCTCAAGAGTCACAATCCTTTTCTTATTTGATGCAATCTCTTCCCACAGTCTGCTGTTTGTTTCCCACAGTGCTTTGCTATGCAGTTCCAGTTCTCTAGTGCGGTTGGTCAGACGCCATACCCACACTGTCAAGAAAAAGGTAATAAAGAACATACACACTTCTGTTACCGTCATGGTTGTCACCGTCCTCTCCCGTGTCTGTATCCGAGGCTATATCCCATCCACCAGGTAAACATCGCGTAGATGAATCCCCAATTCTCTACCAGAAATTTAACCATGCTGTTCATCGTCCTTACGTTCTCCCTTCCAGCACCATCTATCGCCGTTATATGGCAAATGCGACATCGGACAATCAAACCATGTATCAAGCGGATTATGCTTACAGTCTCTGCATCTGATCACTTCCACAGCGTCCTCTGTCTCCATGCCCTGGATCACTGCATAAGCCTCCGCCAGCGTCTGCACCGTGGCCAGCTTATTGAACAGCTTACACCGGCTTATCAGATTACTCATTTCTTACAGCCTCCCCCATTCAATGGTCCATCCTTCCGGATGCCTTACCGGCTTGCCGAACTTAAGAACACGCAGGATCTGATTGTTATACTCCATCAGGCTGTATTCCCACACTTTTTTCATTTTCAGATTGCTGAATGTCAGCAGCTCCGTCCATGTCGGCATGTCTTTTTCCGCGTCTCGATATGTTCCCAAGCTTTCCAGCAGTTCTATTTTTGCAAATGGGACCGTCTCGAACATTACCACCACATCAGTGTTCACGACTCCACTCACATACGGCAGGCGTTTCTCCGGCGGCTCCGAATCATCGAAGAAGCAGAAGCCTCTGGAATCTGATCGTGATCCTTCCGCCCTCCAGTTCGTGGTGTTCGTCAATGTTTCTCCGTCCAGATACTTCCGCAGTTCCTCGCGGCCCATGAATCTGATCAGTTTCATCTTCCACCTCAGTTAAACGGCAGGCCTTCGTCTTCCACACCGTCCGGGATCCTCATGAATCCTTCCTGCTCCTTCGTGCTGTCGTACTGGCCATATCCGTCGTGATATCCGCCGTTTTCGTCGCGGTATCCGCTGTTTCCGTAGCGATCACCACCGTTTTCGTCGCGCCGCCCTTCATTCTGCTTCCGCTGTCTATTGGCAGCGCCATCCTGCCGATCGGCAGCGCCGCCGTCCTTCTTGCTGTCCGCGAATTCCTGCTCCTCAATGATCACCGTCGTGGTGTACACCTTCACACCGTCCCGGTTCGTATAGCTCCCTGTCTGGATCCGCCCGGTCACCAGCACGCGCAGGCCCTGGGTGAAATACTTCTCAGCAAATTCCGCTGCCCTGCCGAAGGCTGTACAAGGAATGAAGTCCGCCTGTGCGTTCCCGTCCTGGTTCCGCTGCCGCCGGTCTACCGCCAGTGTATAATTGCAGATCGCCGTCTGATCCTCCCCTTTGTTTGAATATCTAAGCTCCGGATCCCTGGTAAGCCTCCCCATCAGTATCACTTTGTTCACTGCTCTTCCTCTCCTTTGTCTTTGTAATTCCACTTCACGCGGATCCTGCCGTCTGCGCGCATGGTCAGTTTGATGTCCACCATCCCGGTCTGGAATGATGCGCTGTCGATGATCCCGGCTTCCATTGCCTGGATGGTGTCCACCATGAGCGGCTTCAGATTCGGATCCAGTTCGACTTTATACAGCCATTTCAGCCGGTTCTCTTTTGAGAACAGCTTCTCAATGGTCCTCATGGCGTTCTCATAGGCTTCCTTCCTGTATGCGTAGGTCTTCGCCGCGCCGCAGGAGCATGTCAGCGTTGCCTCTTCGTCCAGGCGCTCCTGCGACCACTCTTCCGCCGTATGCATCACCTTGATCTGTCCGCAGAATCTGCAGGCGCCGGTCTGCTCAAACAGTCCTTCAGGCATTTCCCTGTTTTCTTCCATCTTCGTCCCTCCTCATGTTCTTCTGGATCTCATTCCACTCCTCGCGGAATTTCTTATATCCCGCAATTCCAAATTGCCGTTCACCCTTCTCCCGTACCTGGTCCGCTGTCATCCCCGTGATGATTCCCACCGGAATCCAGGAGGATGAATCCGTCCGCAGATGCCGCGGCGCTTCTCTGGTGTCCGTCCTGCAGTTCTTCATACAATCTGCCTCCCATGATGAATTTAATAATGTCCTCGCGCCTGTATTCACCCAGCACGGCCGGCACGTTCCGCATCTTCCGCGCCAGTGTCCTCCTGGACATGCCTATGATCTCCGCGATCTCCGCGATCCGGTACGTCTCGCACCAGAACATATTCTGAAGATCTCTCTGCTCCCGCAGCTTCAGCGCCAGATCCGCCGCCCGGTTCTTATGCGGCGCGTCCGGTCCGTCTGTATGGTGCCATGCGCAGAGATAGCAATAGTTCACAGGTATGTCCAGTCCGCCATGTGAGCGGAAAACGATATGGTGCCGCTGCCCCGGCGCTCCGCATACTTCACACGGCTGCATCTTTCAAGACTTCCACCGTGATCCGCTGATTCCGCGTGTGCATCCACAGCTTCCGCCATTCATCCGCATTCGCCACAGTCTGCCCTCCTTTTTTCTGATAGTCTTTTTCATGCCATCCATCCAGATACTGGAGATTTGCCCTCACATAGGTCTCCCGCATCCGGATGATGATATCCTGCTTCGGTTTTATGAAATGCTTCAGCGCCTCATTCACCGCCAGGATCGCCAGGCGGTTCCGAGTTTCATCCACCACTGTCACATAAAAAGGACCTGCCTCATGCCTCTCCCCGTCCTTCTCTGTCCAGATGATGATGGACGCCGTGCCGCTGCCGCGCTGTCCTCCTCTGAACACCGTCGTAATATCCACATAACAGGTCATGATCTCAGTCCTCCCGAAGTGCCTCGCGGTCTTGTATCTCGCGATCTCGCGGCACTTTTATCCTCTTCAATTTTCCGCATCATATACCTCTGCACAGGCCACCCGCCCGGAGTGAATGCATTCCACACGGATCCCTTCACGACATACCACCCGGCCGGCGCCTTCGGCTCCCTTGTCCACTTCTTCCGCCGGATCATCTCTGTCTTCGGTTCCGGGATCACCAGATTCCTGGAACGTGAATATGTTGTCCCGCCCCCGGTCTTCGTCTCTTTCTTCAGCAGATAGTCCGCCAGTGTATAGAAGGCGTCCTCATCCTCCACCATCTTCGTGGAATTCACCCGGCCATGTGTCCACATTCTGGAAATGGTCCGCAGCAGATCCAGCGGCTCCGTGATGTCTTCAATGATCATGTGATGGTGCAGCGCCTGTCCGCGCTTGCCCTTTTCTGTCACGATGATGAATTTCCACTCAATGCCCGCCCTCTGGCACTCCTTTCGCATTTTCTTTAGGAATGCCTTCCTCTGCTTCATCGCCTCTTCGATGCTCTCCGGCCGTTCCTCTTTCCTGTATGTCAGATGTACCGTCCGCCCTGTCCGGAAATTCGCCAGGATGATCCGCTGGAGTTTTCTGATCCGGATCCGTTCATTGTTCTTCGCGATCTCCTCCGGCGTCCTGTGTCGCCGGTCCGCTCTCTTCACTCCCGGCGCTCCGAAATTCCCAGGATAATATTTCGACACCATCCTGATGTCGTCCATCTGGTAGGTCACCCGTTTGTACATCATCCGCTCCCTAAAGTTAATGGTTTAATCAAGGCGCTTTAACGCCCGGAAACCCGCGCATTTCCTTGCTTTTCATAGGTTGATGGTGTACAATCTACTTGTGAGTATACTTGTACACCACCATCTTTTCCTGGCATCCGGCGGCAACCGGATGCCTATTTATTTTTCTCCGGATCATATTCCGGAAATCTTCTGTACCAGTACCCTCCAGAGCTGTCCTGAAAATACTGGTATTCAATTCCATTCTGGTGCAGTCTTCCGATGTACACGCCCGGCGGCGGTTCTCCCGGCCTGATGCTCCACGCCTTCCCGCGGATCCGCATCAGCTCCTCTCTGTCTATGCTGACTTCAATCACACTTATTTCCTCCGATCACGTTCCCGGCGTCATCCAGCTGCTCCCAGACGAACCGGCCCTTTCCCGCATTCCTCCACTGGCTGATCCCGTAATAGATGCCTGAATTCAGCCACTCCGGAACGTACTTCATGAGATCGTCCGCCCTGGTGAGGATGTCCATCTCTATCCAGCTGCCTTCCGGACAGGTCTCCGAATGTGCCAGCGCGACGCGCGGCCCCTGTGCCGTCTCCGCTCTGAGCGGACGTTCACAGTCATAACTTTCTTCCACACCTTCCGGATAGTGGATGATGATCCCGGTCTCCCGGCCGTCCCATCTGTCCTGTGTTGCTTTCACAAACACAAGATTGTCGATCTTCGTTTTAAATGCGGTCATATACGGGAACTTCTTCTTTTCATAAATACGATTCAGCGTCTGCTGTGTGGTTTTAAAAAAGCCCCTGATCTGATAGGCCCAGAAGATCTCATCTCCTGCGGCGTTCCGCGGGAAGATGGTCATGGTCTTCTCCGTTACCATCTCTGCGCCAATGGCCGCAATTTCGTCCGCCATCTTCTCCGCGTCCGGCGCCTTTGATGCCACATATGTCGTATGGATCGCCTGGTTTCCCGGCTGTGTTCCCAAAATTTCAGAAATGAATGTTAATCTGACTCTGATCTGTTTCATTTTTCCTTTTTCCTTTCCATTGCGTTACATTTCTTCGCTACGCCGTTTCTTCTCTTTTCAGCTCTATGCCGTTGCCTCTCAACTCGATTCCTCCGCAAATCCGAACCATTCAGCTCTGTGCCGTTTCTCATCCTTTCTGCTCTGTGCCTTCGCGGATCTGAGCGGATCATCCCGTTGCCACTCCGTCACTCTGTGCCTCTGCTGCTCTTCGCCTGTCTAAGCCGCTGCCGTTCTGGTCTTCTCCTCTCATCGCTTTGCCTTAGCTATTCAGTTCACGGCCTTTTCTTTTGCAACGCCACGCTATTCCTCCGCTTATCCTAGCTATTCTTTACTCATCCTCTTCTGTACTTTTCTACACTTTTCATTGCCTTCTCTAGTCATTTCTCTTCTGCGCCTTTTCCATGCTTAACTGATCTCTGCTTTGCCTCCTCGCATCTTATCCATTCCATTCTTTGCCTCTGCTTTCCGTCTCATCTCCTCTCCCTTCCATCTCGGCTCATATCAGTTCTAAGCCATGCCTCTGCCTCTTTAAGATGCCGCCGGGCGAGCTGACGGCCACCCCGGCGGCACTGCAGATCTATTCTCACGCCATAGGCAACGCTTCGCCCGGTCTGCTGGGCAAGATCTGCAGGCCGGACTCGAACCGGCAACGCTCCCGCTCTCACGGAACGCACTTCCATTTATGCTATCTGCAGATATCACGCCGGACGTCTCCGGCGCTTTCTGGCTTTCGCCATAGTGGAGGCCCGGGAATTGCACCCGCTGACGCCTTCCGCCTCCTGATCATTTCCATTTGCCATACAGCTCATGTGTGCCGTCCAGCACCTTTCTTTCATCCTCCTCCAGCTGGTATCCGTACATCTCCAGCGCGTCATAGAGGAGTTTCACGCTTTCCACCCTCTCCGGCACATACAGATTCGGATATTCCATAAAGCTGTCTGAATTCTCACAGAGCAGTCCCGCTATCACCAGATGCTGGATGATCAGCGGCGAAGAAAATGCCCTCCCGTCTTTCTCTTCCGGTTTTACCTCCCATTTCTTTTTTCCCAGGGCATACGCATACCAAGATGATTCTCCCAAAAAATTATTCTGGTTTTTAATCTCCGCTGCCGTCAGGATCCGGAGGATGCCGTCCTGGTTCTTCGTGACCTCCTGCGGCGGTTTTACCTTCCCGGCCAAGATCTCCATGATGTATTCCTGCCGCTGCCGTTCCATGGTCTTGATGATGTCCATGAGCTGCTTCCGCTTTTTCTTGTCCTCAGCAGCCTTGCGATCATACTCAGTTTGCTCTCTGGCCACGCGTTTTCTCTTCTTCATCAGACAGATCTGTCCGCCGTATCCGTCCACCCATACGACTTCCTCCGGCTTTTCCTTGATGGAGATTTCTTCCGGGATGTCTTTATCCAGGACAAAACACTTAACCAGTTCATAATCATTGCTGTACCTGCTCACTCCATCCGGAGCTTTTGAGATCTTCATCTTCCGGAGCAGTTTTTTCAGTTTTTCGTAGTTTCTGCTCCGTGTCTGCTCCAGCACCGCATTTCTGATCCTCCACCTCATATCGTTGGAGGATGAGGCTTCCGTCAGGATCTTGTTCCTCTTCTCCGGATCTTCCACTTTTTCCAGCTCATAGAGATCTATGAGGTTCAGCTGGAATCCTTCATCATCCGCGCGCTGCTTCAGCAGTTTCTGGTCCAGCTCTCCCATCTTTACCCTGTGGCGGATCGTGGTCTCCGAAAAGCCTGTCTTTTCGGCCAGTGTGTTCACCGTCTCGCCCAGGTCCAGCATCAGCTGGAAAGACTTCGACTGCTCAAAGATGGTCAGATCATTGCGCTGCATGTTCTCCTGGAGCATGATGCTGATCTGGTCATTCCTGGTCGTTCCCTTCAGGATCTTGCACGGCACCGTCTCCAGGCCTGCCTCCTTTGCCGCCGCCAGTCTCCTGTGGCCGATCAGCACAGTGTAATCCGTGGCCACCCATTCATTCCGGATCTGTTCATCTATTTCTTCCAGCGCGTCCTTTGTCAGTGTTGACGGCGCGGGATCGGCGGTCAGCTTGTCCCGTAGCGCTCTGATGTGCGCGATCTCCTCCGGCGTCCCTTTTCTTCCAGGGATCACGGTCAGGTTCTGCAGGATCCCGTTTGCCTTCACGGATTCCACCAGCTCCGCGATGTCTCCGATGTCCAGGCGCGGATTGTCCGGATGCGGATACAGCTCCTCCGGTTTCAGATAAATCAGTTTATCTCCACTGTTCACTCCTTAATCTCCCTTCTCCTGATCACGCAGACAGATCTCACAGCATCCCCGCGTTCCACATTGCTTCCGCTCTTTTCTTGTGGTTGTAATAACTGGCTACTGATATGCCGAAGTGTTCCGCGATCTCCTTCGGTTTCTTGCCTGCCTTCACCAGCTCCCGCAGCTCTCTCAGATTTACGGGATGCTTCGGCGGCTGATCATCTGCCCGGCGGCCCACCGGTTTCTCCGGCTCTTCCGGTTCTGCTTCCGGTTCTGCTTCCAACTCTTCTTCAGCCTCTTCCTCTTCTTCATCCTCGGGATCCTGACCAGGCTCTGCGCTGATAGTTTCCTTCATCGCATTCACAAACTTTCTCGCCAGCTCTTCCGGCGTTTCCTCTTCCTGTTTGATCACTTCGGAATGCGCACAGATGCTGTCGATCACTTCGATGATGTCCTCCATGCACTGCTCACAGAAGTCGTATCCTTCATACCTGTTTTCATACATGAGGGATCCGTCCGAAGGTGCCCGCCAGTTCACAGCTATATATCCGATTTTTGATTTCAGCGGGATCTCCTGCCCGCATCTGTCACATAAGATCTTTCTCATCGCTTAATGAAAACCTCCGCTCTCTGGATTCCGAATCTGTTTGCCGCGGCATGGCTTTCGTGAAGGATATCCACATGATGCCCATGCACGCCGCGATCCTCTACCACATAGGTCTGGCCGTTTATCATCAGTTCCGTTCCGAACGGCAGGCCGCCGACGGCTACGGTCCTGCCCACCACCATGGGAGCGCCGGACGCCGTTTTCCAGGCGCGTCCCCTGCCGTTGCACTTCTCACAAGGACAGTATGCTGTCAGCTTCCATACACCCAGGGACTCCCAGTGCTCCTCCGGGACTGCCTCAGTGGTTATTTCCGTTTTGGAAACAACCACAATGGCCTCCGGAGGCTCCCCGTCCTTCGGTGTCTCCGCCGGCACTGACTCCACCATGTACGGATCTTCCGCCTGCAGGCCAGCATTCGGAGAATGCGGATACTGCGCTGTGATGTTCTGGCTGGTGATCCTGTGCCTCCGAAGGACCGCAGCCTGTGCCTCCTCCGCCGCCCGGATCTCCGCAGCGCCCACCATAATCAGCAGTCCCAGGATCACCGCACAGACCGTCATGATCACGGCGAATACTTTCCGCGCCACAGACCTGCGTTCCTTCCGCGCCTGAATCTCCCTGTTCAACTGCCGGATCATGCGCCGCTGCCGCATGCTGATCAGATTCCTGTTCTCGTTCATCATGTCCTTTCCATTCCTTTCACCTGTGCGTCGATCTGGCGCGTGAGCCATTCCGCGAATCCCGCCGTGTCCAGCAGGAGCGGAGAATTCCGCTTTGCCGGATTGATCTTCATGGCAAACTTCTGGTTTCTGTCACCGTATGCCCTTGTGATCAGTTCCGACGGGATCCCCATCTCAATCAGTTCGCTGGCGCGCATAAAAGGTTTTGGAAACTTAATCATGCCGCTCCTCCATCAATTTCCACGGTCCTTTGATACCGCGCTCCGTCTTCCACATACCGTATTCGTCTACTCTATAGATCTCCATGGCATCATCCAGATCCGGCGCGTCCGCTATGTAGTGCTTCCCTCTCACAAAGATCACATATCCTTGCTTTGCGCCCTGCTCCGGACCGTCTGCAGGAGTATCCTGCTTATTTACTATCCGGTTCTTTATCTCTATGACCGCAACGCACAGAATGATCTCCACCGCGAAGATGCCCACCGCTGCCAGGAACCTGAATATCCACTCTCCCATCAGTATTTCCCCGTGGCGCGTTTGATGATCTCGTTCAGTGTAAGATTTACGATGATTCCCTCCTGGATTCCTTCCAGCAGATAACTCGTGACATTCTTCAGTGCTTCCGCATAATCCGCGATCAGCTCCAGATCCTTCCGCATTGCATCCATCTCTTTTTCTTTCTCGTCCATCATTCCGCTGCCTCCGCAATCTCATAGTGCCAGCCTTCTCTGTCCTTGATCTCAAACGAGGTCAATATTCCCCTCAGCATCTTCTTTCTTCCGCTCTTGATCACCCACAGGCGCCCGCGGCTTCCTGTCTTATCATTGACCAGGATCACATCCGTCCCCGGTTCAAGGCTCTTTACTTTCGCCGCCGTCAATGTCTTCATTCCGCTGCCTCCTGCTCTTCCGGATACTCCTTGATCTCCATCAAGAAGATTGGATATTCGTATTCACCCGGCTTCAATACGCCGAAGAAATTCAGGTCCACCAGCCTTGTCTGCAGCTCCCCTTCTCTGTATGCTCCGATGACGCAGATAGGATCATCATCCTTATAATTGGCCAGATATTCCTTCAGGTCCTTTACCGTCGCGCCATCCACCTTCACGCCCTTCACCGGCAGCGCTTCATTCATGCTGGCTGTTCCTCCCGCTTCTCCTCTTTGGCGGCTTTCTTCTCATCGTCCGCCTTGTCCGCCATCGCCTCCGTGTATCCAAGCAGATACCCCCGGCGCTCCGCGCTCATGTGCGGGAATGCGTCATTGATCGCCTTGATCACTCTCTTCTTCTCTTCGCTCATTCTTACCTCCTTTAAAGTGCGTCCTTTGCCATTGCCGTGCCTTCTCGATAGTGCCAGCGCAGATTCTGCTCCAGCTTCATGGTGCTGACTTTGTAGTCGACTACGCCCAGGTTATGCACCCAGGAATTCACCAGGATGGCCTGCGGATCCTCTTCCACGATCTTCCGGATCAGCTCCCGGTCCTCTTTGTCCAGGATCAGGCTGCATGACTGCTCTATGTAATCCGGCCATACCGCTGTCCCGTTCCAGTTCTTCCCGGTCTTCCAGACCACCAACCAGCCGACGCCTTCCTCCGCCGTACCCTTCAGCTGTTCTGCTATAGCTCTGAGCCTTGCCATCATCATCGCCTCATCAAAAAATCACTTGTTATCATCCTGTATATCTGCAAATGCTGTTGCATATCCCAAAAGATAACCGCGCATATATCCGTTCATTCGCGGCAGTGCTTCATTGATTGCTGCTATTACCGCTCTTTTTTTCTTATCGAGCGGACTTAACATGCAATCATTATTCAAATGACTCTCTTTCCTTCTGGCTCTTCTTGAATTTTCTTGTCTTGTTATCCATCTGCAATTTTTCGGTTCATAATTCCCATCAGGATCAATTCTGTCGATAGTAAGATCGTCAGCATATCCATGCCCCAGCGCCCACTGTTTGAATCTTTTAAAATCCTGTCTCCATTCATCGCAGATAATTATTCCCTTATCTCTGTAATATTTTGCACTTTGGGATGTGGCGCTATAACATCTCTGCTTCATCCCGCTCCAGATCCTGTATAGTCTTTCTCTACTCAATGTCTTCTCTTTCAAGTGTTGTTTTTTAGTGAACTTTTACGGCAATAAAATATCTTCCTCTGCAAATCCTGTGATTTTGCAGAAGAGATAAAGATACGCCGTTTTTATTTGTCTCTTTCCGTTTTCCCACTCTAATACTGTTTGTCTTGAAACCCCCATTTTTTCCGCAAGTTCCTTTTGAGTCAGGCCCTTCGCTATTCTTGCCGCCGCCATAGGAATCTGTTTCATTCAATCCCTCCTTGTTTATGTAAATCATCTCCTATCGCATTCCATGATAGTTTACTTTTAAACAACTGTCAACACTTTTAGAAAACTTTTGTTGCTTTTAGTCAACTTACGTTTTAGAATAATCCAGGGAGGTATTGCCATGAACACAACTGAATATGGAAAAATCATAGGCAAAAATTTACGCAGAATAGCATTAAGTCATGACAAAACTCAAACTGATATTGCTAAGTATCTCGGCGTTAACAAGTCCACCGTCTCATCGTGGTTTAATGGAAACAGAATTCCTCGCATGGACAAGATAGATCGTTTATGTACCATGTTTAACGTTTCGCGTTCTGACATTATGGAGCCACATAATCAGTCTCCACTGCTTTCCGCATTTGAATCTTTACACAATAAAAGAGCTGATGCTTCCTATGAATCTTCTGACGAATCTTCTGCTAAATCTTCTGATAAGACTTCTGTAATTGCAGAAGAAGATTTGATTTTGATAAAGGCTTTTCATTCTGCAGATCCAGGGATTCAGCAATCTGTCATGAAACTACTTGATATCAACTTTTAAAGAGGTCTATTTATGGCAAAGGCGAAATACTCACAGGGCAAAGACGGATACTTTGCCGCCCGCGTCTGGGATGGATCCAGAGATGAGAACGGGCGAAAACATTATGTGATGCTCCGGACGCGGAAATCGTCTAAGGAGCTGGAACGGATGGTCAGCGAATATAATGCCCGTGTTTCCGCCGGGCAGTTCGTAAAATCGTCAGACGCGCTTTTCCTGGACTACTGCCGGGAATGGCTCCGGACATATAAGGCCGTCCGGGAACGGAACACCCAGGCCATGTATGAGAACGTGATCCGGAAGCACTTCGCTCCTCTGGAAGGCGTCCGCGTGTCGGATCTGCGGAAAACACATCTTCAGATGCTCATCAACTCCGCCCTGGACAAGCCCCGGACCTGCCAGCTGATCAAGCTGACATTTAAGCAGGTCATCAATGCTGCCGTTGATGATCATCTGCTCCCGGAATCGTCTGTCCGGACCATCTGCAGCGTTGCACTTCCGAAATATCTGCCCACGGAAAAGCGCGCCCTCACGGATCTGGAGAAACGCGCCATTTCCGCGGCGGACTTCACGCCCATGCAGAAGGCATTCGTGCTGGTCATTTACGGATGCGGTCTCCGGCGCGGCGAGGCACTGGCGCTCACTCAGGCGGACATTCTCCTGTCGCGCTCGGAGCTGCGTGTCTGCCGCTCCCTGGAATTCATCAGCAATACACCCGCGATCAAGGGGACCAAGAGCGCGAACGGCATGCGGACCGTCCCCATGCCCGCCTTTCTGACGGACTACCTCCGGGAATATCTTCCCACACTGGAAGGTGAATATCTTTTCCATACCAAATACGGCAGCATGATCACCGCCACCGGATACCGCCGCATGTGGGAGGCGATCCTGAAGGCCATGAACAAGGCCGCCGGCGGCACCGACCAGATCCGCGTCATCTCCGGGCTCACGGCCCACGTCTTCAGGCACAATTACTGTACACAGCTTTGTTATAATCGCACGCTCTCCACGAAGAAGATCGCCCAGCTCCTGGGAGACACTGAAAAGATGGTGATCGACGTCTATTCCCATCTGCTGGAGGAAAAGGAGAATGCTCCCGCCGCCGTGGCCGCTGCCATTGCTCTGTAACGTGCATATCTTTTGAAATCATGCATGTTTTCAAAAGATAAACGAAAGATAGAAACAAAAAAGGACCGGGATCTCTCCCGGTCCTCTGCTATGTCAATGCTATAAAATTGCTATAAAGTTGCAATAGAATTTCCGTGTTAAACGTGAAACCAAAATGAAACCACGCCCTTCAAAAACGGCATTTGAAACCATGTTGAAACATTTACAATCGGTTACTTT
>Ga0256404_1007696_pt1 | contig 16807 bp, 16 predicted proteins | sample RumenRJG_01DNA_FD_185990 | JGI IMG/M metagenome (GOLD analysis project Ga0256404, IMG submission 185990) | Bovine rumen microbial communities from Lethbridge, Alberta, Canada - RJG_01 | ecosystem: Host-associated > Mammals > Digestive system > Stomach > Rumen | place: Canada: Alberta | collected...
CCCAGTTTAACCCGATTGATGATCCAAGATTGTACAGTTTATCACTTGCCATCCAACAAATGTCCAATATCCTCGTTTATAGTCTTCTCCACGATCTCCTCTGCGTCAAATCCGACAACATCAAGCATTTCTGCCTTGATAAGCGCTGTCTCTCTTATTCCAAAACATTCATTCGCAAGTTTTTTGATATAATCGTAGCTGAAGTTTGGAACATAAGGACCTCCGGCTGTAGTGACATAATAAAGCTTTTTTGCTTTACACAACCCATGAGGTTTCCCGTCCGGGCCGTACTCTGACACGATTCCGGTCACATAGATATTTTCCAGATAAACCTTCAGTGATGCCGGAAAGGACATATCCCAATAGGGTGCCGCGATCACTATGATTTCCGCATCGGCAAACTGCTTCGCCGGATCAAACATAGGATTACTGTATTCGCCTTTTTCGATATACGCTGTGCGTTTATTCAACTCTTCCTCTGATAACGGGTGCAAATGTATCTCCGAAAGCCTTATCTCGCCATATTTATCTGTTATTTCCTCAAGGAGTGCTCTTGCAATCCTGTCTGTTCTAGACTCGCTTCTTACACACGCATTTATATATAAAACCATTTCATTCTCCTATATTTTCACAGCCTCTTCGTGATGGTCAGGATATTCTGCCCGTCCTTATACTCGTAGCGCATATCATCCATGCTCTTTTTGACCATAAAGATTCCAAGTCCTCCGATACTTCTCTCCTCCGCTGAAAGTGTCACGTCCGGATCAAGTTTTTCAAGGGGATTGTAGGGCTTTCCGCTGTCAGCAAATGTGATGGAAATCTGATTTTTCTCCTTATCCTTTGCCACACTGATCACCGCCTCTCCGACATCCGGGGCATAGGCATAATGCGCGATATTTACGAAAAGCTCCTCCACCGCTATGTCTATCTGCATCTGCGCCTTCATAGACACTCCCATATCTTCAAGATTACCATCCACAAAGGAAATCAATTCCTGCAGGTTTTCCGTAAGAGCCTTGATCTCTATTTCATTCACCATCCGCAGAATCCTCCTTTTCCTTCGCAGGTCCGATATATTCCATACAAAGCATCGTCAGGTCGTCAAACTGTTCCACTTCCTTTACGAATCCATCTACCGCACTTCTTACATTACTGAGTACCTCTTTTGGCTTTACTCCCGGATTAATATTTAGCGCCTCTATCATCCTGCCTGTGCCAAACAGTTCATTTTCTGCATTTGTCGCTTCTGCCACACCGTCAGTATAGACAAAAAGCTGGGCTCCAGGAGATAACTGTAATTCATATTCCTTATACTTCACTCCGTCCATCCCACCTATGACAAAGCCGTGCTTATCCTTATACAATTCAAATCTTCCGTCAGCATAACGGATAGCAGGATATTCATGTCCGGCGTTTGCCGCCGTAATCTTTCCTGTTGATATCTCAAGTATCCCAAGCCATACTGTAACGAACATTTCCTCCTTGTTATTAGCGCATATGGCGGCATTCGCATCCTCCAATATCTTTGCCGGAGATTTTCCCTGCATGGCATTATTAGCAAGAATTATCTTCGAGGCCATCATAAATAATGCCGCGGGCACTCCCTTGCCCGATACATCCGCCATCACCATGCACAGGTGGTCGTCATCTACAAGGAAGAAGTCATAGAAGTCCCCTCCCACTTCCTTTGCTGGCGTCATGGTAGCATATATCATAAACCCATCACGGGCAGAAAATTTATCAAAATCCATGGGAAGCATACTGGCTTGAATATTCGTTGCCACGGCAAGTTCACTGGCTATTCTCTCCTCTCTGGCAGTAACATCCCTAAGATCCGCAATATATTTCTGCAGAGAGTCCGTCATATGATTGAAAGACCTCGCCAGACTTCCTATTTCATCGTCTGTATCCACGTTCGTACGTTTTTCTATATCTCCCGCACTGATATCAAGTACATCCTTCTCCAACCGCTTTATTGGATTAGTAATCTTACTTGATATCCTACCGGTAGTAAGAGTCACTATAACAAGTATCATTGCAACCAGTAACAGACTCCTTTGTATAGCATCGAGCACCCCTTGTGTCACCGCAGCTACCACCTGATCCGTATTTGTGTTGATGCTCTCCCTTATCATGTTTGCAGGTTTCAAAACCGTGGCAACAGGACTCTTAATGTAAAGCCTCCATCCTGTAAGCTCAATCTTGGCATAGGCTACATATACGGCATCATCACCTTCTCCCGTTTGTACTACACCGGAATCACTATCAAGTATGCTCCTGCCAATACTCTTAAGGTATCCGTTATAATTATCATCAAATATGTTTATTACCTCTTCCGATTTGGGGTCTATATCTCCGCTTGCAATAATCCCTCCATCCTTATCTAACATCGTTGCTACCATCGGATCCACTATACCATCACTAACCATGGCATTGTTAAGATCATTCATCAGGATGTCCATTGCTGCACACCCAAGGAAGCGCCCCTTGTCATTATAGACGGGACATACGCAGGTGATGGTAAGTCCTCTGCCATATCTATCCCAATACGTATCAGTAAACGTGCATTCTTTCGTTTCCTTTCCCAACTTATACCACGATGCGTCCTTGTATTCATAGTATCTGTTCTCTTCTCCCGCGGCCAGCTGCGAGTCCTTGTCATAGCTTACCATTATACCGTCCTCGGTTCCGATATAGATGGTTGTTATGTTCTCATAACTGTCCACTATTGGTGAAAATACATCCTCCATATTGCCAAGAAGCATGATTTCTGGCAGCATTTTTTCATAATCGAGGCTTTTATTTTCAAGCAACAGCTGCATTGTCCATTTACCCGCATTCTCCTCACTTGCATATTCTACATTCCTGTCCGGGTAGTCATACGGTCTTCTATAGAGAGAGGCTGCATACTCAGCTGTGAGGCTCATAGACCTGGCGTAGCCCTCCAACTTATCCTGAGCCAGGCTCGCCTTGTCTCTGACCTGCATGGTAATGCTATCTTCCAACTCATCTATCATGGCACCGGAACTTATCTGTGAAGCCTTTTCCCCAAGATTTTCGGAACCCTCTACCGCAGAATCCCTTATCATATATATGGCAAGAAATCCTATCACCGTTGATATCACTAATGTCATCAAAGAAAAAACTATAGTATTCGTAACTATCTTCTTTGTAATGGAATGTTCTTCAATCCCCTCGTATCCGATTTTCTCTATGATAGTATCATCCACAACCAGAGTGGCTAATATCAGGAGCAGAGCTCCTACGACTTGAAAGAAAGTAACAGGGGTATGAGTGGTTCCAAGGATACGGCACATGAGAGGATCCATCAACATAGTGATAATAATCTCTGTCGAAAAAATAAGGGACGCACTCATGGCAGATACATGCTTCTGAGCGGCTACCTGCACGAGTCCATACAACGCTCTGATAAAGATACCGATAAAAAGGGCACTAATCCAAAATCCCGTATTCATAGGAATGCTAAAGGCAGCCCTCCCGACAAAAGACTCCAATACCCAGCCCACAAACGAAAACAAAGCCGAAAACAGCATCTGGGAGAAAGTAAGCGGAGCACTGTCCTCTCCCTCCCCAAGTACGGATACTCCGACCACATATGCTGCAAAAAACACGTCTGCTATGATAAGATAAGTTACCTTGCCCGATGATATAAGTGCTTCTACATCTCCGCCAAACATAAGAAGTAAGGCTATAACCGCAAGCGCTGAAGCTATACCGGAGAGAAAATTGACTTTTCTTTTAAGTACAACCAAAATAGGCGTAACAAATACAAAATAAAGGCTGACAACACTGGATACCACGACAGAATCCATACCTTGCGAACCTAAAAGCACGAAGAAATTAAATCCTGTAAGCAGTGCTGCCAAGAAAGCTCCCCTTAAGAAGGTCTTCTTTTTAGCTGCAAAAACAGCCCTGAAACGTGTCACCAGAAGCACCACAATACCAATCAGATTTGTGATGAACACAAAAGAAAATGATGAGACACTTTCAGGTACGTTTGATAAAAATACGTACTGAATTGCGGCCAAAAAGGTAATGAAAATAAGGCCCATAATGGATAAGCCCTTAACATTTTTCTTCATAAGTTCACTTCCTCAAATTAACACAAAAAAATTCGCACACATTCTTAGTCTCTTACGCCTTGTTCACACGATGCTCATTTTTCCCTTACAATATATTTATCTATCATAAACTCCGGACCGTATGATTCCTTCATTTTTCTAAGTCCCGGCACCCCTACATCTTCTTCAAAGTTAATATATCTATACCCTTTTGCATTTAATTTTGTGGACTCTTGTCTAAGCACCCTATATATTCCCGGATATTCTCTGGTTCCTTTTTCTATCAACACATCATAATATGAGTCATTCAATCCTACCCCATAGCAAAACGCTTTTATTTCCCCATCTATTGTAATTACAGTTCCAGACAGCTTCATTCCAGTAAAATTCTCCAACTGTCTATATATGCAGGTAAGTTCTCTTTGAAGTGCCTGTGCATCATGCGATTCACAATTTTCTTCATACCATTTTAAAGAAAAAGCCTTAACCTCATCTATGTCCTCCACAGCCATTCTGCGCACAACTGTTCTCTCTCCAAAATTTCTCCAAAACGACCTTATCTCAGTACGTCTCCTTGCGTGTTTTTTTCCGGGAAACTCCAACATAGTATTTACATTGTAGATATATTCAGAAAAGTCCCTGTCCTGTGTGAAATCAAAGCATCCACAGAACTTATCTTCAAGAAAAGCCTTATGCTTTCTTGTCAGAGTTATAAACAAGGCCTTCTTTCCATATGAATGCGCATCCTCCAAAATCACATTATAAGCTTTTATGTATACATTACTATCTAAGACAGAATCACATATCGCATTCCTTTCCGGCATACCCATTTCCCCGAAAGGAGCCATGTATACTCTGTACACATCATCGCATAAGTTTTTTCTTAATACATACAGAAAATTTTCTCTTATACAGAACATATCGCCATATTTCTCAAAAAGAGAATACATACTTACAGGAGAATGCTGGCAGGAACCCTCTCCATATCTTGACGTATACTCATATATTTTATTCAAGTCATCCAAACATACGGGCTTAAAATCTAGCATTATCCCATTCCCTTTCGTCTTACCGCATCTCCGTCTTTATGCGCACGAAAATAAAACACCTCTTTTAGGCCGCCCTCATCAGCGCCTGATCTCGTCATCACGGCCAAGCTCGCGCAGACGCTTTTGCTCCGCACACTCCGCCGAAGGACGCAGTCTGCTTACCTTTTCCGTAATTTGCTGCAGCCAGCCGTCACGGAAGAGCCTGCAGGTGGATTCGTCCGGGGCGAGGATGTCGCCCGGATGGCACTGGAGACCCGCCGCCCTGCAGCCGCCGAGACAGAGTCTGCGATAGGCGCAGTCAACGCACTTTTCGTTATGAGCAAGCACGGCAGCGGAACGAGTATTTATAAGCTCCATGTACTTCGATTCCGTCAGGCACTGCCGAAGCCCTAGCTTTTGGATCAGCGGATACTCCGCCTGAAACTCGTCGTTGTTTGAGATGGGCATACAAGTAAGCGCACGTCCCTCCGCTGAAATATACAGAGAATTTCTTGCGTGAGCACACATACAGGTATTCTCCGGATCCTTTGCCACATGGATGGCGGGTAGACTGTATGTGTCCGGCTGCCGCCCATCCGCGGCGAAGAAGCCGCCCAGATGCAGATGTATCGCCGGCAGGTCCTGATAGAAATCCTCTATGTAGTCAAGATATATGGCATTCGTCTCATCTGAGCTCAGGCCATGTTTCTTTGCATAGCCACCCTCCTGCCATGCACCTGTGTCTGCCACAGGATTGGTCTTAAGGCTCCGGCAGCCTACAGAAGCCAAATAGTTTACACTATCACGCAGGGTATGAGCATTTTCCCTCCACAGGCACATTTCCGCACCGGTTGGAAAACCCCTGTCCCGGCAGATTTCAAAGGCATGACGCACGGCTTTTTCTGCCCCATCTATGCCACGGAGCCAATCATGATATCCTACACCATCAAAGCTCATATTGAACTCCGGATGCAGTCCGCGATCTTCAAACTTATCTAAAAGCCTTTCATTTACAAGTAAACCATTGGAGTATATCTGGCTAATGTATATGCCCCGCTCTGTCAGTCCATCAACAATCTCCCAGAAGTCGGAACGCACGAAAGGCTCACCTCCTGTGATGGAACAAGACAGCACACCACACGCTCCAAGCTCATCGACTATTTTCATGGCGTCATCGTGGCTTAGCTCACCATAACGCCCGTCAGCAGCAGACAGAAAACAATGCTTGCATTTGCAGTTGCATTTTCCGGTGATGGACCAATGGGCATGTTTCATAAAGCGGTTAGGATAACGCTTATATTTCTGCTCATCCAAAATCTCTGTTCCAGGTGAACATTGTTCGATATATCCCTTCTCAGACAGTTTTTCAGCACTTTCCCGCACACTCTGCGAAATCAGGGGGAGGTCAAAGTCTATCGTTCCGTCGCAGAGGGAAAGGGCGTCAAACTCTACTTTTTGCACGAAGTGTGTCCGATGCGTTTCACTGTCCACCAGAGCGTAGGGCAGCAGTTCCCAGCCCCGCAGTTTGTATTTGTCTTTTATACGATAGTACATAGTATCCCTTCCGTTCGATCTTTTTTATTGCAGGCACGCCACTTCAAAGGGTGACGTGCCTGTTTGATGAATGATTTATAGATATATCTATCTTTCAAACGGTAGTATATACTTACCCATCCACCCCAATCTTCTCGCAAAAAGCAACTCAGAACAAAGACTCTTTTTCAACGAGAATAGTGCCGCAACTGTGGGGGGTCCCTACTGTGCCATCCCATACAAATTCTTGGCACTTCTCACAATATGGTCTTTTCTTTGGGCCATCGCCGCTGCCCATACAGACGCAGTTATTACCGCCGCCGCTACCAAACAATATGCAAAAGCAACCGTTCCCCCCAGCAACACTATCCAACTCGTCCAGAGACAACTCCGCACCCTCTGCGGGCTGAAAATCCTCAGCGGTCAGGGTAAAGCCATACTCCTTGGCCAGTTCGATGGCCTTGTCCACGGCGGTCTCCTTGTCGGTCAGCGCTTCGAGCTTTGCTTTTAGCTCCTCGTTCTTGCTTGCCTCTTCTAGAAATTTCTTCAGGTTCTCGTTCATGGTTTTGTTCTCCTTTTCAAAAATATAATAATAGGATTGGTTGACTTGGCCTTTCTGGTCGGCATCTACCGGGGCTTATCACCACTCCTTCCCAATGAGGATCGTGCCGCATTTAGGGCAGGGACTTCCGATCGGGTTGCCCTCACCTCCCCAGAAGGATTCGCACTTTGTACAATAAGGCATTTTTACTTTATTCATGCCAAAGACCATGCACATCGCGCTGCTCGAGGCCACGCAGTTCGCGCCGCCCGCGACCTGATCCAGCTCGTCGAGAGACAGCTCCCCGCCATCAGCGGGCTGAAAATCCTCGGCGGTCAGGGTAAAGCCATACTCCTTGGCGATCTCGATAGCCTTTTCAACTGCGGTATCCTTGTCGGTCAGCGCGGCGAGCTTTGCTTTCAGCTCCTCATTCTTTCCGGCCTCTTCTAGAAATTTCTTCATGTTTTCGTTCATGGTTTTGTTCTCCTTTTCATAATTGTTTATTTAGCTCGGTCTCATGACCTCTCTATCCTATATACAGGCCAGACATCCATTTGGAGACAGCATTTTTATGCTTTTCCTGCCTCTCCAATATCAGCGACTTCCATCAAGACCGGAATCAAGTCAAAGGGTTCTTCCCAGGAGAGCGTGTCGGTTTTCACTTTGATACGCTCCAATGCGGAGGAAGCCTGTGAGGCCAGCGTATCGGGATTGTCCGTATAGTTGCCCAGCCGCCCGCCGACATAACGTCCGCCCTGAACGCCGAGAAAGCGTTGCTCCAGAAACAGGTCAAATTGACCATAGGCGGCGATGAGTCCCACCGCATCGGCCACCAGCTCGTCCCGTATTGGAGCAATATCTCCGGGGTAAAGCCTGCGGCAGATCACATGACTCAGCTCGTGAAAGCGGCGGATCGTATCAGAGTGATCGAGCCATTCGGCATCTGTTTCTCCGACAGTGACGGCATCCACATGGCTATACGGTCCTCGGGATAGCACTACCAGTGTATCTATGTAATTTTCTCGGACGGCAGTGAAGCGTTTCAGCTCCACCTCTCTTTCCTTCTCCGGGAAGGCCGCAAGGTGCGTGTGGATTCGTGGCCAGTTGAACACGGTCAGCATGGCTGCCCCCTGGCTTTCCGGGATCGGGGTCAGAGGTCCGTCCTTGGCAGCCATGAGGCCCCGCAGCACCAGTTCAAAATCCCGCCGAGAGCCCAGCGTGACCACCCGTACCTGTCCCGCTGGAGTGTCAGCGATTTCCTCCCAGTCCGCGGGATCTCCCCGGTAATGAGACAGGCTTTTTGTCACCGGTTCTTCACCGCGCAGCACGACACGACGATAAGCCTCCCGCGTGTCCGTATCCGGGTTCAGATACAGCTGGGGGTACTCCTCTGCAAGATATCCCAATACACTTGTTTTATTCATGGCTCGTATCCTTATCCGACCAATCTTCCGGGGAAATAAAGGGTTCGTTCAGGCCGCCCGCCACCATAGCAAGATCGTCCAATTCCAACTCAGTGCCATCTGCGAAAAGACGTTTGCGCAAAGCCTCCTTATGGGCAGGATTTGAAATAGCGGCACTTCGCAGCAGTTCTTCCAAATCTTGCTTGTGCGATATGCTCATGGATTTGTTCTCCTCTTCGTGCATTTTTGCGTTCTCTAATCTTGAATTATTCACCACATCGCGGTGAATAATTCAGGTTATAGTTTGCAACCTTTTGATTAATAATCCTGGTCGGGTATATAAGCTATAATATCCTCTGGCTGGCACTTCAGATACGTACAAAGTTTGTCTATGAGTGAAAGTCTGAAATTATGATCTGCTCTGAGTCGCGTGGCTTCTGTTGCTGTGATAACTCCATCTTTAATCAAGGTGTACATAGAAATATCATGCGCTTCTAAATAGCTGAAAAGTGGGTGAAATGATATCCGCCCCCCAGCAACCTTGTCCAGTTCTTCCGGGTTCAGCTCCGTGTCCTGCGCTTCTTTTTTGATTTCTTCGCTCATGGTTTTGTTCTCCTTTTCAATTGATTCAGCTCGGTCTCATGACCGCTCTATCCTATATACAAGCTAGCCCGCAGTGGGAGCGTTTCCGCGTCCCGCTCGGGTGCTTTGCTCATGAGACAGCTCTCAATCTATCTATTTTTACCTGCAGCACTCATATCAAGTTCTTTTCCGAATCTCTTTTTATATTCCTCCGGGTTGATGATTTCCATGCTCACCTTGTGCTCAAAGGCATATCTCTCAGCATCTCTCCTACGATACCGTCTGTATAATACTTCACCCGTTGTATCATCTACAATCCTATAGTCGTAGAGGGGTCCTACATCGACAATGAGTCCACCTGCCACGCCACCGAGCTCCTCCGGATTCAGCTCTACATCCTGTACTTCCTTTTTGATTTCTTCATTCATAGTTTTGTTCTCCTTTTCATAATTGTTTATTTAGCTCGGTCTCATGACCACTCTATCCTATATACACGCCAGCCCTCCATTTGGAGACAGCAGATTTGAATTATCTTTAAGTTTTTTCTTCCCCGCCGTCCAAAATCTGCCGGCAGCGTTTCAAAAGCCGCTGGTAGCGTTTGTTCACTGCCTTGGGTTCTATGCCGTAAAGCATAGCCACCTCACGGTCTTTTAACTCCATTACATAACGCAGATTGAGGAATTCTCTCTCCTCAAGCGTCAGCTTCGAATACAACCAGCGCACTGTCTCCCGCACTTCAATCTGCGAGTCGTATGCCGCAGTGGCTATTGTCTCATCATCAGGAAGAGGCTGCTCCATACGATACGAGGCAGAACGCACCAGGTTCACAGCCTTGTTATGTGCTATACGAGTGAGCCACGTTGCAAGAGATGCTCTGGTCGGGTCATATCCTGCATAGGCAATGTATGCCGCAAGGAAAGTCTCCTCCACTACATCTTCTGCATTTTCCCGATTAAGCAGAATGGTATAAGCATATTTGTATATGCGGTCGTAATACGCTTCAAACACCTCTGCAAAATCCGGTTTGAACAATTCTGTCATTTTCAGGCCTCCACATCCAAACGCTGACGTGCCACAAGATCGGCAAAAAAACCGCCTTTTTCGATCAGCGCATCGTAGCTGCCGTCCTCCACAATCGTTCCGCCATCAAGCACAAGAATGCGGTCACAGTGACGGATGGTGGAAAGCCTGTGGGCAATCACCACCCGGGTGCAGCCCATGGCATCCAGCGATTCAGAGACCTGTTTCTGTGTCTTGTTATCAAGCGCACTCGTTGCTTCGTCAAAGAAAAGGAGCTTGGGCTTCGGCGCAATGGCTCGTGCGATCATCAGCCGCTGCTTCTGCCCGCCGGAGATGCCGCCTCCACCCTCGGAAACCATGGTATACATACCCATGGGCATGGCGCGTATGTCATCGGCGATTCCTGCCTTTTCCGCCGCATCCCAGGCCTCGTCTACTGACAGACTTGGTGCAGTGAGGACGATGTTGGAGTAAATATCCCCCTGGAACAGACCGCTGCTCTGCATAACAGTTCCAATCTTACGACGCAGAGAGCCGAGATCTATTCCCTCTATATCCTTGCTATCATAATAAATAGCTCCCTTTTCCGGTTTCTCGAAGCCGAGCAGAAGCCTCATGAGTGTGGATTTCCCACATCCTGTCCTGCCTACTATGGCTACATATTCACCGGCTTTTATCTTAAGAGAGAGGTCGTTTATGATATACGGTGAATCCTCGTTATAGCGGAAGCTCACATGGTTCAGTTCCAAACTGCCGCTTAAATCCGTAATGATTTCCTTTTTCTCCTGTGTTTCCGGCTCCGTTTTTAAGAAGGGCTCCGCCATCTCCAATATCGGTCTTATCTGTGCACCGGTCATGGCAGTACCCGACAAGGCTGTAAAAGCTCCCATAAGAGAACCATAAGCTGCCGTAAATGCAAAATATGAGGACGGCGTCAGCCCACTGTTTAATGCAAGGTAATAAAGAACAATGGTTGATATGAGTGATATTCCCATACTTATAGCGGAGTTTGCCCGAATAAACATCGGGGTATTGTAAGTCAGTTCCGCCCCGTCCGCATATACTCCAAGCCATTTCGCAAAGATACGTTTTTCAGAGCCGGACAACTTGATCTTCTGTATTCCCGAGATCATAGAATAGCTCATCCCGGATTCCTTTGCTGTATGTTCCATGACCCGCCTGTTGATTCCGATTTGAATAAAAGTCGTCATCACAGAAAAACCTACAGTTATCAGAACGATTGTAAGCGAAGGGACAACAAGCTTTGGTGCAAACCGGAAGATCTGTGTGACATAAAGCAGTGACGTAAGGCTTGTAAGCCCCGTTGTCATTACAATTCCCAGCAACATGGAGCATAGCTGGTTGACAGACATTGAACGGCTCTTCAATTCCCCGGGGCTGTACTTTCTGAAGAAGCTCACCGGAAGAGACATCAGACGCATCATCATAGAAGCCTGGACACCCAGGGAAGTTTTTGATTCCAATCTGCTGCTCACCATGCCGCTCACAGATGATAATATCTGTGAGGATAAGGATACGCAGATCATGCAGATTGCAAGCCCGATAAGTGCATTTGCCTTTCCGTTTGCAAGAACCGGTCCCGTCAATGCTTTGGTAAGCCTGGGTATCAGAATCCCAATCCCGGAAACAGCTATTGATGCAAATACGATCATCAATATATCGCTTGTTGTCACGCATCGCTTCATATAAAGCAGCAGATCAGGAATACCAAGCTTACGTTGCGGAAGCGGGCGGTAAAAGCATATGGCCTCTGTATCAAAAAGCTGTTCCGTTTTACTGCTTAAACGAACGTTTTTGCCGGTAGAGTCATCCTTAAAGTAATACCCGTTAATTTTTCCGGGCAGCAATGCCACGGGTGTCCCACTTTCTTTTTTAAACGCAAGTATCGGACCGTAAGAATCCCTGTACCAGCCTGTCTTAAGTTCTACGGTTCTTCTCATAATACCGTGCGGTCTGAGAAGATAATCCAGCTGTTCATCCGGATTCTTGATACTCCCGGGCAGTTCTGTCGTCTTATAGTGATAATATTTCAGTATCTCATCTATAGAATTCTTGGTGATGATACGTTCATCACCGATCCTCTCTGCGCTTTTTTCGCCCATGACCACGCCTGCGATACGGATAAAGGAATCCTCCAGGAGTTGCTGATCAGCGTTGCGTCTGTCTCTTATTTGATTATCAAACCAACCCATATGCCCCTCCTTTACTCGCTTGCTACCAGTTCCGAATAGGCTCCGCCCGCACGCATCAGGTCTTCGTGTCTGCCTCGTTCAACAACCTTGCCATTATCAAGCACAATGATTTCATCGCAATCACGTACGGTAGAAAGCCTGTGAGCGATTACTATACATGTGATTCCCCGTTCCTTAATCGCATTCACAACTTCAAATTCTGTCTTTGCATCAAGAGCGCTTGTTGCTTCATCCAGTATGATTATGGTCGGATCCTGTGCAAGAACCCTTGCAATCTCCAATCTCTGACGCTGTCCGCCTGACAGGTTTCTTCCTCCGGAGATCAGCTTATGCTTATAGCCTCCGGGCATCTGAACGATGTCATCATGGATCTGGGCATCCCTCGCCGCGAGAATCACCTCAAAGTCCAATATGGTGTCATCCCACATCTTGATATTGTTTTCAATGCTATCTTCGAAAAGGATAATATCCTGATCGACCACTGCAATAGACCCCACTACCACGTCGCGCGGATAGGCGCTTCTTTGTTTGCCGTCAAAGAGAATCTCCCCGCTCCACGGCTGATACATGCCCGATATAAGCTTTGAAATCGTGGATTTGCCACACCCGGAAGCTCCTACAAGAGCGATCCTGTCTCCGGTCTTCATGGTAAGCGAAAAGTCTTTGATAAGAGGTTCGGCAAGTCTGGAATATCCAAATGTGATATTCTTTAGTTCTATGTTTCCACTTAATTTATTTAAGTCTTCTTCATCCGATACATCTGATGTAATGTTCACATCATCGGGATACTCCATTACATCTTCCACGCGTTCCATCTGTGTACGCATTTCCTGTATCGTCTGTCCGGCGTTCACCAGTGTCATAGCAGGCTCCATGAAGGAGCTTAAGAAGCCCTGAAACATCATAACTGCGCCTAAAGTAAATTTTCCCTGCATAGTAAGCCAGACACCAAGAATGAGGACGATATAATTTGCCAGTGTGCCGAGAAAAGCAGGTATTATTCCTATGCTTTGCTGTGTCTTTGAAGCCTCAACGGTCTGTGTATTTACCGCAGCCTGATGACCCGCCCATTTCTGAAAAAAGCCATTTTCTGCGCCGCTTGCCTTTATCGTCTCGATCATCTCAATACCGGTAACAGTAGCACCCTCCAGCAAACCGGCATCCCGCATTTGAACTCGTGCTATATTCATGCGTTTGTCCGAAATCACCTTTGACAAAACCGCGTTAAGGATCAGTGTCGAAATCCCTATCAGTGTCAGCATCGGACTTTGTCTCAACATCAGCACCAGGTAGAACACCATCATCACGGAATTAAGTACCAGCGGTGCAAAGGTATCTACAAGTGTACCGGCGATGGTACTGTTAAGCGCAAGGCGCGACTGAATATCGCCCGCCATACGCTGTGAGAAGAATTCCATAGGCAGGTGCAGCACCTTCCACATATAGCCTGTGCTTCCGATTACGGACATTTTCCCGTTTATCTTAAGCGAGTAAACAGCCTGTATCCATGCTACCGTCACCTGAATCACTGCCAGTGCGATCAATATATATAGAAAAGGAGACATCCAATCCGGGTTTTCTCCGGTCAGAAGTCTGTCAAGGAATATTCTGGAAGTGACCGAATTTACGATTCCAAACAGGTAGGATATGACTGTTGCAAGCATAACAAATACGACCGCAGCACTCGCTCCGATCAGTCGTTTTCTGGCAAAGTCAATGGTGCTCCTTCGCTTGCCTTCGGGACTAAAATCTTCCGTTGGAGTTGGAATAAGAACGATACCGGTAAAGGAACTGTCAAATTCCTCCATCGTAACTTTAACAGTACCTCTGGCAGGGTCGTTAAGATAGGCATACTTGCCCCTGAATCCATCCAGTACTACAAAATGGTTCATATTCCAGTGAATGATACAGGGAAACTGTCCCTTTGTCTGAAGAGACTCCGGTGTCATTCGCATAGCCTTAACATTAAATCCGTAGTGCTGTGCCGCAAGGTAGAGGTTCTTGGCATTGGATCCGTCCCGGGAGACGCCGCATGCCAGGCGCACTTCCTCCAACGGTACCCATTTGCCATAATAGGCCATGAGCATGGTAAGCGAAGCCGCTCCACATTCCAGCGCTTCCAGCTGCATCACAACCGGAACCCTGGCAACTCCCTTAGTTAATGTGGGTTTGAATTTTTTCTTGCCGGTCATCTCCCTGTCACCTGCTTTCTATCAGGAACTCAATTGGACGGGTCTGCTCCAGTACAACTTTCGCCTCATATGTTCCATCCGGAAGCGACACATCTGAATAAGCTGTTACTCTCCCATATTCATCTGATTCAACAGACGCAACAACAAATTCCTGAGACGCGATCCTTATTGACATTCCCGGCTCCAGTGTATCTATGTTCTGCCCTGATATGATTACCTGAGCCGTATGATCCTGTACTATAGCCTTCGCATCTGCCACAGTTTCTAATGTGCCTACCGCTGCCCACGCGAACAGCCCTGCCAGCAGAATAATAACAGCAGCCAGCACTGACCAAACTCCCGGGTTTGTAACCTTAAGATAGCTTGTAAGATCCTCCGGGGAGGAAATACGATCCATCGCTTTTTTTCTGAAAAGTGATTGTTCCATGTTTTTCTCCTGATTATTCAATGGTCAATATGTCAGCAAAGCCCGTCACCTCAAATATTTCCATGATGGTATCGCTCACATGGATAAGCTTCATCTCACCCTGCCTGCTCATAATCTTCTGTGTGGAAAGCAGCACGCGCAGTCCCGCAGATGAGATGTACTCAAGCTTTTCAAAATCCATAATAAGTTCTGTCACATCGTCCAGAGAGTCTTTCAGTTCCTTCTCCAAATCTGGAGCAGTGGTCGTATCCAGTCTCCCTTCCAGGATGACGGTAAGGCTTGTTGCATTTGATTCTTTACTGATGTTCAGCATTTTGGCTCCTCCTATAAATGATTGACATCTATTATCTCGTGACTTCTTCACTCGATGATACGGCATTCGCCGTATGCATCCTCAACATAAGCCAACCTATTGTGAGAAAGCTCCCATCGGTTGTCTTATGTTTCGTCTGCGCATGGCTCATTGCTTCGCACATATAATAAAAGCACCCGACGATAACCTACGGTACTGTACCGTAAGTCATTGTCGGATGCTTTAATTATCCGCATACTGATAAAAGGACAGAAATCGCCCTATGTATGTATAAAGATTTTAATACATAATTACCCATAGTCAACAAATCCCTTCTAAATAGTGCTTTAAAAGCATTTCTTCTATTCCTGCTTACCCCATAAACCGGACAGTCTGCTTTTATTAAATCCTTGTTTGTGGACAGTCTGTTTCGTAAAACTGTCTTATAGCAATCACCATATAAAATATATCGGCATTTCACTATATCACCTGCCGTGCAACAAAAGCGCAACACATTATACAAAAGTTTTTAAAAAACCACTGTCATTTTATCACATATGCACAAAAATTTCCACAATTATGTATAAAAATATATGATATCACATCATTTGTTTAACAATATCCCCTGTTCCTCTTACACCCTCTGACATAAGCTCGTCCGGCACTGTATATAAGATGAACTATGATGTTAAGCCAGATAAGATTAAACGATAGGATTGATGAGATATCTTCTGCAAAGAAGATTGTTATAGCAAGTGCGATTACTGCAACCCACATGGATATATGGTCAGCTATTTCTTCTTTGTACCATTCGATGTATTTCCTTCCGGCAAAGTAGATTATCAGCCCAGGGACACCGCATATCAAGGTCATAATGATTACTATAATCATGTAGTGTAGTATCTGCTGCAGAACATATACCTCGATTCCATCTGTAACTCCAGCACACCACACTCCTGCTGAGAATGCGCTTGTTGCAAGTGATTTTATTACCTTAGCAATTCCTGTAAAAAAGTTTATCAAGTTCTCGGTAAAGCGCTCTGACTTAGCAGCCATAAACAATGTTATTATTACTGCATATAAGACCGTGCTCCAAAGTTCAGACTGAATAGCAGCTATCATTGCTCTGTATTTTGCATCGGACTTTTTGATTCTTGCCTTATGTTCCTTTTCCAATGCTGTTTTATACTTATTAAACATGATGGTGGCACCTCTGACGATTATGTCATCCTGCTCCCTTATCTTTACATCAAGTTCCGCTTTGGAAGATTTATATTTTTCCTTTTGACTAATAAGATCATTATTTTTTTCTTCATAGTCCTCCTTAACGGCTGTGATCTCTTCTTCGCTTTTTCGCCTTATCTCGCTCAGCTCGTTCTCTCTCTGCCTGTCTCTCTCTTTCAGCTTCTCGTTCTCTTTCTCTATCAAGTCTGACTTGCTCTGCCTCACGAGCTTCTCGCTCTTTATCTGCAATTCCCTCGTTAGCTCTCGCAC
>Ga0256404_1007697_pt1 | contig 16807 bp, 16 predicted proteins | sample RumenRJG_01DNA_FD_185990 | JGI IMG/M metagenome (GOLD analysis project Ga0256404, IMG submission 185990) | Bovine rumen microbial communities from Lethbridge, Alberta, Canada - RJG_01 | ecosystem: Host-associated > Mammals > Digestive system > Stomach > Rumen | place: Canada: Alberta | collected...
AGGTTTCGTTGATGGAGATTTTTCATAACGATTGGGCGCCACTGCTGAATCCGGAGCTCGAGAAGCCGTATTACAAGAAGCTGCGCGAGTTCCTCATCCACGAGTACCGGACGACGCGCGTCTACCCGGATATGTTCGCGATCTTCAATGCGCTCCACTACACGAGCTATGCGGCGACGAAGGTCGTCATCCTCGGACAGGATCCGTACCACGGGCCGGGGCAGGCGCACGGGCTCTCGTTCTCGGTCCTGCCGGGCGTCGAGCCGCCGCCGAGCCTCCTCAATATCTTCAAGGAGCTGCAGACGGACCTCGGCTGCCGCATCCCGAACAACGGCTGCCTGAAGCCCTGGGCGGATCAGGGCGTGCTGCTCCTCAACACGGTGCTCACGGTGCGCGAGCATCAGGCGAACTCCCATCACGGGCAGGGCTGGGAGATCTTCACGGACCGCATCATCGAGCTGCTCAACGAGCGTGAGAAACCGATGGCGTTCATCCTCTGGGGGTCGCCCGCGCGGCGCAAGAAGGCGATGATCACGAATCCGCACCACTACATCGTCGAGTCGCCGCACCCGAGCCCGCTCTCCGCGAGCCGCGGCTTTTTCGGCAGTCGGCCGTTCTCCCGTGTGAACCAGTTCCTCGAGAGCTGCGGCGAGACGCCCATCGACTGGCAGCTGCCGGATGTCTGAGGCGCGGGATGCAGGCGCCGTTTTCTCAGACCTGCCGCTTGATTTAAGCGTATGAAACGCTTCGGATAAGACAGCAGCAAGGAAGAATCGCTTCCTTGCTGCTGTCTTATCGCGTATAATAGAGGAGACTGCCGGACAGGAGGAGAGATCATGGAACAGGATCTGGAGGAAAAGCGTGCGCGGCTCGCGGCGGATCTGGTATCTTGCGGCTCGGTAGCGGTGGCGTTCTCGGGCGGTGTGGACTCGACGCTCTTGCTCGCGGCGGCGCAGGAGGCGCTCGGGGCGCGGGCGGTCGCGTTCACGGCGGCGTCGCCGTTCGTGCCGCAGCGCGAGGTGGAGGAGGCGGCGGCGTTCTGCGCGCAGCGCGGCATCGCGCATGTCGTCGTGCCGTTCGATACGCTCGCGGTGCCGGGCGTCGCGGCGAATCCTGCGGATCGCTGCTATCTCTGCAAGCATGCGCTTTTTTCGCGGCTCAAGGAGCTCGCGGCGGCGCGCGGCCTCGCGGCGGTCGTCGATGGCTCGAATTTCGACGATGACGGCGACTATCGGCCGGGGCGGCGCGCGCTCGCGGAGCTCGGCATCAGGAGCCCGCTTCACGCGGCGGGCTTCCGCAAGGCGGACATTCGCACGCTCTCTCTCGCGCTCGGTCTCGCGACCTGGGACAAGCCGTCGATGGCGTGTCTCGCGTCGCGCTTCGCTTACGGGGAGCAGCTCACGCGCGAGGGGCTTTCGCGCCTGAACCGTGCGGAGGAGTTCCTCATGGGGCTGGGGTTCCGTCAGCTGCGCGTGCGCGTGCATGAGGGCGGGAGGCTCGCGCGCATCGAGCTGCTGCCGGAGGATATCTCGAGGCTTTTCACGGAGGGGCTCATGGATCGCGTGCAGGAGACGCTGGCGGCGCTCGGCTTCGCCTATGTCTCGCTCGACCTGCGCGGCTTCCGCTCGGGCAGCATGAACGAGGGGCTCGCGCACGAGGAGCGGCATGAAGGCTGACGGGCGGTCAGGTTCCGCGGCGCAGGACGAGGAACCCGCATGCGGAGGAGCGAAATGACGTGCAGAACGTTGGCGTGATGATATGGCATTCGTCAGGATGCGCGTATGAGGAGGACTGACATGGTCAAGATCAAAGGGTATTACCAGCTGCCGGGCAGGCTGCCGCAGGCAGTGGACTTCGAGGAGCTCTTCGACCGCTCGTTCATGCGGCGGTTCACGCATTGCCGCTCGTTCGAGCGGTTCCTCGCGGGCGGCCATTTCCGCGTGCGCTCGCAGGCGGAGTTCGAGGCGCTGCCGGAGGAGGAGATGGACGCGTATGTGCGGCGCGCGACGCGGTTCGGCTCGTGGAAGGAGATGCTCGACACAGCGACGGATCTCTACGCGCGGCGGCAGCTGCTGCGGGAGTGAGGGGGCGCGCCGCCGCCTGGGCCGCGCGAAAGATGCCCTGCCGGCGCATCGCGCCGCGCTGACGAGGGGCGCGCTGCCCGCGTCAGCGGCATCGCGGGAGGCTGCCGCGTCCGCGGCGCTGAGCGGCCAAGGCGGATTTTTGGCGGCGTCATCCCCCTTGGGGGCTTCCGTTGGGGCGTTTCCTGCGTTAAGATGAAAAAGAAGTTATTGTGTCTTTCGCAGGGAAATGCGGCGTTGCGGTTTCCAAAGGAATCGCTGATTCATTGGGCGATGTATTCTTTACTTTGCCCATGCCGTCGAACGGTTAAGGAATCACTGATTCATGCAAAGATTTTTCCACTTACGGTTGAGTGGGTGAGAACATACCTTCTCCTCAGGGGGCGCTCTAGGCGCGGGCTGCCAGTGGCAGCCCCGGGAGGGGGACCGCGTAGCGGTGGAAGAGGTGCGGCACGGCGTGAGATCATGCCGGGAACATCCTTTCCGCTGCCGCTGCGCTTGACGCTCGACAGCGCATCCCTGCGCGTTCCGCCCCGCTGCGGTCAGCCGGGCGGCAGAGGAGGAGAGCCATTGCATATTCCAGAGAATTATTTGAGTCCGCAGACATGCGCGGTGATGGGGGCGGCGATGCTGCCCGTCTGGCTCATCGCGGTGAGCAAGGTGAAAAAGGAGATCCCGCGGGAGCGGCTGCCGCTGCTCGGCATCGGCGCGGCGTTTTCGTTTCTCGCGATGATGTTTAATCTGCCGCTGCCGGGCGGCACGACGGGGCACGCCGTGGGCGGCGTGCTGCTCGCGCTGCTCTTCGGCCCGTGGGGCGCGTGTCTCGCGGTGAGCACGGCGCTCTTCGTGCAGGCGCTCTTTTTCGGGGATGGCGGCATCCTCGCGTTCGGCGCGAACTGCTTCAACATGGCGTTCGCGCTGCCGTTCGCGGGCTGGGCGGTCGCGCGCGCGGTGCGCCGCGCGCTGCCGGAGCATGCGCTCGTGGCGGCGGGCGCGGGCGCCTACGCGGGCATCAACCTCGCGGCGCTGCTCGCGGCCATCGAGTTCGGCGTCCAGCCGCTGCTCTTCCACGACGCGGCGGGGCAGGCGCTCTACTGCCCGTATCCGCTCTCCGTTTCCATCCCCGCGATGATGGTCGGTCATCTGACACTGTTCGGCTTCGCGGAGGTTGTCTTCACGACGGCGGTGCTCGCCTATCTGAAAAAGGCGGCGCCGGAGCTCGTGCGCGGCGCGCGCGCCGCGGCGCCGCGTGCGGTCTACGGCCTGCTCGCGCTGCTCATCCTCGCGACGCCGCTCGGCCTGCTCGCCGCGGGCACGGCCTGGGGCGAGTGGGACGCGGAGGAGCTTCGGGAGACGGCGGAGCTCGGCGCGCCGCTCGGCTATACGCCGGCAGGCATGGTGCAGGGGTTCGAGCTCCCCGCGCTGCTGCCGGACTATGCGGTCGCTGGCATGCCCGAGGCGCTCGGCTATATCCTTTCCGCCGTGATCGGCACGGCGCTGCTCGTGATTTTCTTCAAGCTCGTAGCGACGCTGCGGCGGCCGCATACGGATTATGGCGCGCCGTCCGCGGGGTGCTGAAAGAGGCGGTTTTCATGGAACTTCCGGCCTGGGCCTGCAAAGATGAGGCATATCGGCCGACGCGAGATCGGGACGCGTTCTTGTCCCGGTCTTTTTTGCGTGTGATGCAGGCGCTCGCCTCGCTGCGGCTCAGCGGGGGGCGCGCGCTCAGGTGGTCGCCGCAGGCCGTTTTGATGCTGCTTTTCTGTTGGGTGCTCCTCACGGCGCTCGCGGCGGGGCTGCCTTTTCTCGGCTGTCAGCTCGCGCTGTTGCTCGCGGCGCTGATGTTTTGCGACGGGCGCTGCCTCCGGCGCGTGCTCGGCGCGGCGCTCGCGGCGGCGGTCTTTTCGCTGCTGCTCGCGGCGCCCGCGATCTTTCTCGGCACGGGGCGCGCGCTGCTCCTGCCCGTCAAGTCGTTTCTGACGCTGGGGGCGGTGCTGCTCGTGGGGGAGACGGTGCCCTGGCACGCGCTCACGGGGGCGCTCGCGTCGCTGCGCGTGCCGCAGACGGTGATCTTCCTGCTCGATACGACGCTGCGGGCCATCTTCCTGCTCGGCGAGGAGGCGGGGGCACTGCTCACGGCGCTCAAGCTGCGCTCCGTGGGGCGCAACCGCAGGAAGCAGCGCGCGGCGGGCGCCGTGCTCGGCACGCTCTTTTTGCGCGCGCAGCGGCTCTCGGAGGCGACGTATGAGGCGATGGTTTGCCGCGGCTTCACGGGGGTGTATCCGCGTGCCCGCGCGGCGGCGGGAGGCGGTGCGGCGGGCGTGCTGCTGCCGCTCTTCGCCGCTGCTTTGGATGTCGTGCTGTTTCTCTGGCTGGAGGGTGCGCTCGCGTGCTGGGGGGTGTTTGGATGATCGAGCTTACGGATGTCTGCTATGCCTATGACGGCGTGCCCGCGCTCCGCCATGTGACCGCCGCGGCGGCCGAAGGGGAGACGGTCGCGCTCCTCGGGCCGAACGGCGCGGGCAAGTCGACGCTCCTGCGCCTCGTGAACGGGCTGATCTTCCCGGAGGTCGGGCAGTATCTCTTCGAGGGCACGGAGATCACGGCGCGGCGCATGCAGGAGCATCGCTATGCGAAATGGTTCCACCAGCGCGTGGGCTATGTCTGGCAGAATCCCGCCGTGCAGCTCTTCTCGGCGAGCGTCTGGGAGGAGCTCGCGTTCGGGCCGGAGCAGATGGGACTCTCCGCGGCTGAGGTGCGGCAGCGCGTCGAGGACGCGCTCGCGCTCTGCGGCATCGAGCACCTCGCGGCGCGCGCCCCCTATACGCTCTCCGGCGGCGAGCAGAAGCGGACGGCCATCGCCGCCGTCCTCACGATGAATCCCGCGGTCTGGACGCTCGACGAGCCGCTTGCGGCGCTCGACGAGGCCGGGGCCGCGTGGCTCACGGACTTCCTGCGCGCGCTCAAGCGGGCGGGCAAGACGGTGCTCTTCTCGACGCATGACACGGCGCTCGCCGACGCGCTCGCAGGCGTCCGCTGGCGGTTCACGCCTGCGCGCGAGGTGCGCGTGGAGCGGTGAGCGCGGCGGCCCGTTTGCGGCAGTCGCATGAAAAAACGATGCTGCACGCGCGTGAGCTTTCACGTTGGTGCAGCATCGTTTTTTTGGTGATTGATATTCGTCAGCCGGCTGCGGCAACCTGAAGCTTCAGGTCGAGGGCCTGCATGAGCTTGACGAGGGTATCGAGCTTCGGCGTTGTCTGCAGCGTTTCGATACGGACGACCGAGGACTGAGGGATGCCGCACCGCTTCGCGAGGGCGCGTTGGCTGATGCCCAGTTCCTGTCTCCGCCGGATCATGGAAGAAACGATCGTGCTCACTTCTTCGATTTCTTCCATATTGCGGCGCTCTTCTTTGCTGACGGCCTTTACATGATTTTTATAGTCTTCCCAAGTTCTCATGGCTCTTCCTCCTTCTGACGGATGTAATCGTCGCGTTCCGCCTTGGCGCGAGCGATTTCCCGTTTGGGTGTTTTCTGAGATTTTTTGCGGAAATGATGGAGCAGTACATACTGATTCTCATCATAGTAGAAATAGAAGACGCGGTTGTTTCCAGGGCGCAGTTCCCAGATGTTTTCTTCGAGATGTTTCGTGATGTTGGTCGGCAGATTGGTGCCGTTCCGGGCGAGTAGGTCGATGTAGAAGAGAATCTGGTGGTACTGGATACGGGCATCTTTGCTGGTTTCACTTTTCACCCGCAGGCTTTCCAAGAAGTCCCAGACATCTGATTCGCCATGTTGATTCTCATAAAACTCAATCTTATACATCATGCTCTCCTTCGTATTCCTGCTTCGATGATAGCATGAATGCTATCGAAAGACAAGGGATACAGAGGTTTATCGGTGATAGGGAAGACGGCTGTGGGCACGAGGTGTCTGGAGATGTAAAAATCGTAGGCTATGCAGTTGCCAGTGTCTCGATCGTCTATGCAAGATCGTCTTTTTCCGGAGCGCGGCGCGTGTTATAATGAAGCGTGACGTGATATGGGCGGCGCGCGCTCGCCGCGGGTGCAGACAGGGGAGACAATATGCTCAAGATGATTTTTTCCGATATGGACGGCACGCTGCTCGACGGCAAGGGGCAGGTGCCCGCGTGGTTCGACGCGCTCGCGGCGGAGCTTGCCGCGCGCGGCGTGCGCTTTGCTCCTGCGAGCGGGCGGCAGTATTTCTCGCTCGCCGAGAGTTTCCCGCGCTACAAGGACGAGTTCCTCTTCCTCGCGGAGAACGGCACGAACGTTGTCTACCGGGGCGAGACGCTTTTCACATGGCCGATGGAGCAGGCGGCGGCGCATGCGATCCTCGAGGAGGTGTACGCCGCGGATCCCGGCATTTTCTGCGTGTTCTGCGGCCTGCGGGACGCCTATGCGCTCGCGGCGCAGCACAGCGAGGAGAACGTCGCCGAGTTGCGGAAATACTATACGCACGCGGCCTGGGTGCCATCGTTCGCTGCGGTGGAGGATACGTGCGTCAAGGTGTCTTTTTTCGACGTGACGGCGCATTCCAAGGAGCGCATCGAGCCGCTCGTCGAGAAATGGCGCACTGCGCAGCAGGTCGTGCTCTCGAGCGACTACTGGCTCGACATCATGGCGCCCGGCGCGAACAAGGGCATCGCCGTGCGCGCGATGCAGGAGCACTTCGGCGTCCGGCCGGAGGAGTGCGCGGCGTTCGGCGACTATCTCAACGACCGCGAGATGCTCGGCGCTGTGGGCTATAGTTTCGCGATGGCCAACGCGCATCCCGCCGTCAAGGCGGCGGCGCGCTACGAGACGGCGAGCAACGAGGAGGGCGGCGTGCTCCTCGGCATCCGTCGGCTCATGGCGAAGGGACTTATATGAGACGAGCCGGGGACATGTGTCCGCCGGCTTTTCTCGTAGGATTTGCTGATGAAATGAGATGCCCCGGATCTGTGTGGCTGCGCTGCGCTCTTGGGAGATGCGCCGCGGCCGCAGCGGAAGCTGCGTTTTGCTGAGGGCGAGAGGCGAGAGCGGCGCACGGATTCGCTGGCGCAATGCCCCCGGCGGCTGCGGGCGGCCGGGAGAAAGAGGAGGAAGAGCGAGATGAAACTCGATTACCACATGCATTTTGAGAAAGGCTCCTACGATGAAGCGTGGGCGGAGGGATTTTTCGAGGCGGCGAAGCGGCGCGGGCTTGACGAGATCGGCATCAGCGAGCACAGTCACACGTTCCCGGAGTTCGAGGCGCTTTACTACCACGACCTCATCCTCGACGACAGCTTCATCGGCACGTTCCAGAAGAAATGGCTGAAGTCGAACAAGTTCAAGTATACCCTCGACGACTATTTCCGCTTCATGGAGAAGCTCCGCAGGCGCCATCCCTCGGTCAAGACGGGCATCGAGGTCTGCAACTTCGAGGAGCAGGACAAGGTGCGCGATATCCTGCGGGACTATCCGTTCGACTACATCATCGGCTCGGTGCATTTCCTGCGCGGCTGGGCGTACGACTCCGCGGAGATCAAGGCGGAGTGGGATCGCCATCCGCTCGAGGAGATCTATGACTGGTACGCCGAGGAGGTGGAGAAGCTCGCGGCGAGCGGTCTCTACGACGTGCTCGGCCACCCGTTCAACATCCGGCTGTTCCGCTATCTGCCGGACTTCGACGTGACGCCGTACCTCGAGCGCGTCGCGCGCGCGATGGCGAAGGCGCACATGGCCGTCGACGTCAACACGGGTACGTACTACCGCTATCCGATCGAGGAGATCTCCCCGTACCCCGACTTCATGCGCGTGGCCGCGCGCTGCGGCCTGCCCATCATCACCTCGTCCGACGCGCACAAGCCGGAGGACTGCGGCGCGTACAACGACGAGGCCGTCGCCTACGCACGGGACTTCGGCTACACGCACCTCCTGCACTTCGAGCAGCGCAAGCGCACGGAGGTGCCGCTCGGCTGAACGGCGCTGCTCTTGGTAAATCAAGAGGAAAGAAATGAGAAGTGCATGCGTGAATACAGGATACAATAAAAAATAATCCAAAACCGTTGACAAAGTACAGAAGATGGAATATAATAAAGCCAGAGATAAGGAAAAGAGAAAAACGAGACAGTTTGTGAAGAGATGAGAATCGTAGTCCAAAAGTCGTAATAAGATTTCTGTATCATGCACTTGATTTTTTGGTGATGATTTCCGATAATACTTGCAAAGGAAATGGACATCAGATGAATGTCCGTACGGTTGGCAGAACGGGAGACTGAGGAGGGTCATTCCGGATGGCCAAGCAAGAATGTGAGGAGAATATCATCATGAAAGTCAGAGTTTATTCCCAGTGGATGGAAGAGGTAGAAGTACCTGTTCGCACGAAGCAGTTCACCAAGGCAGCAAGGCTCATGGGACATGCAGATTTTGCAAGCTTTGCCGCTGCAGATGACAGGGTCGGCCGTGATCGGAAGACCGCAAAATCTTCAGATCAGCAGGCAGTAGCAGAGTGGCTCGATTGCCGTGTTGTTGATAAAGTGAACGAGGGAGTTGCATGATGTGAAATGCCATGCAGGAGGGCGGCAGCGGAAGCTGGTCACGAGATATGTGGAGATATGCCCTTCCCACCGCACGAATGCAGGCAATAGATAAGAACCGTTCCTGACGAGGAGAGGCCGCTGCCGGAGCGAAGCTCAGGCAGCGGCCTCTCATATTTATTTGCCGCGCGGTTTTATATGGTGCTGCCGCGCGGTTTTATATGGTGCGCATGCAAAAAGAGGCGGGATGGCTGCGAATGACAGCCGTCCCGCCTCTTTTCGTGCGCGCTTTAGGAACCGCTGAATTAATCAGTGGTTCCTTTACTTACTCCGCGGCGCCGACGCAGTCGTTGAGGCCCTGGATGAGGGCGTCGACGTCGATGCCGTGCGCGAGTGCACCCTGCTCGATGTTCTCGAAGTGCGCAGCTGCGCAGCCGAGGCAGCCCATGCCGGCGCTCATGAAGACTTCTGCCGTGTCCGGATATTTCTGAACGACTTCGAGGATGCTCATATCTTTTGTAATTGCCATGTTAAAACCTCCTGACAAGATTGCTGGCGAAACATTTCCGGGTATCCCAGAGACACCCTGCGGCAGAAAACCCTCATGGGGTATTCCTGCCATCTGTTTCGCATTATAGCATAGTTTCCTGCGCATTTCATTATCCGTTGTTACAAAAAAGAGAATTCTTGCAGATGTGCGCGGAGGACTGGAATTTTCCTTTGCTTCGCGCTAAAATAAGGAAGACATAAATGCTTGACAGGAGTGGTTTCTTTGGGCCTGATTGTGGGGACGGTCTTCGGGCTGCCCATCTATACGTACGGCTTGGTGGTTCTCGCGGCGGTTCTGGTCGGCGCGGCTGTCGCCTGGATGAATGTGCGCCTGCACGGCGAGCGGACGGGGACGCTGCTCGATCTCTTGCTCTTGGGGCTGCCGGCGGCGCTCGTCTGCGGCCGGCTGGGCTTCGTGCTGCATCATTTCGCTGATTATGCGAGCCATCTGCTCACGGTGCTCTGCATCTGGCAGGGCGGGCTGTCGTTCTACGGCGGGATGCTGGGCTTCCTGCTGGCGGTCGTGGCCTACAGCCTGATCCAGGGCGTGAGCGCCTGGCACTGGCTGGATCTGCTCGTGCCGGCGTTCCTCGTGGCGATCGCGGTGCACGAGCTGGGCATTTTCGGGATGCAGCTCACGATGGGCTCGCCGTTCCCGCCGGACCTGCCGAACGATCACACGCTCGCGGAGTATGTCGAGTACCGGTACCGGCCGATGGGCTTCCAGGATATGCTCTATTTCTTTCCCATCGCGCTCTATCAGGCGGGGCTGCAGCTGGCGGTGTTCGTGCTCGTCGCGCTGGCGGCGTTCGTCGACGGGCGGTTCCTGCACTGCCTGCGGCCCGGCTGCCTCTTCCTGCTGGGGCTGGGGCTTGCGGCCGCGGTGCGGCTCGGTTGCGGTTTTTTCTACCTGAGCTCGGATCCTGGGAGCGTGCTGCCACTGGGGCGGCTGCTCTCCGGCGGGACGCTGCTCGCTGCCATCGCGCTCTTCGTCGTGCGGAGCCGCACGAGCCAGAGTCTGTTTTCGTGATTCCGTAAGGAGGAGTCTTCGTGATATCTTTTCGCTCCGAGGGACGTCCGCGCTGGCGGCTGCGATTGCTGCTGCTCGTGTTGCTGCTCGCGATTCCTTTCCTGCTCGCGAGCCCGAAGCCGATGACGGCGAGCATGGTCGCGGACAGCGAGAACGGCACCAAGGTGCTCGTGCTCAATTACCACAAGGTCGACAATATGAATATCTCGCTCTCTGTGCTGCCGGAGGATTTCGACCGGCAGATGAAGTATCTGAGCGAGAACGGCTACCATACGATCACGCCGGATGAGCTCTACGACAGCCTCGCAGGCAATGCCGAGCTGCCGGAGAATCCGGTGCTCATCACGTTCGACGACGGCTATGAGGACAACTACCAGAACGCCTATCCGATCCTGAAGAAATACGATTTCAAGGCGACGGTCTTCGTCATCTCGAGTTTCCTCGGCGTCTATCCGAACTACCTGACCTGGGACCAGGCGCGCGAGATGGATGAGAACGGTATCTCCATCCAGTCGCATACGGTCGATCATAAGTCCATGACCGACCTCACGGATGACGAGCTGCGCACCGAGCTCGTGGACTCGAAGAAGAAGATCGAGAAGGAGCTCGGCCACAGCGTCGACTATATGGCGTATCCGACGGGCACCTACAACCTGCACATCGCGGAGCTCGTGAAGGAGGCCGGCTACAAGGCGGCGTTCACCATCAAGTACGGCAATGTGGACAAGGCGAGCAATATCTACGCGCTGGAGCGCGTGCCGGTGTTCCATACGGAGGATACGAACAAGTCGTTCCTCGAGCGCATCCGCTATACGCCGATCTTCGAGCGTTTCGGCTGGATCAAGAGCTGAGGCAGCGCGCCCGGAGGGGCTGCGGCGCGCAGGAAACGGCGGATCGTGCCGCGCGGCGGCTGCGCTGTGTACGGCAGATCGTGCCGCGTGCGCCAGGCGAGTGGCTGCGCCGCTCGTGCAAGGTGATGAAAAAGGATGCTCCCCTCAGGCGGCATTGGCTGCCTGAGGGGAGCATCCTTCTTGTATCTTGTAGGCTGCGCGCGTCACGCTCCCGCGAAGACGAGCTCCGGTGCTTTCTCGATGAGGCCGGTTCGCGCGGCGAGCTCGTAGAAGGTGCGGAGGCCGTCGAGGTATTCCTCGGTGAGGTCCCAGTGGATGACACCGCCGAGGTAGTGGTCGAGCTCCTCATAGGTGAAAGGCTTCTCGCCGAGGACGGAGCGGATGGCGGCGTCCTTGTGCGCGAGGCCGTAGGCGAAGCTCTCGCGGACGGCGCGGCTGACACGGGTGAGCGCTGCCGCGTCCTGCTCGGCGAAGCGCCGGCTCGCGACCCAGAGCGCATAGACCATCTTCTTGCCCGTGAGCTTCTTCCACTCGGCGCCGAGGTCGTAGACGTAGAGGCTCGGGCTCGCGTGGTGGTAGAGGTAGAGCGCGTCGTCGCCGATGAAGAGCGCGGCCGTCGCGTCCTCGGGGATGGGGTGCTCGACGGAGAGGCTCTGTACGTTGTAGGTCGGCACGGCGCCGTAGCCGCTCCTGAGGATGATCTTGAGCAGCGCGTGCGAGGTCGCGCTCTTGGCCGTCAGCGCGATGCGGTCGTCCTCGATCTCCTCGATGGGCTTTCTCGAGAGGAGCAGGATGCTCTCGACGGCGCCGTCGGTCGAGACGCAGGGGCCGCGCAGGATGCGCAGCTTGTCCGCGTGGCGCGCGTAGAGAATGGATGATACGTTGCTCACATCGAGGCGTCCGGCGATGAGGTCGCTGTTGAGGACGGCGGGGACGCCGCGCTCGATGGCGAGGCCGTCCGCGCCGCCGTGCGCGTAGCCGTAGGCGAGCGGCAGCACGTTGAGGAAGTCGATGTGACCGACGCGTGGCAATGGTTCTGGCATAGGCAGAATCCTCCTTGCTTGAAAAAGCCGCAACCGTTCCTGCGGCTCTTTGCTATGTAAATCCCCAAGAACGCAAGCCGTCAGGCGCAGCGTGATTGGCTGGATTTACTGTAAGGGCGGGCGCACAATGTCCACAAAGTGGACGTTTGTGCGTTGAGTTTGCTATGTAAATCCCCAAGAACGCAAGCCGTCAGGCGCAGCGTGATTGGCTGGATTTACTGTAAGGGCGGGCGCACAATGTCCACAAAGTGGACGTTTGTGCGTTGAGTTTGCTATGTAAATCCCCAAGAACGCAAGCCGTCAGGCGCAGCGTGATTGGCTGGATTTACTGTAAGGGCGGGCGCACAATGTCCACAAAGTGGACGTTTGTGCATGTAGTTTGTTGTCCTCTTCATTATACACGGTCGCCCGCGCATCCGCAAAGTTTCTCTTGTTCTCTCGGGAGTTTTCTCATCTGTGACGATGAGGAAGCAGGTGCTGATCACTGTGCTGCGCGATGGGGGCTATCAGCGGATTTCGCCGCGGTGCGAAAAAATCAGAGGAAAGGGGCGCATTTTCAGCGCTTTTATTGTATAATAGAGAGGAAATCAGCGCGAAAGGGAGGACGCCATGTCGGTGGAACGGGAGGCCGTGATCTCGAATGAGAGCGGCATCCATGCGCGCGTCGCGGCGATGATCGTCCAGCGCGCGCGGGAGCTCAGTGAAAAGTATCATACGAAGCTCTACCTGCGCGGCACGCGCGGCGAGCGGTTCCTCATGCGCAGCATCATGAAGCTCATCGCGCTCAAGACGAGCCGCGGCGATGCGGTGTTCGTGACCGCGGAGGGCGGCGACGAGCAGCGGGCCGCGGAGGAGATGGCCGCGTTCCTCGAGGGCGACCTCGAGATGCATGAGCCGCAGGAACTCCACGAGGTGGACAAGCTGCTGCATGAGAACGCGCTCATGCAGGAGCGGCTGCAGATGATCCTCGAGGCGGTGCAGGACGGCATCTGTGTCGTGGACAAGAGCGGCCTCATCACCTATGTGAATCCGTCGTATCTGCGCATCGTCCACAAGACGATGGAGATGGTGCTCGGGCAGAACGTCTTCACGCATGCGCCGCACGGCAACCGCGTCGGCGTGCTGCGCTCGGGCGTCGCGCGCATCGGCGTCATCAGCCACAAGAAGAACGGCACGACGGTCGTCGCGAACGTCAATCCCATATTCATCGACGGCGAGATCGCGGGCGTCGTCTCGGTCATCAAGGACATCACGGAGATCCAGAACCTCATGGAGCGGCTCACGCAGGTGTCCGCGCGTGCCGAGTACCTCGAGCAGGAGCTCCTGCGCACGAAGAAGACGGCCTCGGCGTTCGGCAGCTACATCGGCAAGAGCGGCAAGGTCGTCGACGTGCTCGCGCTCGCCTCGAAGGCGGCGGCGAGCTCCGCGACGGTGCTGATCCGCGGGGAGAGCGGCACGGGCAAGGAGGTCATCGCCGAGGGCATCCACTACGCGAGCTCCCGCCGCCGCGGGCCCTTCATCCGCGTGAACTGCGGCGCGATCCCGCCCGCCCTCCTGGAGTCCGAGCTCTTCGGCCATGAGAAAGGCGCGTTCACGGGGGCCGTGAAGCGCAAGCTCGGCAAGTTCGAGCTCGCGAACCACGGCACCATCTTCCTCGACGAGATCGCGGAGATGGACAAGAACATGCAGGTCAAGCTGCTGCGCGTGCTCCAGCAGAAGGAGTTCGACCGCGTGGGCGGCGAGGAGACGGTGCATGTCGATGTGCGCATCATCGCCGCGACGAACCGCGACCTCGAGCAGATGATGAAGGAAGGGGAGTTCCGCGACGACCTCTACTACCGTCTCAACGTCATCCCCATCCTGCTGCCGCCGCTTAGAGAGCGCGTCGATGACATCCCGCTGCTCGTCGAGCATTTCATCGGCAAGATCAGCGGCGAGCAGAAGAAGCCCGTGCGCGGCATCACGCCGGAGGCGATGGAGGTGCTCATGCACTACCGCTGGCCCGGCAACGTGCGTGAGCTCGAGAATGTCATCGAGCGCGTGATCACGCTCATGGACGCGACGGAGATCACCGCGAGTGCGCTGCCCTCGTATCTCAAAGGCGAGATCGCGGCGCGCGAGGTCGAGGAGAGCCGCCTCACGAGCGGCGCGGTGCTGCCGTGGCCGGAGTACGAGAAGCGCATCATCGCTTACGCGCTCGAGAAATGCGGCAGCTTCAACGCCGCGGGGCGCGCGCTCGCGCTCACGCACAAGACCGTCGCGGCCAAGGCGCGGAAATACGGGCTCGTGCCATGACGGCGGACGGTGTGCGGCTTTGCCTGCCGCCGTTTGGGCGGGGCGTGGTAGAAATTACCTAGACTGCGTAAAATTTACCAACCAAACGAAGAAAGCTGGTAAAATTTACCCAAAACGATTTTCAAAAATACGGTTCACGCCGAAGGACTTAGGATAATCTTTCCGAAAGGCTCGCTGTTGTTGGGCTTTACAGGAATTATTATAAATTTTCCCCCGCCTGCGAGAAGTTGGCACACTGTATGCAATATAATCTGGTATATGTGTCAGCTGTGCAGCAGGCATCGCTGTTCCTTTATCTAGTTCCTAAGAAAGAGGTATTTCAAATGACGGAAGCAAATGTAACGATCGAGAACAAGACTGGTATCCACGCACGCCCGGCATCGGTATTCGTGCAGACGGCGACGAAGTTCAAGTCCAAGGTGCAGATCAAGGCGAAGGGCAAGACGGTCGACGCGAAGAGCATCCTCATGATCATGAGCATGGGTCTCGTGAAGGGCACGGACATCACGATCTGTGCGGATGGTCCGGACGAGGCTGAGGCAGTCAAGGCGCTCAAGGATCTCGTTCTTTCCAAGTTCGGCGAGGAATAAGCCACGCGGAGGGGCGCTGCCCCGCTCAAAGGCCCGCCTGCGTACTGCGGACGGGTCTTTTTGCCGCACTTACATGGGGACACGCGGAGCTGCCGGCTGCACCGGTGGATCTCCATAGACATACAATATCTGGGGGAAAGAATTATGGCAGAAAAAATTCGTGGCAAGGGCGTTATCTCCGGTATCGCCATGGGCAAGATCATGCTCGCGGGACAGAACCTCGACGGCTATCTCGTGAGCTATCAGCCCGAGGACAAGGAGACGGAGAAGGGGAAGGCCAAGGCGGCGCTCACGGCGGTGGCCGAGCAGCTGCGTGAGGGCATCGAGAAGATGCAGAAGAATGAGAAGACGAAGGAGCAGGCGGCTATCCTCGAGGCGCACCGCATGATGGTGCAGGATCCGATGATGGCGGACAACATCGAGCAGAAGATCGACGAGCTCGGCAACGCGCCGCGCGGCGTGCTGCGCGCCTCTGAGGAGCAGGCGAAGATGTTCGAGCAGATGAACGACGAGTATTTCGCCGCGCGCGCCGTCGACCTCCGCGATGTCGGCAAGCGCATCGCGAAGTTCATCCTCGGCGTCAAGGAGCCGGAGATCGGTGACGAGAAAGTCATCCTCTGCGGCCGCGAGATCGAGCCGTCCGTTATCGCGGGTATGCCGACGGAGAAGATCGCGGGCGTGCTCCTGGGCTCCGGCTCGACGACGGCGCATGCCGTCATCATCGCCAAGGCACGCGCGATCCCGACGATCGTCGGCCTGAACAAGGAAGACCGCATCGACAAGATCGCCGACGGCGACCACGTCATCATCGACGGCGAGCGCGGCGAGATCACCATCAATCCGACGCCGGATGAGATCGCGGCCTACAGCGACAAGATTAAGAAGCAGCAGGAGCTCGCGGCGCACTACGCGGCGCTCAAGGACCTGCCGGCAGTGACGCCGGACGGCGTCAAGGTCGAGCTCATGGCGAACATCGGCACGCATATGGACGTCGACAACGCGATGAACTACGGCGCCGAGGGCGTCGGCCTCTTTCGCTCGGAGTTCGTCTTCATGGGCCGTCAGGAGATCCCGACGGAGGAGGATCAGTTCAAGGCGTACAAGGAAGCCGTCGAGAAATGCAAGGGCAAGCTCTGCGTGATCCGCACGATGGACATCGGCGGCGACAAGCCGCTGCCGTACCTCAACATTCCGCATGAGGACAACCCGTTCCTCGGCTACCGCGCCGTGCGCATCAGCCTCCAGCGCAAGGATCTCTTCCTGCCGCAGCTCAAGGCCATCCTGCGCGCGGGCGTCTACGGCAAGGTCGCCATCATGATCCCGATGATCATCAATGTCAACGAGTTCAAGGAGGTCAAGGCGCGCATCGAGGACGCCAAGGCCGAGCTCGTCCACGAGGGCAAGAGTTACAGCGACGACGTGCAGGTCGGCATCATGGTCGAGACGCCGTCGGCGGCCGTCATGACGCCGGTGCTCGCGAAGTATGTGGACTTTTTCTCCATCGGTACGAACGATCTCGTGCAGTACACGCTTGCCTGCGACCGCGGCAACGCGAACATCTCGTATCTCTACAACCATTTCAATCCGTCGGTGCTGCGCCTCATCCAGCGCACGATCCAGAGCGCGCGCGACAACGGCATCTGGTCCGGCATGTGCGGCGAGATGGCGTCCGATCCCTACGCGGCTGTGCTGCTCATGGGCATGGGCATCCACGAGCTCTCCATGAGCGCGCCGAGCATCCCGCGCGTCAAGGAGATGCTGCGCAAGACTTCCTCGGTCAAGGCGAAGGAAGTCCTCGCCGACGTCATGAAGCTCGAGGACGGCGACGAGATCCGCGAGTATCTGCA
>Ga0256404_1007702_pt1 | contig 16794 bp, 16 predicted proteins | sample RumenRJG_01DNA_FD_185990 | JGI IMG/M metagenome (GOLD analysis project Ga0256404, IMG submission 185990) | Bovine rumen microbial communities from Lethbridge, Alberta, Canada - RJG_01 | ecosystem: Host-associated > Mammals > Digestive system > Stomach > Rumen | place: Canada: Alberta | collected...
TCTTCGCGCGCTCGGTGACCGACTTTTCGGTGATGTCCTCACCGTTGAAGAAGATCTGGCCTGAGCTGGGGCGCTCGATGCCGGCGATCAGTTTCGCCAGGGTGGATTTTCCTCCCCCGTTCGGCCCTGTGATAACCACCATTTTATTTTTCGGGATCTCCAGACTGATATTCCGGATGATCTCCTTCGCTCCCTCGGAATCATCCACTCCGAAAGACACGTTTTTGAGTTCTAACATGTGATCTATCCTCCGATAGCTTCTTTTTTCTCGCATGGGTATCATATCCTGTATACCCTTTACAAAAATTGATTATAATCAATTTTCTAAAATATTTCTTCCAAAAAATGAAAAAACTGCAGGAACACATCCTGCAGTCCGTCTATTCCTTGTCACCGGGCTCATCCAAGGCGGAAGATCTCCTCTAGCGCCTTCCGGTCCCCGATCTGAATGGTGCTTTGACCGGTCTTGGTGATGATCCCGTCCTTCTCCAGCTCCCGGATCCTTCTGCTCACTGTTTCGGGACGAAGCTGAATGCTGGCGGCGATGTCCTCCAGTTTCAGCACTACAGTGTCGCTGCTGGTATGTCTGCTTCTGTTGAGAAGAAAACCGGCCAGCCTCGCCTTCGGAGATGTGGTGGAAAGAAGCAGGACCCTCTCGTTGGCGTCATGCAGCTTGTTGCTCAGCAGCGCGATGACGCGCAGCGCGACGGAAGGCTCTTCCATGACCTTCGCCAGTTCCCTGAGATCCAGTTTGCTGCACTCCACCTCGGTGAGGCAGATGGCGCTGTAGGGATACCGGCTCCCCTCCATGAACACCCCCTCCCAGATGATGTCCGAATCGGAGAAGATACCGACGATCTGCTCTCTCCCCTCGCTGTCCCACGTGCTGAGTTTCACCCTGCCGGAGCGGATCATATAGATCCCGTCCACGCGGTCCTCCTCCGCGAAGAGAAAACTGCCTCTGGGATAGGTGTTCCAGACGGCTTTGCCCATGATCTCCTGCTGCTTATCAAGAGGAAGACCAAGAAGAAAGGAAGGACGGTCCGCGCAGTTGTCCAGACAGTTCATGTTGATTCCGATATTGCTGTTCTCACTCATGATATCCTCCTCCTGCAGGTCACCGTGACCCATTCCTCCCGCTGCGCGACCGTAAGATCGCCGAAGCCGGCCTCCTCCAGTCCCGCAAGCACCTCCTCTTTCCTCTCAGACACGATACCTCCCGCCAGAAGGATGCCTCCCGGCTTCAGCAGATCGTGATAGAATTTCCTGTCCGAAAGGATCACATCCGCCGTGATATGGGCAAAAAGAACGTCAAAGTCCCGTTCAAGATCTCTCACCGTCTGCGAAGACCGAAGGAAGACCCGGAACCGATCTCCGACACCGTTCTTCTCCGCGTTCCGGGGAGCGTTGACCAGCGATTCGCTGTCGATATCCAGTCCCGTCGCTTCATCAGCCCCAAGAAGCAGGGCAGCGACGGCAAGGATACCGGACCCGGTCCCCATATCCAGCACTTTCTTGCCCCGGAGATCCAATGCGGAAAGAGCTTCCAGGCACAGCCTGGTATTGGGGCTCTGTCCGGAACCGTACGCTTCCGTGGTATCGATCCTCAGCGGGATCCGGTCCTGCTCCTGAGGCTGCTTCCATTCCGGCAGCACCTCAAAGGGACCGGCCAGGACGCTGTCGACCCGCTCCTGCCAGCTGGTCTCCCAGTCTTCCTGTTCCTTCGCAGTACAAATGATGTCAGCGGGTATCCCCTTATCGAGGCAGTAACTGCGGATCTTCTCCTCCAGTTCCCCTGCCTCCATTTCACCGGAGGGATACAGGTGGATCTTCACATTTTCGCTGTCACTTTCAAGGAGATCCTCGTCGATGTAGTCATAGACGGAACTGGTGCCGAGTTCATGGACGAGATCGGTGTAGTCCTCGATATAGATCCCTGCCGACGTCAGGGAGGAGACATACCCGGAGACCTCGTCCCGGGCATCTTTACCCACCGATACGGTCAGATCGATATACTGCATCCGGTCACCTCCCTGTCATTCTGCTTCTCATTATACCTTGTCTTTGGTCCGTGTTTCTCCCAATTATAATGAACACTATTCTCATTTTATGTATAATTATTTACAGTATATCGAGCTTTTGGTTTGTGATAGCATACCTGCGGTACGATAATGAGCACATGATTAATGTGAGGTAGTGCGGTGCAGGAGAAAAAGGAAAAAAGAAAAATCACCCCTGTTTTCCGTCTGGCGCGTCCGGAAGAGGAAGAAAAGGTGATCCGGTTCGTAAATGATAACTTCGACTGGAAGCTTCCTCTCGTCAACCGCGCCGACTTCTTTGAATACTATTATAAGACAGACGGACTTCAGTTCGCTCTTGCTGAGCTGGACGGAGAGTACGCCGCCGCGTGCGGATATATCCTGGCCAACCGCAGTGAGGTTCCGGACATATGGGCCAGCGTCTTCGTTGCCCGCAAAGACTGCTCCGGCGTGGGCATCCGCCTCATGTCGGAACTCGGAAGCCTGACCGGCGCGAGGACCGTCGCCTGCAACAACATCCGGGAAAACACCCTCAATCTCTACCGCTTCCTCGGATGGACTGCGGAGCGGATCTCCCACTATTACCGGATCGCAGACAGAGGATCGCTGAGCGACTTTCATCTCTGCCGTCCGGACACACTGGAACGTCTGCCTGTGAGCGGAGATCTCCGCCTGACAAAGGTATCCGAAGAAGAACTGGATAATCTTCCTTTCCCCTGCACGGACAGCGTCCCGGCCAAGGATATCTGGTATATCCGGCGCCGCTACTTCCATTATCCCCATCAGTCCTATGATGTCTGGTCTGTCAGGGAGAACGACATCTCCCTCGCCTACCTGGTCACACGCACGGTACCGAGCGGAGAGAACGGCGAGATCTCTGTTCTGAGGATCTGCGACTACATCGGTCCCTCTGATCTCATTCCCCGGATGGGACATGCCCTGGATGAACTTCTGCGGGATACCGGCGCGGAATACATGGACTGTTACAACGCAGGGATCGACGCTTCCCTGTGGAAAGCCGCCGGTCTCTCCGAGAGAAAGCGGGACAGCGCAGCGGTCATGCCGAACTATCTCACACCGCCGCTGTATGAGAATACCGAATACTTTTATTTTACGAATTCTGCGGACCGGTTCGTCCTCTTCAAGGCCGACGGGGATCAGGACCGTCCCAATATAAAATAAACAGAAAACTGTTTGGAGGAACAACGATGAGATACTGCAAAAAATGCACCATGCCCGACACAAGACCGGGAATCACCTTCGACGAGGAAGGCGTCTGCAGTGCATGCAGACATTATGAGAGCCGCTCCAAGGTCGACTGGGCAGCAAGGGAACGCGAGTTCGCCGCGCTGTGCGATAAATACCGCGGCTGCAACGGCCCCGGAGGATATGACTGCGCGGTAGCAGTTTCCGGCGGCAAGGACAGCCACTATCAGGTCTATATGCTCAAGGAAGTCTATCACATGAACCCCATCCTCTTCAGCGTAGAGGACAACTTCCCCATGACCGAAGCGGGCAAGCACAACCTTCAGAACATCAGTGAGGAGTTCAGCTGCACCATCATCAGCTGCAAGCCCAACATCGCTGTTCAGAAGAAACTGATGCGTCATTTCTTTGAGAAATACGGCAAGCCCACATGGTATGTGGACCGCCTGATCTACACCTATCCCCTTCATATGGCGCTCAAATTCAACACCATGCTCCTTTGCTACGGCGAGAACGTGAGCTTCGAGTACGGCGGAAACTCCGATGAGGAGACCTACTCCGCAAGAGATCAGATCGAGAACGGCGTCGCAGTCGGAATGCCGATGGAAGACCTTCTCATCGACGGCATCACCGAGAAGGACCTCAGCCTGGTCATGGCTCCCTCCAAGGAAGAGCTGTCCAAACTGGATCCCTTCTACATGAGCTACTTCTTCCCCTGGAACAGCTACTACAACTACCAGCTGGCAAAACGCCACGGATTCCACGACCTCACACATGAGTGGGACCGCAAGCATCACGCGGAGAACTTCGACCAGATCGACAGCCGCGCCTATCTGGTGCACAGCTGGCTGAAATATCCGAAATTCGGTCACGCGGCAGCGACTGACTACACCGCGCGCTACATCCGCTACGGAATGATGACCAGGGAGGAAGCCCTTCCGATCATCAAGGAGAGAGACGGAGAACTGGATCCTCTCTGCGTACGCGATTTCTGCGCCTTCACCGGCTACACCGAGACCGAGTTCTGGAAAGTCATCGACAGTTTCTACAACCGTGATCTCTTCTATCAGGATGAGACCGGCAAATGGCGTCTGAAAGAGCCCATCTGGGAAGAAAAGGAGTAATGCGATATGTCACACACCGTACTTGTCACCGGCGCTGACGGTTTCATCGGAAGCCATCTGACCGAAGAACTGGTCAAACGCGGAGAAAAAGTCCGTGCCTTCTGTTACTACAACTCTTTCGGCAGCTGCGGCTGGATCGATACCCTTCCCCCCGAGATCCGCAACGAGATCGAGACATTCTCCGGGGATATCCGGGATCCCAACGGCGTCCGCACCGCGATGCGCGGGCAGCAGCGTGTCTTTCACCTGGCTGCTCTGGTCGCCATCCCCTTCAGCTATCACAGCCCTGACAGTTATGTCGATACCAATATCAAGGGGACGCTGAACGTCCTCAACGCGGCGAGGGAACTCGGCACCGAGCGCATCATGGTGACATCCACCAGCGAAGTCTACGGTACCGCGATCTATGTTCCTATCGATGAGAAGCATCCCTATCAGGGACAGAGCCCCTATTCCGCCACCAAGATCGGTGCGGACAGACTGGCGGAGAGCTTCTACCGCAGCTTTGATCTTCCCGTATCCATCGTGCGTCCGTTCAACACCTACGGACCGCGCCAGAGCGGAAGAGCGGTCATCCCGACCATCATCTCCCAGCTGATCGCCGGCCAGTCCGAGATCAAACTGGGCAAGCTCAGTCCCACAAGGGACTTCAACTACGTGAAGGACACCGCTGCCGGATTCATGGCCATCGCGGACTGCCCCGAAGCCATCGGTCAGGAGCTGAACATCGCCACAGGCGTGGAGCACTCCATCGGAGATCTTGCCAATGAGCTGATCGCCCAGATCAATCCCAGCGCCAAAATCGTGTGCGAGGAGGAGCGTCTGCGTCCGGAGAAGAGCGAGGTCAACCGCCTTATGGGAGATTCCACCAAGCTGCGCGCCATGACCGGCTGGGCACCGAAATACACATTTGAACAGGGCCTCGCCGAGACCATCGACTTCATCCGGAACAATCTGGACAGCTACAAAGTCGGACAATACATTCTTTGATCGGAGAACACAATATGAGCAGCTTTATTCCTCTTTCCGTACCGAATTTCTGCGGAAATGAAAAAAAATACGTGGATGACGCCCTGGACGGCGCATGGGTATCCACCAGCGGAGCCCGGGTCAACGATTTTGAGGCGTGCATCGCCTCCTATGTGAACGTTCCCGCTGTCACTGCCTGTTCAAGCGGAAGCACCGCTCTGCACCTCTCCGCCATCGTAGGCGGCGTTCAGAGAGGGGACGAAGTCATCGTTCCCGCGCTGACCTTCATTGCTTCGGTCAACCCGACCACCCGCTACGTCGGTGCGGAACCCGTGTTTATCGGATGCGATGAGACAGCCACCATGGATGCTGACGCCGTAGAAGATTTCTGCGCCAACCACTGCACCATGAAGGACGGAAAACTCTACAACAACAAAACAGGCGCTCATGTCTCCGCCCTCGTCATGGTACACGTCTTCGGAAACCTGGCTGACGTGCCCCGTTTCCAGGAGATCGCGAAGAAATACAACCTTCTTCTCATCGAGGACGCCGCGGAAGCCCTTGGCTCCAAATACACGGAAGGTCCCCTCGCAGGACAGTTCGCAGGAACCTTCGGGGACATCGGCGTGTTCAGTTTCAACGGAAACAAGATCATCACCACCGGGACCGGCGGCATCTTCCTTTCCAAGCGCCCCGAGTGGGTCGCGAGAGCGAAACATCTCTCCACCCAGTCCAAGGTGGATGTGCTCCACTTCGTCCACGATGAAGTGGGATACAACTACCGCATGACCAATATCGACGCATGCCTGGGTCTCGCCCAGATGGAACTCCTCGAGGGATTCATCGAGCACAAGATCGAAAGATATGAGCAGTACCGCAGCGCTCTGGACGGAATGAAGGGTTTCTCCATCCTCCCGTTCCGCGACGGAACAAGATCCAACCACTGGTTCTACTCCCTGCTGCTCCCGGACCGCCTCGACAGAGACGATGTCATCGCGCGCCTGCAGGACCAGAAGATCCAGACCAGACCGGTGTGGTCCCTGATCCCCGAGCAGTGCGACTATCAGCGCAACGAAGCCTATCACCTGCAGCAGGCTGAGGAATTCCGCAGAAGGATCGTCAACATCCCCTGCTCCACCAATCTCACAAAAGAAGACTGCGACCGCGTGATCGACGCGATCCTCGCACTCTGATATACAAAACGGAGGGAGCCGTATGCTGAAATTAGAAGATCTGCTGATCGACGGCAATCAGACCATTCTCGACGCGATGGAGTCCCTTTCCGTCACGGGACAGCGCATCATGTTCCTCGCCCCCGGCGGGATCCTGACCGCTGCCCTCACCGACGGAGATATACGCAAGTACCTGACACAGGGCGGTTCTTTGAACGACCCTGTGTTTCGCGCTGCAAACAGACATCCCATCAGTCTCACTGTTGAGGAACGCTTCCAGGCGAAAGACGTGATGAAGGACAGGCAGATCGATGCCCTCCCCATCCTCGACCGGACAGGCAGGATCGTGGACATCGTGTTCGCCAACGGCCTTGAGATCCTGAGTTCCAAGGAGTCCGGGATCCCCGTCGTCATCAATGCGGGCGGACTCGGGACCAGACTACAGCCCTACACGAATATCCTTCCCAAGCCTCTCATCCCTCTGGGTGACAAGCCCATCAGTGAGAGGATCATGGACCGTTTCGCCGAGTTCGGATCCAGGGAGTTCTACATGATCGTGAACTTCAAGAAGAACATGATCCGCTCCTATTTCTCAGAGGAAGCAGACCGTCCCTATCAGCTGGACTTCGTGGAGGAACATGAATTCCTCGGTTCCGGCGGCGGACTGTGCCTCATGAAAGGAATGCTCAACGATACCTTTTACTTCTCCAACTGCGACACCCTTCTGGATGTGGACTACGGCGACGCCTACCGTCAGCACAAAAAGGACGGAAGCATCATCACCATCATCTGCGCCAACAAGCATGTGACCGTTCCCTACGGAGTCATCGACCAGGCGCCGGACGGAAGCGTCGGCGGGATGCGGGAGAAGCCGGAATTCACCTACCTCACCAACACCGGCGTCTACATCGTGGAGCCGCGCGTGGTAGAGGAGCTGGAAGACGGCAAATTCCAGGGATTCCCCGATATCATCCAGAAATACCGTGACCTGGGAGAGCGCATCGGCGTCTACTCCATCTCGGAGGACAGCTGGATCGATATCGGACAGCTGGAGGAACTCCAGAGGATCCAGGACAAATTCAACAACAAGACAAAGAGCTGATCGGATATGGAAAAGAAACATGTAATGATCATCGCCGAAGCGGGCGTCAACCACAACGGCGATCTGGAACTTGCGAAGAAAATGGCCCTCACGGCGAAGGAGTGCGGCGCGGATGCCGTCAAATACCAGACGGCTGTCCCGGAACTGGTCATCTCCATGTACGCCCCGAAGGCCGAATACCAGAAAGAAACAACGGGTGACAAGGAGAGCCAGCTCGAGATGGTGCGCAAGCTGCATTTTGATTTCGAGAGCCACCGGAAACTGAAGGAATACTGCGACAGCATCGGCATCCTTTATCTCTCCTCCCCCTTCGATATCCCGAGCGTAGAGTTTCTCGCAACGCTGGATCTTCCCTGCATGAAGGTCCCGAGCGGCGAGATCACCAACTATCCCTATCTCGTGGCGGTCGGAAAGACAAAACTTCCCGTGATCCTCTCTACAGGTATGAGCGTTCCCGAAGAGATAGAGGACGCCGTCCGCGTGCTGAAGGAGAACGGCGCCGGAGAGATTACCATCCTTCACTGCAATACCGAGTATCCCACCCGGTATGAGGACGCCAACCTCGGCGCCATGCTCTGGCTGAGGGAACACTTCGGATGTCCGGTCGGACTCTCCGACCACACCAAGGGCTATGAATGCGACGTGGCCGCCGCCGCTCTCGGCGCTACCGTGATCGAAAAGCACTTCACCCTGGACAGGAATATGGAAGGCCCGGATCAGAAGGCCTCCCTGGAACCGAAGGAACTGGCTGAGATGGTCCAGGCGGTGCGGAACATCGAGGCTGCCATGGGTTCCGGCGTAAAAGCGGTCTCCGCTTCCGAAGCGAAGAACAAGCCCATCGCCCGCAAGAGCATCGTTGCCGCAAGAGCGATACACAAGGGCGAGATCCTCTCTGAGGAGAATCTCACAACGAAGCGTCCCGGAAACGGCATCAATCCCATGCGCTGGAACGAAGTGCTCGGGACAAAAGCAGTCCGTGACTTTGAACCGGACGAGCTGATCGAACTTTAAGGAGAACAGCGTTTGTCATCTCAGAAGAAAAACAGCATAGCAGTCGTGACTGGAAGCCGTGCGGAGTACGGCCTCCTTCGTCCTGTCCTGCAGAAACTGCGGGAGTCCTCCCTTGAACTGAAGCTGGTGGTGACGGGCTCCCACCTGAGCGCCGCTTACGGCAGCACCGTCTCCGAGATCGAAGCGGACGGAATGCCCATCGCCGCGAGGATCGACATCCTGAAATTTCAGGATGCCGTCAACCCTGTGCTGGAGACTGTGGTCTACACCATCCGCGAATTCGGAAAGTGGTTTGAGCAGGAAAGGCCGGACTGCGTCCTCGTTCTCGGGGACCGGTACGAGATCTTCGCCGTCGCACAGGCAGCCGCAATGTGCGGCATCCCCATCGCCCATATCTCAGGCGGTGACATCACCCTCGGCGCTTCGGACGAATACTACCGCCACTGCATCACAAAAATGGCATCCCTGCACTTCCCCAGCTGTAAGGACTCCAGAGACAGGCTCCTGCGGATGGGAGAACAGCCCGACAGAGTCTTCCTTGTCGGAGGGCTAGGGGATGAAAACATCCGCAAAATGCCCAAAATGACGGCGGAGGAACTCACGAAGGATCTCGGCTTCGATCTGACCGATCTCTTCGGACTGGTCACCTTCCACCCGGAAACAGGGTTCGGTCACGCCGATCCGCTGGTCCAGCTTCAGGCGCTGCTGGACGCAATGGACGAGATACATGAAAAGACCGGACTTCGCTATCTGATCACCAAATCCAACGCGGATCAGGGCGGATCCTCCATCAACGAGATCTGGGACCGGTGGGCGGAAAGCCGCTCCGAATGGGCACTTGCCGTGACCAGTCTCGGTGTGAAGAGATACCTCTCCGCCATGGAGTGCGCTGCCGTAGTGATCGGCAACTCCTCCAGCGGTGTGGTGGAGACTCCCACCTTCGGTGTACCCACCGTCAATATCGGAAACCGCCAGAAAGGCAGGATCCTGTGCAATAACGTCATTTCCGTTCCGGCGGAAAGGGAGGCGATCCTGGAAGCGATCAGCCGTGCCCTCTCTCCGGAATTCGTCGTGCGGGCACGGAGCACGGTAAGCCCCTATTACGGCAAGGACCCGAGCGGCGACATGGTCGCGATCCTGGAGCAATGGATCGGAGACCCCAGACTGAAAGAACCGAAAGCATTCTATGATGCAAAGGAGACATTATGAGATTTCTTATCGTAGGACTGGGAAGCATGGGCAAGCGCCGCGCTCGTCTTCTGCGCGGGCTGGAACCCGACTGTGAGATCTTCGGCGTGGACACTTCCGAAGAGCGCAGACAGCAGGCGGAGACCCTGAACATACACGCCTTCCCGTCGATCGGTGAAGCGGTGGAAGCAGGGCATCCGGACGCAGCTCTCGTGTGCACCGCGCCAGTCACCCACAGCGGCATCATCCGCACCCTCCTGGAAGCGGATCTTCCCGTATTCACCGAACTCAATCTTCTTGACGAGGGATACCGCGACAACACGGCACTGGCAAGAGAAAAGGGCCTTCCCCTCTTTCTCTCCTCCACCATGCTGTACCGCAAGGAGACACAGTACATCAAAAAGCAGGTAAATGATTTCCGCAGTTCCACCGGAAAAGAGGTCAGTTACCTCTACCATATCGGACAATACCTCCCAGACTGGCATCCTTGGGAGACCTACAAGAACTTCTTCGTTTCGGACCGCCGCACCGGCGGTGTGCGCGAGATCCTGGGGATCGATCTTCCCTGGCTCGTTGACCTCTTCGGAGACGCGAAATGCGTCCATGTGGAAGAATCGCGGCTTACCGACCTGGAGATCGGGTACCCGGACACCATCACCTTTATCCTGAAGCATGAATCCGGGACCGTGGGAACGATGGTGGTGGATGTCACCTCCCCGAAAGCCGTCCGCCACTTTGAATGCTTCGGCGAGGGCGTTCATCTCTTCTGGGAAGGAAGCCCAAAAGAGCTGTACCGCTTCAATACCGAAACGAAAGAGAAGGAATACATCGACACCTACGGTGTCTACGAGCACGACAGCCGCTACAGCGACAACATCGTGGAAAACGCCTATGTGGACGAACTGGCGGACTTCCTCTCCCTGCTGCGCAGCGGCACAACTCCCCTGTGGAGCTTTGAAAAAGACCAGAAGGTCATCGACCTGATCAATACCATTGATAAAATGTGAGGCATAACATGTCGAAAAAACTAACTGTCCTGTTTATCGGTCTGGGATCCATCGGGACCAGACACCTGAGGAATCTGGATCATCTGTGCAAGGAGCGCGGCATCGCCCTGTATGTGGATGCCCTGCGCCACGACCTGAGAGTCCCTCTCCGCCCCGGTGTGGAGGAGATGCTGGCAAATCAGCTTCTCGACCTGGACGATGACGACGCCCAGCCGTTCTATGACATCGTCTTCATCACCAACCCCACCGCTCTTCATGCGGAGGTCCTGGAGCATGTAAAGGACCGTGCAGGTGCCCTCTTCATTGAGAAGCCCATCGTTTCGAGGGATCAGATCTACGACGGGACCAGGAAACTGGTGAACCCCGGACAGAAAGCCTACGTTGCCGCTCCCATGCGCTGGAGCAAGGTGTTTATGGAGACAAAGGATTATCTGGATGAACATCCGGAGAAACACCCCTTCTCCGCAAGAGCGATCTGTTCCAGCTACCTGCCCGACTGGCGTCCGGGAGTGGATTACCGGAAGGTATACTCCGCCAGCGAGGAGATGGGCGGCGGGGTCGACATCGACCTGATCCACGAATGGGATTACCTCGTCTATCTTTTCGGCATGCCGGAGAAGACCTTCAATCTCAGAGGAAAATACTCGGATCTCGATATCACAAGCAACGACCTGAGCGTGTACATCGCGAAGTATCCCCAGCTCCTTGTTGAGCTCCATCTGGACTATTTCGGCAGGAAATCGCGCAGGTCCCTGGAACTGTTCTTTGAAGACGGAACGCTGACAGCGGATTTCATCAACCACAAGATCACCTTCCCCGACGGGACGGAGACCTATTACGAAGAAAACACCAACGACTGGTATATCCGTGAGATGGATTACTTCCTGGACTATGTCACTTTCCTTGACGGGGACAGCATCAACACCCCGAAGGATGCCATGAATGTCCTGGAAGTGAGCGCCGGACTCTACACCAGCTGGAACAAGGAGACAGACGATGAGCGATAAACTTCTGATCACGATCTGCGGAAGAGCCGGAAGCAAGGGTTTCCGCAACAAGAACCTGAAGACCTTCTGCGACAAGCCTCTTGTCTACTACACCCTTTCCGCCATCGATCTCTTCCGCAAGGACCGCCCTGATATCCAGATGGATGTCTGCCTGAATACCGACAGCGATCTCCTCGCGGACCTGGTCCTCTCGGCTTATCCCGAGGTGGAATATCTCCCCCGCGGCGAAGCACTGGGCGGAGACACCGTCCCGAAGATGGCCGTCTTCCAGGACAGCCTGAGGCGCATGGAGGAAAAACGCGGTTTCCGTTATGACTACCTCATGGACCTGGACATCACCAGTCCCCTACGGACCCTTGAGGACATGAACAACGCCTATAACAAAAAGGCGTCCAGGGACGATCTTGACCTGGTATTCAGCGTCACAGACTCCCGCCGCAATCCTTACTTCAACATGGTCGCCAACTGCGGGGATCACGTGGAAAAGGTCATCGCCTCCCCTTTCACCGCGAGGCAGCAGGCTCCTGAGATCTACGACGTGAACGCCAGCATGTATGTCTTCCGCCGGGATTTCCTTGCCAACAACACCACCGGGATCCTCTGGGACGGAAAGATCGACATTATCAAGATGAAGGACACCGCCGTTCTGGACATCGACTCGGAAGAGGACTTCGTCCTGATGCAGTTCATCGCGAAGTATCTCTACGAACAGTATCCGGAATTCGCCCGCGTGAGGGACAACATCCGTTCCAGATAGCTTTTCACTCTAAAGAAACAAGACTCCCACCTGCAGATATCCTGCATGTGAGAGTCTCTTTTTGTAACTCAGAATGTTCTGCGCTCTGATCGTTCTCAGTTTCCCGCACAGTTATGCCCGAGGCAATAGCCGGGACCACTAGTCTTTTTTTCTTAAAAGAAAAGTGGAATTCCTGCTCTCGCTGACCTCCGTGCTGCTGTGAAAATAATGGGAATCCGTCCTTCCCCCTTTTCTCCCGTCCGTAAGCAGGATACCGAATTTCCGGTCCCTGTTCCACGCCATTCCGAAACTGGAATCATATTCGAGGTCGAGAACGACACCGACAAAATGGCCTTCATCGATGAGATATCCGCCCTGCACCTGATCGGAGGTGTAACTTCCCTGAAGGAAACTGACGAGCAGATCATCGGAAATGATTCTCTCACCGGACCCGGAACTCACATCGTCATATGCCAGGTCCTCGTATTTGTAATCATACACATCTACGATCTCCCAATTTCCGATCTCCTCCATGAGTGAATCCGTCTCCTGTCCGGTCAGACAGACCGGCTGAAAACGGATCTCTTCTCCCGGATCACCAACAGAAGCAATGAACACATCCTCCTGTGTATTCCCGCCCCGGATTATCTCAAAGTGTTTTGTTTTTTCCGCCATTTCTTCTCTCCTCCATGTGACGGCCTGCAGCGTTCCCTGTCCTTGATTTCAAACATGAGAAAAACTACACTAAACTGTGCATACAGCAGGGATCCCTGTTCATTATACCAAATGGAGACCATCGATGTTCAGATTAGGCAAGAAACACCCCGTTCTGTTTGAGATCCTTCTTGTGGTCGTCGCTTTTCTCGCAGCGGCTCTGATCACAGTAGGGACCAGTTCTTTCTTCACAACTGCCGATATCGGCACTTCCGTTGCCAGGATCGCGGTCGGCGCGCTGCTTCTTCCTGTCTTTCACAAAGCTTTCCGGGTAAGAAATCCCTTTACCCGTTTCGGTATCGTGATCCCTGCCTTCCTGTTTGCCTGCTGGAACCTTTTTTACAACTTCAGTTCCGGCATGAAACTGGGCAGCCTTTCCCGTTTCATCGAAGGAGCGGTCACAGCCCTTGCTCCCGCCCTCTTCGAAGAAGTGATCTTCCGCGGGATCTTCCTTTATAACCTGAGAGAAAATGGCCACGGAGATCTCTCCTGCCTGCTTATCTCGTCATTTCTGTTTTCCGCCATCCATCTCACCAACATCGTCGGAATGGATCTCGTCAGCGTCGGGATCCAGATGGGGTATTCCTTCGTGATCGGGCTTGTGTTCGGAGCCGTATATCTCCACAACGGAAGCCTTCTCCAGATCATACTGGCACACTTCCTGACGGACTTTACGAACCGGATCTTTGTGGAATCCGCTTCTTCCGCATCCTATGCCCAACTGGCGGTCTTCTGCGTGCTGCTCGCTGCTGAAGCAGTATACGCTTTCATGCTCATGGGAAAGCGGTCTGATAACATCCCTGCATGATCAAATCCAAGAAAGGATCATTTCGATATGGCATCTACGAGCAAATGCAGTTACTGCGGCGCTACCATACGTTCCACCGATCAGAACTGCCCTCACTGCGGTGCTCCTAACCCGAACTATGTGGCGGAGACACCCCGACAGATCTTCCTCCCCCGGACCATCGAGGAGCTGAAAGAATACTGCGCAGAACGGGGCATGCCCCTTCTCCGCATGCGCTTTTTCATCGGTGAGAACTTCAAGGAGCCGAGAGCGTTCGGTATATACAAGGAAGGCTCCGATTTTATCGTCTACAAGAACAAAGCCAACGGCCAGCGCGCCGTGCGCTATAAAGGACCGAATGAGGAATACGCGGTCAGCGAACTCTTTCAGAAACTCCTGCAGGAGTGTCACAACCGCGGGATCTACCCGGACGGGAAGCCTTCCGACCGCTATTCAGGCGGCAGTTCAAGCGGCGGAAACCGGAACGTCACACTGAAAAAGATCCTGATCTTCTACACGATCTTTGTCTTTGCATGCGGGCTCATCGGAGGGATCGTCGGCGCTATCACCCACCGGCATGACGGCTATTATATCACCAATGACCACGAGGTGTACTATCACTACGGAAGCGACTGGTACACATCCGACGACTACTACTGGTATGAGGTAAGTGATTTCCCCTATGACTCCTACGGCGACTACTACGCAGGAGACGACTATGAGAGCGACTGGGGCGTGTCCGACTTCAAATCCTCGGATATCTGGTACGACATGCAGGAGAGCAGTTCCTCCAGCTCCTCGGACTACGATTCCTGGGATTCCAGCGACACGGACTGGGACTCCGATTGGTAAAATAAGCAACCTCCGGTTTCAGATCAAGCCGGAGGTCTTTCTGTCTCCATATTCTGTTTTCTCCGAAAAAAGAAGGGGCAGGATATCCTGCCCCGATCGCCTTTGATCCTAAGATATAAGCAAATGTGCCGGAAGTCATCCGATGTGATTGTTATCTCACCGTGGAATCCTTGAGAAGAACGTCGTGCGCTCCACCTTCCACGATACTTGTCGCGGATACCAGGGTGATCTTCGCATTCTTCTGCAGATCCTTGATGGAAAGAACACCGCAGTTGCACATGGTGGACCTTACCTTGGAAAGGGACAGCTTCACGTTCTCATGAAGGGAACCTGCATAAGGAACGTAGGAGTCGACACCTTCCTCAAACTTCAGCGTGCTGGCACCGCCCAGGTCGTATCTCTGCCAGTTGCGTGCCCTGGCGGAACCTTCGCCCCAGTACTCCTTCATGTAGCTTCCGTTGACGAGCACCTTTGCGGAAGGAGCCTCATCAAAGCGTGCGAAGTATCTTCCGAGCATGATGAAGTCTGCGCCCATGGCGAGAGCCAGTGTCATGTGGTAGTCCTGAACGATGCCTCCGTCGGAACAGATCGGAACATAGATCCCGGTCTCCTCGTAGTACTCATCTCTCGCAGCAGCCACTTCCATTACAGCGGTCGCCTGTCCGCGTCCGATGCCCTTCTGCTCCCTGGTGATGCAGATGGAACCGCCGCCGATGCCGATCTTGACGAAATCCGCACCGCTCTCAGCGAGGAAACGGAATCCGTCACGATCCACAACGTTGCCGGCGCCGATCTTCACGGTGTCGCCGTAGTTTTCACGGACCCATTTCAGGGTGCGGGCCTGCCATTCAGAGTATCCCTCGGAGGAGTCGATGGTGAGCACATCCACACCTGCTTCAAGCAAGGCGGGGATCCTCTCCATGTAGTCTCTCGTATTGACGCCAGCGCCTACGATGTAGCGCTTGTTCTCATCCAGGAGCTCATTGGGATTCTCCTTGTGGGCATCATAGTCCTTGCGGAACACAAGGCCTTTCAGACGCATCTCATCGTCCACGATGGGGAGCTGGTTTACCTTGTTGTCCCAGATGATGTCGTTGGCTTCCGAGAGGGTGATGCCCTCTTTTCCGCAGACCAGTTTTTCCACAGGGGTCATGAAGGTCTCGATCGGGGTATCCGGGCTCATACGAGAAACCCTGTAGTCCTTGCTGGTTACAAGACCCATCAGTTTTCCTTCGGGCGTGCCGTCCTCGGTGATCGCGATCGTAGAATGTCCTTTCTCCGCTTTCAACCGGATAACATCCGCCAGAGTCTGATCCGGCCTGAGGTTGGAATCGCTCTGTACGAATCCTGCCTTATACGCCTTTGCCCTGCGTACCATATTTGCCTGGCTCTCGATGCTCTGGGACCCGAAGATAAAAGAAACTCCGCCTTCCTTTGCCAGTGCAACGGCCATTTTGTCATCGGAAACAGCCTGCATGACAGCAGATGTGAGCGGAATATTCATCGTAATCGCAGGTTCTTCACCCTTTTTGAATTTTGTCAGCGGTGTCTTCAGACACACATTGTCCGGGGTGCACTCCGCGCTGGAGTACCCCGGGATCAGAAGATACTCATTGAATGTCCTTGAAGGTTCCTTTAATACGATCGCCATTTTACCCTCCGTTCCTCAATATATTGTGAAAGAGTATAACAGAAAAAGCCTCTGAATAAAAGGCTTTTTTCCCTGTATCCGTTTGTTTTGTCCTTAATGTGATTATACCTTTCCGTTCCCTCTTCTGACAACGAAAGATCACTTGAATGACTAACCGGCGCATTCTCGTGACTTCAGTCCAATGTCATTAAGTTAGTAAAAAAGCAATAAAAAAGCACACTGTTTCAAT
>Ga0256404_1007704_pt1 | contig 16788 bp, 13 predicted proteins | sample RumenRJG_01DNA_FD_185990 | JGI IMG/M metagenome (GOLD analysis project Ga0256404, IMG submission 185990) | Bovine rumen microbial communities from Lethbridge, Alberta, Canada - RJG_01 | ecosystem: Host-associated > Mammals > Digestive system > Stomach > Rumen | place: Canada: Alberta | collected...
ATATCCGACTTTGAGTATTCTATCTCCGGCCTTTGCTTCTATGATGGTTCCTCCGGTGAAGGCAAGTTTTTCAACTCTATTGATGCCCTCTTCTGTCATGATAAGATTGCCTTCGGTCCATAGTCCGCTGCTGTTTGGTTCTTTCTTAAAGAAAGCAATTCCTACAACTTCTACCGGCATATTAAGTCCGTCTGCCGGGAAGCCGCCGCCAAACATAGGCTCTAGATAAGATGTTACGCTCATGAGCTCGTCCATCTTATTTTCTGCGGTCCAGCTTGACTCTCTAAGCATCATGACCGCTTCATTTTCATTTTCCGGTAGGCGTCCCACGACAAGCTCTCCCTCGGGGAGTGCGTTCAGTCCTTTTATAAACGAGGATATCCAGTAATCCACTTCTTCATACTCAAATTCTCCGCCGTAATAATCGCTATATCCGAGATAGCTTGAAATTGCGGAGTTATCTGTAACATCAAAGGGCCTATCAAGAAGAATGTCATGTTTTTCTACATAAGAAATATTATCTAGCGCTTCTATTTCTTCAATTTCTTTTTCTGTGAACTCCGTTCCGTCCGGTTTGGTTAGAACCACTCTCTCCGGAGAAACATTGTCAAATGTCATCCCCCAAACATTGGTGCTTAAACCTTCTCTCATTCCGATGTATGCGGAATAGCTAGCGAAGGTTCCCGTGGTGAGGAAGATGAAAACAAAGAGAAGAAGTATAAACTTGGCAGGAAGGCTAAATGCATTCCTTGCTCCGAGTCTTACAGTATTCTTTTTTGAGAGCGCGCCGTGTCTTGCTTCGTTAACCTTATAGTCTGTGGGTGCGCTAGCCGCTGTAACTTCCGGTCTTCCTTCTGGTGCCACTTCGCTATCTACTTGTGCTGCGTCACTTGCTATTTGCGCCCCATCGCTATTTGCCGACGCTGCCTGAGTTCTTGTCATGCGCTTATCTTCTGCGATGCGTCCGTCATGCATGCTGATCTTACGCGTGATATATGGCTCAACTTGTTCATAGTTATGCGTAACTATGATGATGAGTTTTTCTTTTGAAATACTTGCGAGGAGCTTTATTATATCCTGTGCGGATGCGACATCCAGATTTCCTGTCGGTTCGTCCGCAACGATTATCGGAGTCTCCTTTGCGAGCGCACGCGCAATTGCAACGCGCTGCTTTTGACCGCCGGAAAGTTTACTGGTCTTGGTGTTTCTATATGCGGAAAGGCCGACGCGGTCGATAATTGAATCAACGCGTTCTTTGATTTCCGAATCGTCGTAGCCCGAAAGAAGAAGAACCATCTCAACATTCTGATATACCGTGTAATGGTTTATCAGGTTGAACGTTTGAAAGATGTTTCCGATATGGCGCTTTCTGTATTCCTCTAGGTCGCTTGCGCCATAGCCGCTCGTGGGCTGGCCATAGATATACATCTCGCCTTCTTCATAAGAATCCAGTCCCGAGATGACATTAAGAAGTGTTGATTTTCCGCTTCCGGATTCTCCCGTGATCGCAACAAATTCGCCTATTTCAAAATCAAGGCTTACTTGCGAGAATCCCGCGGTTACGACACCGTTCTGAGAATAGAATTTTGATACTTTGTCTAGTTTTAGCATTGATGCTCCTTTCCGCACCACATGTATAGCTTTGCTAATTTTACGAATACATCTTAACAAAGCAAAAAGGCTCAGGCAATAAGCCCGAGCCCTTATTAAATCTTTGTTCCGTTAATCTTAAGAATTGTAAGAAACGAGTAAATCCACTTATTCTCCATGCGAGATGGTGCCGTCGCCCTTTATGTCTATTTTTTCTCCGCCGACTGCCTCCGGATTTCCAAAATTGAAAAGAAGGAAGTCTTTGTTTCTTGCAAGGAGTTCTCTAACCTCTTGCATGGCTTGGTTTTTGAATTTGCTCTGCGCTGCGCTTACACCGAGAGCTTCTATTCCCATCTTTTCTGCGTTGAAGATGGACCTATACTCGTGGAATCTCTGCGTAACTATGACGGCTCTCTCAACAGAAAAAATATTCACTGCTCTTATCATGGATTCACTTGTTGAAAATCCCGCATGATCGCAGAATACATCCTCCGGCGGAACTCCTTCTCCGAGCGTATAGACGAGCATGGCATGGATCTCGTTATACTCTATCTGCCCGTTGTCACCCGTAAGTAGTATCTTTGGCGCAACGCCCTGGCGATAAAGCGCTATCCCTGTATCCAGTCTATCCCTAAGCATATCTGAGGGCGTATCGCGATCTTTGATTCCGCAGCCCAATACGATTATGCACTCAGGATTTAGATCCTTTATCTTGGTAAGCGCCTCATCGGAAAGCGCTTCGTCCTTATCCGCTAGATCAAAGACTATTTTATCCTTGGTTTTTTCTTGCACATGGCTGTTAATCACCACAGCATAAAGCCCAACCGCAACGATGAGCGTCACGATTGCAAAGATTATATAAAACAGTTTTCCTGCACGTCTTTTCTCACTCATATTTCCCATTTTAATAATTTCCCTTTTTATTGTCTTTAGAAATTGCCGGTCATAACTACCTTCAAGCAACAGCACATATTACTGTCTCTGCCACCTCGTCGCTGGCAATTATATACTCGCCAATTTGAACCTTTGGAAGATTGCTCGAAAGGCTTCGCCTCGAGCCAACTTCACAAAGCTTCTTCATTGCCATCGTATAATTGCAGCGCTCCTCGAAAGGACTGAGACAGTAATATATACCGTCGCTTGCGGCACTTATGTCCGGCAATTTTATATGTCAATACTGGCGAAAATTTCAACAAAGTGGTAATATTATTGTATGAAACGAATACAAATAACTACACCAACTTCATACGATATCATTATCGAACCCGGCGCACTAAGTCGCGTTGGGGAATTCCTCTCGGAATTATATACGCCGCGAAAGGTTTGCATTATTGCCGATAGCACTGCGGGTAGCCTTTATTGCGAGACCGTATCCAATGCGCTTAAGGAAGCAGGCTTTACTCCATCCAGGGTTTTGTTCCCTGCGGGCGAACATTCCAAGAACCTCACTACGTATGCGAATGTCCTTGAGGCTCTCGCTTCTGAGAATCTCTCGCGAAGCGATGTTGTGATTTCTCTCGGCGGCGGTGTTGCCACGGATATTGCGGGCTTTGTTGCCGGAACATATATGAGAGGAATCGACCTTGTTCATATTCCGACGACATTCCTTTCGGCGATGGACGCATCTATCGGCGGAAAGGCTGCGGTAAATCTTCTTCAGGGCAAGAATCTTGCCGGAATCTTCTGGGCGCCGCGTCTTGTCATTTGCGATCCGGATACATTTAAGAATCTTAGGGAGTCGCAGGTTCACGACGGACTCGCAGAGGGCGTTAAGAATGCTGTTGTCTCGGATGCCAGCCTTATCCCGAGAATCCAAAATGGCGATCTTGAATATATGCTTGAGCGAAGTCTCTCAATCAAGAAGTCTCTTGTTGAAGTCGATGAGAGAGATCAGGGCCTTCGTCAGCTTCTTAACTTTGGTCATACGATAGGTCACTGCATAGAGAAGGCTTCTTCTTATAGCGTCTCGCACGGTCAGTCCGTTGCTATCGGAATGATTGCAGAAGCAAAGGCCGCATTTGGAATGGGTTATACAAATACCGATATCAGCAGCGAGCTTACGAAGATTCTTTCCGGGCTCGGACTTCCGACTGAACTAAGATATACCGCTGAAGAGCTCTATCCCTTTGCTCTAATCGACAAGAAGATTTCCGACGGCATGATCACTATCGTAGTTCCTGAAGCAATCGGAAAATGTACTCTCAAGAAAATCACTCTCGCAGAGCTCGGCGAATACGTCTATCAGGCCTGTCGCTAAACGCTCTTGCTGAAATAGTCGGATATTGAGCAGAAGTCCTGAAGACTCAGGGTTTCTGCTCTTCTTTTATTGTCTATTCCAACGGCCTCAAGGCAAGCAGCAATTTCTTCTTTTGGATAACCGGATGTAGATAGCGAATTTAAAATCGTTTTTCTTCTCTGGCTGAATCCCGCCTTTACAAGTCTAAAGAAAAGCGCTTCATCAATCGGCTTTACGGCCGGTTCATCTCTTAATGTCAGTTTAAGTACTTCTGAATCAACCTTTGGCGCAGGGAAGAAACTTTCGCGCGGAACATCTATTACGGTTTCTGCAATCGTTCTATATTGAACAGCAACCGAAAGCGCACCATATTCTTTCCCGCCAGGCTCAGCAAGGATTCTCTCCGCAACTTCTTTTTGCATCATCACAGTGATGCTCTCCGCATTAAGATTGCTCTCAAGTAGCTTCATCAAAATCGGCGTGGTTATATAATACGGAAGGTTTCCGATTATCTTTACGTTTTCTATTTTTACACTGTCTGGCTTTTCGCCATCGCGTTCGCCTTCTGATTCTCTCTTTATGACGCTATCTATCAATTCGTTAAGGTCTATCTTAAGAACGTCCTCGTTTATTATTTCTATATTCTTGTGCGCGGCGAGTGTAAATTCCAGGACAGGCAAAAGATCTTTATCGATTTCTATCGCGATAACCTTTCCGGCGTGCTTTGCGGCTTCATCCGTGAGCACACCAAAGCCGGGGCCGATTTCAATCACGAGGTCTTTTTCCGAAATCTCTGCACCAGAAACTATCGCCCTTATTACTTCAGGGTCGGTCAAAAAATTCTGCCCAAGACTCTTGCTGTTCTTGAATCCGAATTTCTGTTTTATCGCTTTGATTACTTGTGGTGAATAAAGATCCATTATTTAATCCTTTTTATCGCCTCATCAAAGGCGGCTCTTTCTATTCCGAGTGTGTTCAGTTTATAAAGAAGGCCTTTTGCGTTTGCGTAGCCGATACCGAGAATGTCTCCGAGTTTTTCGCGGCGCTCTTTTGAACCCTCTCCCCCGGTGAGTCCTGCGATATCTAAGTCGCTCATCTTGAATATCGGTTCTACGGTGTTTCCGTTAGTCTCGGGGGCGATTTTTGCGCGGGCTTTTTCAAGTGCTTCTCTTATATCTTCCGGCGATGCGTTTTCTATTCCGATATCGGTATAACCGGAAGGAGTTTTTTTCTCGCTCGCCTTCTCACGTGAAAGAAAAGCCTGCTTGGCGTCAGGAAATTTTTCTGTGATTTTTCTTCTTATTTCTTCTCCTGCATGATCGGGATCCGTGAAAACGATTATGCCGTAATCCTTATAGGCGTTTTCAATCTTCTTCCAAGTGTTTTTAGATATACCAAAGCCGTGCGTCTCTATTGTAACTGCACGCACGGCTCTTCTTATCGCTTGGGTGTCATCGCGACCTTCTACAACGATGACCTCTGCTACCTTTGGTAATATATCATCCTTCGGATTGTTCATCCCTTAATCCCCTGAGGACTCTTCTCCGCCCTCTGCATTTTCTTCTGATCCCTCTTCTGAATATGTTTCCTCGCCGGATTCCTCGCTGTATGATTCTTCTTGTACTTCTTCTACTTCTTCTACTTCTTGTACTTCTTGTACTTCTTCTACTTCTTGTACTTCCTCTTGAACTTCTTCAGTCTCGGTCGTATCTTCAGGTTCGTTCCATACCGGCTGCGTCGGAAGTTCTATATCCGTATTTCCGTTTTCATCCTTTGGATGTCCGCTTCCGTTTAGGATATAAAGAATCTCGCCAGGCTTAATCATGTGAAGAAGCTTTCTTGCTTGCTCCTCAATATAATCCAGGTCGTTTACGTTTTCTAGTTCGGCGGTTAGTTCATCTCTCTTATCCGTAAGCTCGCTGTTCTTCTCCATGAGCTCACGTTTTTCAATAGAAAGACTGACGATATTTTTTACCACCAAAGCTATTCCTATGAGTAGGCCGATCACGAGAACAATCATGATCTTCCTGCCCATGCTTAAATTTCTTTTGTTTCTCTTTCGGCTTGCCATACCTCTGCCTCCATCCTTCTTTGCTCTTTGCAAACAGGACAGGGTCCCCCCATCTCCGCAGTACCCGTATCATTACACTCTGTGCATGCATATTTTGGATCTGTATAATCCATCTCGTAATCGTGTTCAGCCAAATAGAATGCTCGGTCTTCGTTTAGTCTCTCTAGCTCCGCGTTCAGCCTTCCGCCCTCTTCCGCATCACCGGAAAGATAGGCCTTTGCAAGCTGCGGACCGATAATCCTCATGGCGTCGTCGATTTCTTTTATCTTTGGAATCTCTATATATATTTGGTTTCTTCTTTCCTCAGCTTCGCGATCTGCTTTTTCTCTCAAGAAATTATAATAATCTCTGAGAACAGAATTGGAAACAGGCTTCTTCTCGTTCACGTCTCTATTATCCTGCGTGGCATCCTTCTTCCAATTTCTCAGAACGCCGTTCACATAGAGGAACGGGTTGTGAACGCCGGCACTCTTGGCGCAGGCCTCAAGCACCTTGTCCATATTAAATCCGAGGTCGTCAAACCAGACATCCATAATTCTGCGCTCTTCCTCGGAAGCTTCTTTGGAATAACCGAGTGCGCGCATGACTCTTTTATATCTGGAAAATTTCTGATCGTAGAGCTCTAAGTATTCGTCTATTTTATCCGCTGTGTTTAATCCCTGTGAAACCCAACCTTCTATTAGCGTTCCCAGATACCTAAAACTCATTTTGTTTTTTGCTATGCAGTATTCGACCGCCTTCATGATAACCTCGGGCGTCGCCTTATACTCTTCTATCCAGTTTACGATTGACTGAAGGTCGGTTGTGGAAAGCGTTCTTCCGAGCTTCTTTTCGATTTGTTCCATGAGTTGATTGATGTCGTCGTTTCCAAAGACCTGCTTGACCTTTATCTCAGGGTCGGTTTCTATCATCAGAGGCTCTTCTTGCTCTCCGCCGTAAAGCATTTCCTTTAGGTTCACAAATTCAACCGCAAAATCAAGGCGTCCGTCTCCGCCGAGATAATGCTTTTTGATTGCGCCCCACTCTTCCCAATAATTCCATGCTTCTAGGATTCTTTCCTGAGCGAGACCGAGCTGCTTTGCCATATCTATATCCGATATGCTTCTATCTGTTTCTGCGTATAGTCTCGCCAAAAGATAGACCTTAACAAAATCACCGTCGGCCTCGGGCATATACTCATTTATGAAAATGTTTTCTACTGTCAGATCTGCCATATTGAGATCTGTCACTTTTGGTTTTATATAATTCATTTTTATATTTTTTTAATATGCAATTTCGTTAAATCTTGTATAGCGTTCTACCCATGCGAGATCGATTTTTCCGGTCTGTCCGTTACGATGCTTTGCGATATGAACTTCGCAGATTCCCGGAATCGGACTTTCCTCTTTGTTGTAATAATCGTCTCTATAGAGGAACATTACGATGTCGGCATCCTGCTCTATAGAACCTGATTCTCTCAGGTCTGCCATTCTCGGTCTATGGTCGTCAGATCTAAGGTCCGGCGCACGGTTAAGCTGCGAAAGAACTATAACCGGGCATTCCATTTCCTTTGCGAGAAGCTTTAGACTTCTTGAGAATTTACTTATCTCTTGCTGTCTGTTCTCTACCTTTGTTCCCGAATCCATGAGCTGGAGGTAGTCTAAAACGACGAGGTCGAGTCCGTGCTCCGCTTTCATTCTGCGGCATTTATTTTTCATCTCAAGGATGCTGATGTTTGGAGTGTCGTCGATTGCAATATTCATCTTGCCCATGCGGTTTGTTGCTTCGCCGATTGCGCCCCAGTCTTCCTGCGTGAGAGTTTTTCCTTCTAAGATTCTTTCCATCTCAACATTTGCTTCCATGGCGAGAAGTCTGTTTCCGATTTCTCCCTTGGACATTTCTAGGTTGAAGATGAGTACGGATGCGTTGGATTTTTTGGCTGCGTTAAGCGCAATATTAAGAGCAAAGGCGCTCTTTCCCATCGCAGGTCTTGCGGCAACGATAATCAGGTTGGACTTCTGGAGTCCTCTTGTCATCTTGTCGAGCTGCGAGAAGCCTGTTGAAATACCGGTGAGTGTTCCTTCGCTGAGCGCGGCCTTGTTTATGATATCAAGAGAGTCTCTCATTACGTCCTTGATATGCGTATAGTCTCTGCCTTGGCGCTTCTGCGCTATCTCAAAAATCTTCTGCTCGGCTCTATCAAGAATTGCTGTTGAGTCGTCACTCTCTGAATAGCTTCTGTCTCTGATTTCGTCGGCTGCCGTAATCAAAGCTCTAAGGTCCGCCGCCCTTGCAACGATTCTTGCATAACCCGCCGCATTATATGATGACGGTGTATTATCCGGGAGCCACGCGATATACGCCCTTCCTCCTGCGAGTTCAAGGCTTCCGCGTTTCTTGAGTTCTTCACTCACCGTAATGATATCAACCTTTACGCTGCTTTGGAAAAGGTCGAGCATTGCCGAATATATTTCTTTATGTGCCGTGTCGTAAAAATCTTCCGGCTTGATAATTTCTATTGCATCGGAAAGCGCGTCTTTATTTAAGAGCGCTGCACCGAGGACTGCTTGTTCCGCTTCTTTGCTGTGCGGTGGAATTCTTTCTGGCATACTATCTCCTGAATGATTTGCGTTTTTGGGTTAACCGTCTTTTCTTTTTTCTTTTGGCCTTTTGGATTTTTTACTCGTCACCCTCGACCGTAATTTTTAGTTCGCCTTTTATCTCTGAGTAGAGTCTCAAGATGGCGGTATAGGTTCCGACACTTTTTATTGGCGAATCAAGTTCTATTTTCTTTTTGTCTATTTCTAAATTGAGCTGAGCGCTTGCGGCCTCGGCGATATCCTTTGATGTTATCGCACCAAAGAGTCGTCCGCCTTCACCTGCTTTTGCTTTTATTGTTATGGATTTTTCTTTTAAAGCTTCAGAGAGTTCCTCTGCTGCCGCTCTATCCTCTGCGGCTTTCTGCGCGATGCGTTCTTTTTGTTTTTCCGCAGCGCGAATATTTGCGTCTGTTGCTTCTACCGCGAGTCCCTTTGGGAGAAGCATATTGCGAGCATAACCGTCGCTCACCTTGACTATATCTCCGGCCTTTCCGGAGCCTTTTACATCTTGTTTAAGTAGTACTAACATATTATTCTCTTTCCATTTCTTCTACTGCTATGAGAATTTTCTCAATAACAGCTTCCGGTTCTTCTTCTATCTGTGCTCCGGCAACCGTGAGGTGTCCGCCGCCGCCGAATTTTTCTAGGAGCAATTGCACGTTTAGGTCGCCTAGGGATCTTGCGCTTACGCAGGTAATTCCTTTGTCGCTTTTTCCTACGACGATGCTTGCTTTTACGCCTTTGATGTTTAAGAGTTCGTCTGCGACCTGCGAGTTTATGACCTGAACTTCTGCCCCGCCGTCCTTTGTTATAGCGATTGCGATTCCGCTTTCTCTGATTTCGGAATTTGCAAGTGCCTCTGCTCTGACCTTGAAGGCTTTTTTGTCAACCTGGAAATACCTCTTGATCTCCGTGGTGTCGGCTCCCGAGCGCCTGAGCCATGCAGCGGCCTCAAAGGTTCTTGCTCCGGTCCTTACAGCAAATCTATTTGTGTCGATTGTCATTCCGGCAAGAAGAGCTTCTGCCTCTAGCCTTACGAGCGTCTTTCTGTTAAGGACGTACTGGAGCATTTCCGTTACGAGCTCGGCGGTCGATGATGCATAGGTCTCTATGTATGAAAGCGTCGGATTTTCTATGCTGTCCTCAACTCTTCTATGATGGTCGATTACGACAATCTGATCCGTCAACTCCAGAAGTTCCGGGGCTTCTATATAGCTCGGCCTATGTGTGTCAAGAACCACGATTAGCGTGTCCTTTTCTATCATGCTCTTTGCTTGCTCGGTGCCGATGACGTTGTATTTTTCTGCGGCGCGCACCTGCTCGTAAAACGCTCTTATGTTTTCAGGAATCTCGTCGATTACTATGAATGCTTCCGTTCCGCAGGTTAAACAAATTCTGTAGATTCCCATTGCGGAGCCGAAGGCGTCCATATCCGCGTGCTGATGTCCCATTATGAAAACACGGTTTGATTGTTCCACGAGTTTCTTGAGCGCGTGACCTACGATTCTGGATTTTCCTTTGTTGCTCTTTTCTACCGACTGGGTCTTGCCACCGTAGTACTGGATTCTGTTTGGATTTTTTATTACGGCCTGATCGCCTCCGCGACCAAGAGCAAGGTCAAGTGCCGCCGCCGCAAACTCTGCAGTCTCCGAAATTTCTTTTCCTTCCGCACCGATTCCTATACTTAATGAGAGCGGAAAATCTATTCCTGTTTCAATCGCTCTCACCTCGTCCAAAATCTGAAATTTTCCGGCGATCAAATCGTCGAGTTTGGATTTTGGGAAGTGGATTACGTACTGCGTTTCTTTGATTTTATCTATTGCGCCGCCGATTTCCTGCGACCATTTTCTGATTATCCTATTGAGCTCGGTGGATACGACCATGCCGGTCTCCGACGATACGGCGTTTGTGAATTGATCGTAATTATCTACGTTGATTCTGCATACACAAATCTGCTCGTTATCGTATCTGTCTCTTATCTCTTCATAAGAAGTTACGTCATAGAAGAATACCATTATAGAGCCATTTTCCATTGCTTCCGCGGTTATTGAAAAACTACGGCTGTTTCTTTCTATGATCAATTCTTCTGCTTCTTTTTCGTCGCTTGAGAGATCACGGTCCGCGGGTTTTTCTGTGGATCCGCTTTCCGGATCAAACTGCGCGCTTGATGCGGCAAGAGCCTTTAGGGCCTTCATTTTTACCCCGGAAAGAGCAAAGAAATCCTGGTCTTCCACGCCACCAAAGGGGAAAACTTTTTCTATGCATTTATTGGCGCTTTCTACCTTACCTTCCTCGTTAACGACGCATGCAGGAATTGGGATATTTGGCGCTTCTATATTAAGTTCTTTGGTTTCTTTTTTTGGATCCATTTCTTTTCTCGTCTCTAAAATAAGTGTAACAATTATTATACCATAGAGAGTCTAGGGACGAGGACAGTTTTTGTTGGAAATTTAAGGAAATCGGGCGCACGCGGCACCCGATTCTTTCTTTTTTCTTACCCGGCACGCTTGGCGGCCGGTTCTTCTTTTTTGCTATTTGTATTTGCTATTAGTATGATTTGGGGTTTTATTTAACCCGAAGTCTTTTGGCAAAGTTTTTTCTCGCTGGGTCTTTTGCTTATTTAATAGTCTTAATCAGGTCGATTAATCTATTCAGTTCATCCACACTGTAATATTCTATGGCAATTGCGCCTTTCTTTCCATTCGTCACAATGCTTACCTTGGTGCCGAGGATGTCCTTTAGGTCTTGCTCAACCGCGAGAATATCTCTACTCTTTTCCATTCTGCGGCCGCGAGGCTCTTTGGACTTTGGCTTTTCGCCCTGCGCAATACGCTCTACCTCTCTTACCGAGAGACCCTCTGCTATTATTTTCTTTAGAACCTGACTCTGGTGCTCCTTGTTTTGGATGGATAGAAGCGCTCTTGCGTGTCCGGATGTTATTGCACCTTCCGCGAGCCTATCTAGGGCTTCCTTTGGAAGACCCAAAAGTCTAATAGCATTTGTTATGTAAGGCCTTGATTTTCCAAGGCTTTTGGAGACCTGCTCCTGGGTGAGGCCATAGGTTTTTATGAGTCTATCTATGCCTTCTGCTTCTTCTACCGGGTTAAGATCCTCACGCTGCATATTCTCAATGATTGCAACCAGCATATTTTCCTGGTCGGTGAGTTCCTTAATTATTGCAGGGACTCTCTTGAGTCCGGCCTCTCTTGCGGCGCGCCAACGACGTTCTCCCGCAACAAGCTCATACCCGGTTTTTCCTTGTCTTAAGAGGATTGGATAGATGATGCCTCTCTCCCTGATGGATGCAGCGAGCTCGGATAATTTTTCCGGATCAAAATGCTTACGCGGCTGGTTTTCGTTTGGTTTGATATCGTTTATATCTACAAGAATTACTGTGGCTTCAACGTCTTCAGCGTTTTGCGACAGTCTGCTTGCTTCGGATGAAGAAGCTTTTTCACCTACTTCTTTTTCGCTTCCTGATTTTTCTGATCCGGAAGTTTCAGCTGTAGCGCCTTGAGACGCGCCCTTTGAGTCAGAATTTTTTGCGCCGTCGTTTTTGGTATTTTCTTCCAATTCGGAAGTGGGGTAATCCTCAAAGAGGGCCATTAGGCCTCTTCCGAGTCCTCTTTTTGGTTTTTCGGCCATTATACACCCTCTCTTTCCAGGAACTCTTCGGCAAATTCTATATATGCCTCGGCTCCTTTGGATTTTGGATCATACTGAGTGATGGCCATGCCGTAGCCCGGTGCTTCCGCAAGTCTGATATTTCTTGGGATTACTGTTGAATATACCTTGTCTCCAAAATATCTCTTAACTTCCTGAACGACCTGAGCGGAGAGGTTGGTTCTTCCATCAAACATGCTGAGGATAACGCCCTCTATCTCAAGTCCCGGGTTGAGACCCTTTTTTACAAGTTCAATTGTATTCATAAGTTGGCTTACGCCCTCAAGCGCATAGAACTCACACTGGAGTGGAATCAGAACGCTCTCTACAGCGGTAAGCGAATTAATTGTAAGAAGTCCGAGCGAAGGTGGGCAGTCTATGAATATATAATCGTAGCTGTCCCTTACCTTGTCTATGGCGTTTTTTAGCCTCTTTTCTCTTCCGTCTATCTGAACAAGTTCTATCTCTGCGCCAGCCAAATCAACGCTTGCAGGGATTATATCCAGTCCGTCAATAGCTGTCGGAAGGATGGCTGTCCTTGTATCAAAATCTTTATCTATCAGAAGATCATAGACCGTATAATCCAATGTCTTCTTCTTAATTCCTATTCCGCTTGTGGTATTTCCCTGTGGGTCAATATCCAAAATAAGAACTTTCTTGCCCTTCATTGCCAGGCAGGCTCCGAGGTTTATATTAGTGGTCGTCTTTCCAACGCCACCTTTTTGATTGAAAATAGCAATTGCTTTTCCCATATTTCCTCCCTTTATATGTAGAACTTTATATTAGAACAAAACGCTTTTTTATTATACAACAAATATCCGGCTTTGCATATACGATTGGAAAAATATTTTATGTTTCACGTGAAACATTTTATAAAAAAGACGCGTATCATATACGCGTCGTTAAAACGATGTTTCACGTGAAACATTTTTAATGCAGGGGTTCCTTCTTTGGGGTTCCTGCCTTTCTTGGGTATTTAGCAGGGGTTTTCTTTGTCTTTTTTATAATGACTAGCGTGTGGTCACCTTCTCCTTTTTTACTTCTTATGAGTTCCCCGCCAAGAAGTCTTATTGCTTTTGCTGCGGCTTTTAATTCATTATCAAGCTTTTCTCCTGCTGTTTTATATGCGATAAGTGCTCCTCCAACTTTTACAAATGGCAGCGCATATTCTGCAAGGACGCTCATTTCCGCAACCGCCCTTGATACGACCAGGTCAAAGCTTTCTCTATATTCTTCTTTTTGCGCAAGATCTTCCGCTCTTCCATGCAATGTTTCTACATTATATATCTCGCACTTAGCTGAAAGCTCATCAATTATTTTTAGACGCTTCGCAAGAGAATCTACGAGCGTAAACTTTTTCTCAGGCGCCATTATCGCAAGGGGAATCCCGGGAAATCCTCCGCCGGTTCCTAGATCTAAAACCGTCTCTACATCTTGAAATTCAGCCGTTTTCAAGGCGGCAAGAGAATCAATATAATGCTTTTCTACAAACTCCCCGGGCTCCTTAATTGCCGTAAGATTAACCTTCTCATTCCACTCAAGAACGCCATCCATATAAGAAGAAAGCTTTTCTACTTCCTTCTTTGTCACTTCTATTCCGGCCTTTTTTAGTCCGAGCGCCACATAGTCCAAGCTTTTTAGAGATACTATTTTTTGGCTATTTCCACTCATTTCTTTCTTCTTTCTTTTTCAAGATATACGAGGAGAACGTTTATGTCGGCAGGGGAAACACCTGAAATTCTTGATGCTCTGCCGATTGACTCAGGTCTCTGCGCATCAAGCTTTTGCGCGGCTTCTATCCTTAAGCCCTTCATATTCAGATAATCAAGATCGTCCGGAAGTAGCCTGTTTTCTAACTTCCTAAATCTCTCCACTTGCTCTCTCTGCTTCTCAATATATCCGCTATATTTTATTTCTACAGCAATCTGAGCCCTTGCATGGCGAGAAAGTAGGGGACGGTTCTCATCAATTTCTGCGAGGTTATCGTAGCTTACTTCCGGTCTTTTTAGAAGTTCCGAAAGTGCTACACTTCCTGAAATTTCAGTACTTCCAAGACTTAAGAGGAATGGGTTTGCAAGGGCGGGTTTTACCATTGTTTCTTCAAGGCGCCTTCTTTCGTCTTCTACTTCCTTCTTCTTTTTTAGGAATAGTTGATAGCGTTCCTCCGATGCCAGTCCGAGCTCATAAGACCTCTTTGTCAAACGGTCGTCTGCGTTGTCTTGCCGTAGAAGGAGCCTATATTCCGCTCTGGACGTCATTATTCTGTAAGGCTCGTTGGTACCTTTAGTCACTAAATCGTCGATTAGAACGCCAATATAAGCCTCGTTTCTTCCGAGAACCAGCGGATTTTTACCATTTATTAACATATTTGCGTTAATCCCGGCCATTATTCCCTGTGCAGCCGCTTCTTCATAACCGGAGCTTCCATTAAACTGTCCTGCACAAAAAAGATTTTTTATTATCTTGCTCTCAAGACTCGGCTTAAGAGAGAGCGGATCCACGCAGTCATATTCGATCGCATATGCGGGTTTTGTTATCTCTATATTTTCTAGTCCTGCGATGCTATGATAAAATTCCCATTGCACATCTTCAGGAAGACTTGAGCTCATTCCCTGAATATACATTTCTTCTGTCTCAAGTCCTTCGGGTTCTATAAAGAGCTGATGTCTTTCCTTATCTGCGAACCTGTTTACCTTGTCTTCAATAGAAGGGCAGTATCTCGGACCGATTCCTTCTATCTGTCCGCCAAAGAGCGCAGACCTATGAAAATTATTTCTTATTATTTCATGCGTTCTCTCGTTGGTATAAGTTAGCCAACAAGAAATCTGATCGCGCTCAAGTGCTTCGTTCATAAAGGAGAAGGGGACTATCTCCGCATCGCCTTTTTGCTCCTGCATCTTCTCATAATCAAAGGTGCTTGCTATCGCTCTTGCAGGTGTTCCCGTTTTGAAGCGACGCATCGGAAGCCCGCATTTTTCAAGGCTTTCAGCGAGTTTGTTGGATGGCTTCATGCCGGCAGGCCCGCTCTCAGTTACGCTTTCTCCAATAAATATTTTTCCGCGAAGAAAAGTTCCGGTTGCGATAATAACAGCCTTCGCAGCGTAAGTTGCGCCGCCCGTTACAACGCCAACTACTCGCGGTGATTCTTCTTGCGACTTATCAAAAACTTCGCCGTCATCTTCTTGCTGCTTATCAAACAAAAGATCAATCGCTTCTTCTTCTCTAAGCGTCAGGTTCTCCTGAGACTCAATTGTCTTAAGCATCTCGCGATGATACCAAGACTTGTCAGCTTGCGCTCTTAGAGAATGAACGGCGGGACCTTTTGCGGTGTTAAGCATGCGGCTCTGGATGAAGGTCTTATCAATATTAATTCCCATTTCGCCGCCGAGCGCGTCTATTTCTCTAACGAGGTGACCCTTTCCGGTGCCTCCAATTGCTGGGTTACAGGGCATCATCGCAACTGATTTAATGTCTGTAACGAGCATCAAAGTTTTACTCCCAAGGCGCGCCGAAGCGAGGGCCGCTTCACAACCTGCGTGCCCTCCACCGATAACGACAATATCAAATTCTTCGGTAAAATTATTTTTCATCTATCGGGTTTCTTTTACTATTTTCCCAAACAGAATCTACTAAAGACTTGATCAATTACATCTTCCCTAACAGAATCTCCCGTGATAAATCCGAGGTGTTCATAAGCAGAAGAAATATCTATTTCTATTAATTCTAGCGGCGATCTGTTTTTTGCGGAGCTTATTGCATCCTTAACTGACTTTGCTGCCTCCTGAAGCATCGTTTGATGTCTAACATTTGTAACGACGCTTCCGCTTTTATTTGAGGATTTTCCCTTTGCAAAATTTTCATCCGAATAGCCGGAGGCCTTGAAAATAGCCTCTTCCACGGCTTTGATTCCGCCATCTTCTTTTAAGGAAATAACTATATGGGGAAGGGGATTTGAGAAATTTCTCATATCCTCATCGGAAAGAAAAAGCCCCTTATCTTCTTTGTTAAAAATGACGAGAGAAGGTGTTTCTTCAAGAAGATTTTTTAATGCAAAATCTTCCTCGGTTATTTTTTCGGAACCGTCTATCAAAAGAAGTGCAAAGTCCGCATCCTTAAGAGACATTCTGCTTCTCTCAATTCCTATCTTCTCAACGACGTCCTCTGTTTCTCTTATTCCTGCTGTGTCAGTAATTCTAACGGGAATTCCCCTTATATTCGCAAACTCTTCAATGGTGTCTCTTGTTGTTCCCGGAATTTCCGTTACGATTGCACGAGACTCTTTTAGAAGCGCGTTCATGAGTGAGGATTTTCCCACATTGGGTCTTCCAACTATTACAACAGAGAATCCATCTCTGAGAATTTTTCCTGCTTTGCTGCTCTCTATCAGCTCTCTGATATCTCCTGAAACTTCTTCTAGTCTCTCTATTAATTTTTCGTAGGTGAGCTCTTCTATATCTTCATCGGGATAATCTATATTGACCGCAACATCAACAAGAACGTCGGTTAGTGCATTTCTAATCCTTGAAATTTCAACGGAAAACTTACCTTCAAGTTGCGATAGCGCAGCGTCGAGCGATGCATCAGTTTTTGCATTTATTACGTCTATAACTGCTTCTGCTTGAGAAAGGTCCAGTCTTCCGTTTAGGAAT
>Ga0256404_1007705_pt1 | contig 16786 bp, 16 predicted proteins | sample RumenRJG_01DNA_FD_185990 | JGI IMG/M metagenome (GOLD analysis project Ga0256404, IMG submission 185990) | Bovine rumen microbial communities from Lethbridge, Alberta, Canada - RJG_01 | ecosystem: Host-associated > Mammals > Digestive system > Stomach > Rumen | place: Canada: Alberta | collected...
CGATAAGTTCTACTGTGTTATCCTTTGAACCGTCATCAATGAAGACAATCTCAATATGACTAAGTTCACTTTCTAACTTCTCATTAACAGTCTTAACAAAGGTCTCAACTGTTTCATGCTCATTGTAAACAGGTACAATCAAAGCTACTTTATAATCATCTTTTCTCATAGCAATAACCTTAATCAGTTAAGAACTCATGGCGAGATGACGGATTAGTCTTAAAATGTCCGCCAAGTGCTGTAGTGGTAGTTTCAGAGGTCTGATCTCTTACACCTCTTGATTTTACACAATAATGAGTTGCAGTGATGCTTACAGCTACATTCTTAGTGTTCAACAGTGTCTGCAGAGCAACTTTAATCTGCTGAGTCATTCTCTCTTGTACTTGAGGTCTGTGACCGAAGAACTGCACGATACGGTTGATTTTTGATAAGCCGATGATCTTATCAGATGGCATGTAAGCTACTTTTGCCAGACCATCCATAACAACAAAGTGATGCTCACAGGTTGAGGTTACAGTAATGTTATCGACTTTAACCATTTCATCAAAATGCATCTTGTTATCAAAAACACTTACTTTTGGAAAGTTTCTGTAATCAAGTCCTGAGAAGACTTCATCTACAAACATCCTAGCTACACGAGTAGGGGTTTCTCTTAAGGAATCATCGTTAAGATCAAGACCTAAGGTGTTCATGATCTCTGACATATTTTTCATGATGATGTCTTTTTTCTGAGTAGAAGTAAGACCATTATCATGCCATGGTGTCTCAAGGCCACATTCAATTAGGGCATCGCGAACCATGATGGCTTCGCGAGACAATTCTTTATCAGATTGAGCTTCCATTATATGTTTTTAATTCCTTTTCAATATTAAAGTGCAGGTGTCTGTGTTCAAGATCAAACTTTCTGGCAAGATGATCGCCTAAACGTTTGATACCACCCTGTTCTGAGGCATGATGACCTACAACAAAAACTGGAGTACCACTCTCTTTAGCAAAATGATAGGTCTGTTCGTGTACATCACCGGTTACTAAAGCGTGGAATGAAGGTTTCATATTCTCATCGAGTAAGAAAGCTCCTGAGCCTGAGCATACAGCGATATTGCTCAAAAGAATATTTTCGTCACAATCACCTAAAACATCGACTCTTGTATGCAAATTATCAGCTAAAAGCTCTGCTACATCTTTTACAGTTTTAGGCTCAGATAAGATACCCTGCATAGCAATAGAACGAGGATTGCCCTGTTCTACGTAATCAACTTCAGAGAGTGATAACAAATCACATAAGTATCTGTTGTTTCCTACAACATTATGAGCATCTAATGGCAGGTGGTAAGCTAAAAGGTTGATGTTTGCCTCTAATAGAGCATTTAATCTGTCTTTAAAAGGACCTACTACAGGTAGTAACTGACCTTTCCAGAACAGTCCATGATGGACAATTAAGGTATCAGCACCTTCTTCAACAGCAGCATCAATTGTTTCTAAAGATGCTGTTGCAGCTGTAGCAATACAGGTACACTCTTTAAAGCCTTCAACCTGAAGACCATTTAATGACGGATCAGAAAAAGATCTCACATCTAAGTATTCATCAAGATAATTCTTTAGGTCTTCAAGTAACATTAAAAGCTCCTACAAGCAATCTTAAAATTTAAAGGAATTTATAAAGATAAAATTCTGCAATCAAGACCAACCTTTGCCTTGGCACTTCTGCAAATAGCATCAGCACCTTGTCTAGTCTTTGAGGTACCTGCAAATACTCTTACCATAGATTTTCCATTGATGTTGACACTCTGTGTCTGAGCATTAAAGCCTGCTTTCTTGAGCTTAGCAACATTCTCGGTAACATATGACTTCTGAGAGAACACACCAATTTGAGCAGCAAAGGTACCTGATACTAAATTTGATTTAGGAGCAGTATTTGCTGGTGCCTGAGGCTTTGGCTTGTTAGCAGATGTATTCTGATTTGCCTGAACTCTTGATGACTTTAAAGTCTCTGTCTTGGCTGTATTCTGCTTAGGAGCAGGAGCTGCAACTGCAGTGTTAGCTGATGGCAGAGTGTTGCTGCTAGTAGCTGTATTTTTAGCACCAGTAGGTGTTGCAGTCTCAAGATTTGCACTAGCAAACATATTGTCATTTGGAACTTCTAAGTCAGAGCTTGCCTGATTTGAACTAGTATTAGTGTTAGATGCTGAAGCACTATTGGTATTTAATGCATCAAATGGAGATGCAGCAGGTGCATCCTTCTGTACATTTGATAGAGCATTATCAGAGCCTTTGGTATCATCAATAGGAGCTTCTAACATATCACTGTAATTAGTCTCAACTGAGTCTGAATTACCAGCAGTTACTAACTGGCCATTAGTATCAGTTACAGCACCATTTTGATTGATAGCAATAGCATTGTCATCCTGTGGCTTTGGAGTATCCTTACCATTCATATTAAGGAAAGGAAGCAGGATCAAAACAATTGAAATAACTACTAAGATACCTACTACACGATTTCTAATATTCTTTGTAATGCTCATTTACATACCTATTTAATTTCAAGTGCATCCATTGCTTCGCTTACAGTTACAAAAGAGCCTAACACTATGATCTCATCATTTTCATTGGCATCTTTTAAAACCTGAGCTACGGCTTTATCAACATGATCAAAAGACTTGATAGCAGAAGGCTCTACATTGTCTTTTAACAATGCTGACTTGATACGTTCTACGTTCTCACCTCTTTGTGTATGAAGAGTTGCAACATAAAAGCCGTCAAAGCAATGTTTTACAATTTTTAGAACTGACTCGATATCCTTGTCTTTGAGCATACCGATGACAGCATAACGTTTTCCTAGTTTATGGCGATTGTCTAAAGTCTTAGCTAGATGAGTAGCTGCAGGAGGATTATGTGCCACATCAAGATACAGCATAGGTTTGATGCGAACTAACTGCATTCTACCTGGAAGACTTGTAGTCTTTAAAGCCTCATCAATACCATCTACAGTGATCCTTACTCCCTTTTCCTTTAAAAGAGTAATTACCCTCATGGCAGCAGGTGCACAGCAGAATGGGATCTTTGGATATGGTAATGAGAAAGTAGCAATGTTAATTGGTGACTTTTGAATATAAGAAAAGCCATCATTAAACTTGCCTAAGAAATCCTTACCCTGTACATGAAGCTCAGCATGAAGCTCATCAGCACGCTTTTTGATAACTTCATAAGCTTCATTATCGACATCACCTAAAACCACCTGACAGTTGGTTTTGATGATTCCTGCTTTTTCAAAAGCGATCTTAGCGATGGTATCGCCTAAGATCTTAGTGTGATCAAGACCAATTGAAGTGATAACTGCAATATCAGCATCGAGCGCATTTACAGCATCTAATCTACCGCCTAAGCCTATTTCCAGCACTGCTGCACCAACTTTTGCTCTTGAAAAGCAAACTAAGGCGGCTAGAGTGGTGTACTCAAAATAGCTTAGCTTGATATCGCCTGCGGTCTTATGAACAATCTCAAAAGCCTCTGAGAGTTCTTCATCGGTAACATCACGTCCACCAATGTTTACTCTTTCGTTGAATTTATGTAAGTGAGGAGAGGTGTAAAGACCTGCCTTAATACCACTGTGGTTTAATGCAGAGGCAATAAGCGCACTGGTAGAACCTTTGCCATTGGTTCCGGCGACTTCGATTACAGGAATTGATTTAAAGATGGTTAAATCAAGCTTTTCTAGAACCTGTTTAATTCTATCAAGGCCCAATTCAATTTTATCAGGATCAATTCCGTCTAGATAATCAAGCCAGGTTTTTAGGGAACCTGGCTTAGTATTGATGACTTCGTTACTCATTAAATCTTAATGTCCGAATTTGTCAATTCTGCCATTACAGGAGCATTCTGCCCTGATGACTTCTTTCTTGATTTAGAGCCACTCTTAACTTCTACTAAAGGAACGCTAGGATCGTGACTTCCTAAAAGAAGAGCAACTAAATCTGCAATTTCATCTCTCATCTGAGCACGAGGAACAATCTTATCAATTGCACCCTTTTCTAATAAGAACTCAGCTCTCTGGAAACCTTCAGGTAACTTTTCACGAACGGTCTGCTCGATAACTCTAGGACCAGCAAAACCGATTAAAGCATTAGGCTCAGCGATATTGATATCACCTAACATAGCTAATGAAGCACTAACACCACCCATGGTAGGATCGGTCATAACGCTGATAAATGGAAGACCAGCTTTTGCAAGTCTTGCTAAAGCAGCTGAAGTTTTAGCCATCTGCATTAAAGAGAATAATGACTCCTGCATACGAGCACCGCCAGATGTAGCAAAGCAGATAAGTGCTCTATGAGTCTTTAAACACTCTTCAACAGCAGCACAGAATCTTGCGCCTACAACTGAACCCATGGAACCTGCCATGAAATCAAACTCGAAAGCACATGCAACTACAGGTAAACCTTTTAAGGTACCTTTAATTACAACTAAAGCATCTTTTTCGCCTGACTTTTTCTGAGCTGCGACAAATCTATCTTTATATTTCTTAAGATCTTTGAACTTTAAGATATCTTTAGGCTCTAGCTCGCCTGCAATTTCAACTCTACCTTCTTTATCTAAGAAAGAATCTAAGCGTACACGTGCGCGAATGTGCATGTGGTGTCCACACTTAGGACATACATTGAGATTACGCTCTAGCTCTGCTCTATAAAGAACCTGATCACATGCAGAACATTTTGTCCATACACCTTCAGGTATTTCGTGCTTAGTAGTGCCGCTGATAGAAGATGTTGTTTTCTGAATTAAATTCTCAAGCCAGCTCATAGATAATCCTGTTACAAAAAACACTCATGCATAAAAACATGAGCTTTTTATGAAAAAAAACTGTGTGCATTTTATCACACATAAGAATATTGTTACAGTTTTTAAGTAACTTAATCTGTTTGAAGCCTTTTTTCTGTAATGAAAAGAAAAACCAAAGGAACAACTTCAGAACCAGTGAATAATAATGAAATGATCTTTTGAATGATTGGTTGATGGAATGTTTGTTTATATAGAAAGGTTGTATAGAACGGTGGTTAAAACTTGTGTGAAAAGAACAGATTTCTCTTCACACAAGTAAATTTCAAAGCACAAGAATAGAAGAATCACTTAGCGAGGAACTTTCCACTCAGAATTATCTTTATAGATCTGATCAGGATTCTCTCTAAAGTGTTTGCTCAAAAGTAAATCTGACTTAATCTCATCGATGATTGACTCTGGAAGACCATCAATTAGGTTCTCTACTTTTTGAGTGTATGCAAATGAGTAAACCTCATAATTACCAAACTTTTGAGGTTTTGAATCGAGTTTAGTGATCTTATCTACAGCAAAATTGCCAATCTTAATTCTAGGTCCCATGATTAAGCTTGCAGACTGAAGATATGGCTTAATCTTATCTGTAAAGGTAATCTGATAACCTGCAACTTTGTATAAAGTACCTTCATCAAAGGAACCTCGTTTTACAAGCTTGTCAAAAACACCTTCTTTTAGCTTCATGTATCCAGCTTTTTCAAAGATCTTTGCAATCTTAAGTTGGTGCTGATACTTAGCTTTATAGTTGTCAGTACCGTAATCGTATTTGTACTGTACATTCAGCATCTTTTCATCCCCTTTAGCTAAAGGATCATCTGATGGTACAGGAATAATAAACACCCAATTATCTTTGGTAGCAGAACTGTCAACCTCACCAGGAATTGGAATTGACACTTCCTGTTTTTGTAAATACTTATTTAAGGCTTTTGTACAATCACTCTCTGATGGACCACCACAGCCAGTCAGGATAACTGTAGCAGCAACGATAGGAGCAAGAACTCTTGATAATTTCATAAATAACCTCTCAAGATAAAATTAACTGGATTTGTTAGATACAGTATATTACATACCTATTTTAAAAGAGCAAGAGAAATTTTCTTTTTCAGATTGTGAAAATATCAAAAAAAGAAAAGGCCACAGAAAACTGCAGCCTCTTAAGAATGAACTTGAGCTAGTTCATAAACCAGATTTTAAACTCTGATTAGAAGAATAAAGAACCTTTTACAAAGAAGTTCCAGTCATTATCTAATCTTGCCTTAGAGATCTTGTGTCCGTCGTGATCGTAGAATCTGATGTCTCTATCAAAGGTGTAACCTACACCAATCTTAGCTGAGAACTGATCTGCTGGAGTTACAACTAAAGAACCTTCAGCTGATGCTGATCTTTCCTCGATATAGCCTTTTCTAGCATATACAGAGTTATCTTTTAACTGATAAGCAGGACCACCATTTAATGCTAACTCGCCGTTTAGTGCAAAGTACTGATTAAATCTGTATGTTGCGGTGTTCTTTGGGAAGCCTAACACAAATGATAAGCCTTCTGCCTTTGGATCAGAGAAGTTAATCTGAACAATAGGATAAGCCTTGCTGTTATACTCATTGATAACACCACCTACACCTAAGGTTAAAGATAACTCATCATCATAATGATAAGTTAAAGCTACATTAGGGTTGATGTTGTAGTTCTCTGATGGGTGGAAATCGTCTTCCCAGTTGAATGAAGCACCTAAATATAAGAAGTAGCTCCAACCACTATCACCTAAAGCATCACCATGATGGATATTGCCATATAAAGACTTTAAGTTATCGATATTCTTTGAGTTTTCAAAGCTGTAATTACGGTTTGAAAAACCTAGGGTAAAGGTATCATTTCCACCTTCTAAACCATAGGTTGTGGTCTTAACATCCTGACCATTCTTAAAATTAGAGTCTGATCCTGAATAGTAAGGATTTAAAAAGAAAGAAGCCTGAGCAGGAAGAGCTAGACCAACTAAGGCTGCAATAGCTAATTTACGCATGATATTTTCCTATAAATTTCTATATAAACAGAATTATGCAGAATGTTAAGTAATAGTAGACAAACAATTTCTGTTTCTGTCTGTAAAAATTGCCACGATAATACTACTAACTTAATTACTACTCAACATATTAGACTAGCGTTGACTTAGCCTTGAATTAGCATTGTATATTTTTATTTACAACAGTCTGTAAAAAGTGACAGTTGATCAATAAGTTATTCTCAACAAATAACGATATATAAGCCTGTTTTGTAATAATTAAACTATCAGTTTAATTATATATCAAAAACAAAAAATATCACACCAAAGAATGATGTGATAAAAAAGTAATATTAAAGTAAAAGCTTTTACATATAAGGATACGTAAAAGATATTAAGGACAACATAACTGCACTATACGTGCATATGCTTTACTCTGTCATGTTCTTCAGCTCGTTTTGCATCATTAAAGCGATCTAAAGTACCTACAAGATAACCTGTTACTCGACGGATTCGTTGAAACTTTACGCCAGTACCAACCATTCCCTGATGATCAGGTCTTAATCTGCAATAATTTTCCATAGAAACCTCCATCAAAACTTGATGAAAGTTTACTACTTTTATTAAGCTATGTGATCGATTTTTATTCTTAATAAGAATTATTCTCAATAAGACAATAGATATGAAAAAAAATTTTAATTTTACAGGCTCCAAAATATTGTTTTGTGCTATATTTTCACGAAATTTACACAAGCCTTGATGGAAATTAATCATGCTTAAAAAGAATATAGTTTTAGCTTTATTAATGTCTAGCCAGGTTGCTTTTGCAGCTGATAATTCGGCAGATATGAATGACAAAATCACTCAGATGCGTGGCACAATCGACAGCATCAACGGTGAGCTTACTAATCAGAGAGCAGCAATGAGCGATCTTAGAACTGATATAGAACGTTCTAACAGTAAGCTGAAAAAACAGATTTTTGATGAATTAAAAACAATTCAGAGACAGAATCAATCTTTATATGATTCAATGGTTTCAGAAAAAGAGCGTGACGGAGGCAAAATGAACGTCAAGCCACTTAGAAACTATGATCTTCAGACACCTGACGGCAAGATGATTTTAGGTGGTGAAGAGTACGTTTATGTAAAAGAAGCTAATGCAACTATTGCAGCCCGTATTGATACTGGTGCTTCTCAATCCTCTATTTCAGCATCCGATGTAACTGAGTTTGAACGTAACGGTAAGAAGTGGTTACGATTTAATGTAGTTCACAATGACAGAACCATCGAAGTTGAAGCTCCATTTGTTAAACAAACTAGATTAAGACAGTCTTCAATTGAAGGCTACAGCTATAGACCAATCGTAAGATTAAATGTAAAGATTGGTGATTATTCAACAGCAGCTGAGTTCAACTTAATTGATCGTACTCAGATGCAGTATGCTCTCCTAATTGGTCGTACCCTGCTTACCGATATTGCAGTAGTTGATGTTTCAAGAAAAGACGTTCAGCCAAGAGCTGATAAGAACGGCTTACTTATCATCAGCACTGATGACTACAACGAGAACAAAAAGAACGGTGTAGACGTCAATGAAAAGTACGACAAGATGATTAAGGAAAATGAAGGTGGTCAGAAAGCCATTCCTGCATCTAACGATACTCAGAGCTTAGGTACCAATCCAGAGAGAGCACTTCCTTCTGTAAGCAATAAGATTGAAAAAGAGCAAGGAAGTTTACCTAAAGAGAAACTTGATAAAAAGAAAGCTACTGTTGTCGATGATGATAAAAAAGCAGCTGATAAGAAAGCTGCTGATAAGAGCACTGACAAAAAGAAAGCAGCTAAATCTGACTCTAAGAAAAATAACCACAAGAGTAACTAGTTAAGAAGGAATAATCATGGCTTCCCGCGGTCTGTTTTATTTTGTAACAGCAATTTTATTTTTGGCAGGCATTTTACTGATTGCTTACCAGAGAATTACATTTGATATTCCTTTCGTTCCAAACGTTAAGAACGAAATTTGGACAGTTGAAGCAAAAGTTGAATTTGAGCCTGAGTCTAAGAAAGCATCTGAAGTTGTTTTAGCACTTCCTGCTGTACAGCCCGGCTTTACAGCTTTAAAGCAGAACACTGCAAGTTTAGGCTACGGTGTTAACTACGTTCAAAGAGATGGTTCAAACTACGTTGAGTGGACTAAGCGTGACCCTCAGGGTATGCAGATCTTATATTACAGATCAGATATCCTTGTAGATAAAGATGCTACTGACTCATCAATGATTGTTCCTGCTCTTGAGCAGAACACCGAGCAAGAACCATATGCAACAGCTATGAGCGAGATTGCTCAGACAGCCTTGCAGCGCAGCTCAAGCCCATTCTCATTTGCAACTCAAGTTATTCACGAAATCAACCAGGACAGTGAGATTAACTCTTTATTGTTCTCAAAATACAAAAGAGCTGATCTTTTAGTTCATATTCTTCAGGTTGGTAAAGTTCATGCAAGAACCGTAGGTGTTCTTGAGCTTCGTGATGGCAGACGTAATCAGAAACTAAAGAACTACGTTGCTGTATTTGACGGCTCAACCTATAAGATTTTTGATCCAACCTCAGGTCAGACTGGTCTTAAAAAGAATCAGATGATTTGGACTGATAACGGTAACTCATTACTCGATATCACTGGTGGTCGTAATGCTCGTGTAAGCTTTACCACTTTAAATCACACAGTAAGTGCTATTGAAGCAGGTATGAGAAAAGCTAATGTTAACTTAGCCGCAGGTGAAGAGTTAGTTCCTCTATCACTATCAGCACTTCCTGTTGAAGAGCAGTCACTATTCAAAGGATTATTACTCTTACCAATCGGTGTTGTAATCGTGGTGTTCTTACGTGTCTTAGTTGGTATTAAGACATCAGGTACCTTCATGCCAGTTCTGATTGCTATGTCCTTCTTACAGACCTCTTTAGTTGTAGGTCTGATTGGTTTTGTGGCAATCGTAGGTGTAGGTCTTATCGTAAGATCATGGCTGTCCCACTTGAACTTACTGTTAGTAGCCAGAATCTCTGCGGTGATTATTACAGTTATCGCCCTAATCGGTATGATTTCATTCTTCACCTATAAGATTGGTTTGACTGAAGGCGTAAAGATCACTTTCTTCCCTATGATTATTCTTTCATGGACCATTGAGAGAATGAGTATTCTCTGGGAAGAAGAAGGTTACAAAGAAGTTGTAAAACAGGGCGGTGGCTCACTATTCGTAGCTGTATGCGCTTATGTTGCAATGAACAGCTTCTTCATTCAGCACTTAACCTTCAACTTCTTAGGTTTACAGTTAGTTCTTCTGTCATTAGTTCTAATCATGGGTAACTACACTGGCTTCAGATTAACTGAGATGAAGAGATTTAAGCCTTTAGCTTCTCAGATTAAGAAGTACCAGAACGGTGATCAGACCGTTCATGAGTCTGTTAGACTTAAAGAAGAATTAAAAGAGTTAAAGTCTGATCCTCACAATGTTTACCGTAAGTGGAAACAAGAGGCTCAGAAAAAGATCAACGAAGATGAAAAGAAGGATCATGAATAATGAATCTTCTTAATAAGATTTGTAACTTAAAAAACAGGTACGCATCCCCTTTTGAGATGGCCGAAGACGGCATCATGGGAATGAACCAGAGAAACGTTAACTTCATAGGTCGTTACAACAAGAGAAACCTGTTTCCTCTTGTTGATAACAAGCTTTTAACTAAGCAGATTGCTATGAAGAACCACGTTAAGACTCCTGTTCTTCTAGGTTCTATTCAGAACCAGCATGAAGTATCAGATGTTTTAAACATCATAGGAGATCATACAGAGTTCTGTATTAAGCCAGCTCACGGTTCAGGCGGTAAAGGTATTCTAGTGGTTAAAGATAAGAGTAAGACCACCGGTAACTTTATCAAGACCTCTGGTCAGGAAATTACCGAACATGAGCTTAAAAGACACATTACTAATATCTTAGCGGGTCTGTTCTCATTAGGTGGTAAACAGGATATCGCCTTAATTGAAGATCTTATCCACTTTGATAATGTGTTCTCAGGCTACAGCTATGATGGTGTTCCTGATACACGTGTAATCGTGTTCCAGGGCTTCCCTATCATGTGTATGATGCGTCTTTCTACCTCAGCATCTGATGGTAAGGCAAACTTACATCAGGGCGCTGTAGGTGTAGGTATCTGCGTAAGAACAGGTAGAGCTGTAAGAGCAGTTCAGTTCGGTGAGCCTATTAGTATTCACCCTGATACTGACAAAGTACTTTCAGAGCTTAGAGTGCCACACTGGCATGAAGTATTGGAGCTAGCAGCCTCCTGCTATGACATGTCAGGCTTAGGCTATATCGGTACAGATATTGTGCTTGATAGAGATAAGGGACCTATGCTGCTAGAGCTTAACGCAAGACCTGGTCTTGCAATTCAGATCTGTAACAATGCAGGACTCTTACCTCGTTTAAGACTGATTGAGGCTCTGACAAAGAAGCACAGACTGACAGTTAAAGAGCGTGTAGCTTTCTCAATGGAACACTTCGGTGTCTTTGATGAAGACTAGATTAATTTCTGTGAGTCAGATATAAATTTAGATTAAATAAAGAAGGATCAATTGTTTGATCCTTCTTTATTTATAAATATCTGATATAATTTTTTTATGAGATCTTTAGGGCTACTTTCATTACTATTTTGTAGCATTGTTGCAAATGCCAACAGTGCAGACGGTACTTGTTCTGTAACATACCGTCCTAAAACTAATGAAACTGCCTTTGCTGCTGTCGGCTCCTCCTTAAAAATTGCTGACAGAACCTGTTTGAGCAATGTGCTTATCATTCCATTTGACACTGAATCTGGTGCCGTTACCATTCCTCAGGGAGAGTACCCTAGTATTGGTCAAAAAGATGGAAAAGTTCTATTTTCTGTAAATAACACCTCAGGCATGAAAGCAGACTCCTGTTTCTTTTGTGATCCTATTGAATATCTGTTAATCGACAGAAAACGCCCAAAGACTTTATGCTCATTAAGTAAGCTTAATCTTGAGTCATGTGCTAATGACAATTCAATCAGCTATACTGTGACTCAAAAATCTCATACAGATCTAGGTCAGTGTGCACCATCATTAGTTTATTTTGGTCGTCAGGGAACTGTTTTAAAGTTTGCAGTAAATGATTGCTCGTCAATCAGCAAACCTACCCTTACCTACGATTTATCTTTAGGCAGAGTTATCCGCTTTTTAGATGACCGCTACAGCGTCATCAATGCTGACAACCAAGGTATCTATTACAGACGAATTGATAAGTCTGAATTGAAAAACAATGATGTAGTTCCTGAAACTATAGAGACTGCTAAAAACGAAAACAGCAATAATGCTGTTGAGCTTGCCTCTACCAGTTTACAAGAAGCCAATTTAAAAGAAAAAGTTAACTAGGAAAATTAGTAATGCTAGTAAAGATCATTGAATTTCTACCAGTAATTATCTTTTTTGTGTCATACAAAATGACATCAAATCTGATTTTAGCTACTGCTTTAATTGTAGGTTCATGCGTAGTTGCAACCATAATTGAAGTTATCATTACCAAGAAGATCTCAAGAATGCAGGTATTTTTAGTCTTTGCAGTTCTTATCTTTGGTATTCCTACTATTCTCTTGAAGGATCCTTCAATTATTAAGTGGAAAGTTACTGTCGTAAATATGATCTTAGCCACAGCAATTTTCTTTTTTCAGTTTATCCTTAAAAAGAACCCTTTTGCGCTGTTGTTAGGAAAAGAGTTACCACTTCCAGATAAGGCTTTTGCCACATTAAGTGTTTATTGGATGGTATTTTTCTTTTTCTCAGGGCTGTTAAATATTGTTATTGCCTTCTATCTTCCAGATCTCTTTGGTGTAACTAAAGAATATGCTGAAGAACTATGGGTTGATTACAAAACATTTGGAAATTCCATAATTAACGTTGTTTTTGCTTTGTTCACCGGTATTGTTTTAATTAGAAAATACCCTGAACTACTAAAGAACGATAATTTTAATAATAAAAAATAGAACAAGAGGTTTATATGCCAGATCAAAATTTTGGTAACATCAAATATGCAGTGATACCAGTTGCAGGACTAGGCACAAGATTATTGCCTGCTACTAAGGCTATTCCAAAGGAAATGATGCCTTTAGTTGACAAGCCACTTATTCAGTACGTGGTAACTGAGGCTGTTAACGCAGGTATTAAGAACATCGTTCTTATCACCCATTCATCAAAGAATGCTATTGAGAACCACTTTGATACTTCATTCGAGTTAGAAGCAACCTTAGAGAAGAGAGTTAAGCGTCAGCTATTAGCTGAGGTTCAGAACATCATTCCTAAGGATGTATCTATTCTTAACGTAAGACAGGGTGAGTCTAAAGGCTTAGCACATGCTATTGAGTGTGCATTCCCTATCGTTGGCAAGAACCCATTTGCAATTCTATTACCAGACGTAATTATTGATGATGCTAAAGCTGATCTTAAGAAAGATAACTTATCTGCTATGATCCGTCGTTTCGAGGAAACTGGCGCACCACAGATCATGGTTGAGAAAGTACCTGATGAGGCTGTAAGCTCATACGGTATCGTAGATATCGGTGGTAAAGAGTTAAAGGCTGGCGAGTCTGAGAAGATCAAGACCATGGTTGAGAAACCAAAGATTGAAGAAGCCCCTTCAAGATATGCAGTTGTAGGTCGTTATGTTCTACCTGCTGAGATTTGGTCACTGTTTAAGAAGACTCCTATTGGTGCTGGCGGTGAGTTCCAGTTAACCGATACTATCGATATGTTAATGCAGATGACAGACATTCAAGCTTACAACATCGTAGGTCAGTCACATGACTGCGGTAACAAGTTAGGTTATGTAGAGACCTTCATTGAGTACGCTTTACGTAACAGCAAGTTATCTGCTGACTTAAAGCCATTCATCAAGAATTTACTTAAATAATTGAAGTTATAAATAACTTTAGTTGTCCATAAGCCTCCTCTTTTGAGGAGGCTTCATTTCTGTTAAAAATTCCTAATCCTTATCTTATCTGTAACTAAAGTTTTTCCTGTATTTAGCTATTTCAAGCCATAACTTTAGACAAGTGTCATTACCTTATATTACTATTTTTTCTCAATATGCTGAATTTTTGGAGAGTCGGTCCTATAATGTTCAAGCTATTGTGAAGGTGAAAGTATGTCTTGGAAAATATTGCTTGCAATGATGGTTACGTTTGCACTCATGATGAGTTCAAGCTACACCATGTTGATCCCATTTCTTCCTATATATATGCAAAAAGAGCTAGGCGCTACAGCTGATAATGTAAGTCTGTGGTCTGGTGTTACTTACGCTATTACCTTTGCTATCAGTGCTTTTGTTTCTCCTATTTGGGGTAAGCTCTCTGACAAAATGGGCAAGAAGCCTATGATTATTAGAGCAAGCTTTTTGCTCGCTATCACTTACTTTTTAGGTGGTATTGTCAGAACTCCATTTGAGCTGTTCTTAGTAAGAGCTTTCCAAGGTATTGCCTCAGGACTGTGGCCTGCCTGTCTTGTAATGATGTCAGCCTGTGTGCCAAAGAACAAGCTAGGTATCAGTATGGGACTGATGCAGAGCGCCAACATTTGTGGCGGTATTATTGGACCTCTGTTAGGAGGTATCTTAGCGACCGCCTTTGGTATGAGAAACTCCTTTTACGTAGGCGCTGTTGCCCTGTCTCTAATTACAGTAACTACTATTCTCTTTATCAAAGAGCCACCTGCAGCTCCTGAAAAGGAAAGCCATAAAGCTCAGAATGTGTCATATCTTAGCTTTATAAAAGATAAGAATATCTTAATTCTGCTCTTGTGCGTCTGTATGACTAATTTGGTTATTCTGCAGATTCAGCCAATTGTATCTTTGTATGTGCAGCAATTAAGTCACAACAGCGACAAAGCTGTGTTACTAACCGGCTTTATCATGTCTTTAGGTGGTATTGCAGGTGCTTTAGCATCACCTCTATGGGGCAGAACCGGTCAGAAGGTAGGCTTTTACAAGACTATTACCCTAGCTTTTATCAGCGCAGGTTTACTCATGAGCTTACAGGGTGTTCCTAACTCATTAGTACTCTTTGGACTGATGCAGTTCTTATGTGGTCTGGGCTTTTCTGGTATCTTCCCATCAGCAAACTCTATCTTAGTGCTGTTAACACCTCCTTCTTCAAGAGGTATGGGATTTGGAAGCTTGTTCTCAGCTCAAATGATTGGTGGCGCCTTAGGACCTGTAATTGGAGGTGTAATCGTCTCCTTCATGAGCTTTAACACTGTTTATGTGATCTCAGGTAGCATTCTCTTTATCATAGGTATCTATCTGAAGTTCTTTGTACCAGAGTCATTTAATCAAAAGGCAAGCTTAACTAAAGATCACAAGATCGAAAGCAGAAATAAAGAATACTTAAATGACATTAAAAAGAAAGCTCAAGCTGAGCTTCTAGACGAGAACGGTAAAGCTAAAGAGTAAAATCAGAGACTTTTATACCGTTCTTAAAAAAGCGCATTTGACAAATCACAATGCGTTTTTTTATGCGCTTTTTAGCAATACCGTTCTTGATTTTGATAAAAGCATAACCAGCATTCACAAAGATAAAGCTAATATTTTGTAGAAAATTATGCACTTTATAAACGCTGTTTTACCCTTATTTAATGCGCTTTTTTATAAGTTTTTAGTGTAATTTTTTATGTATTTTTAAGTAGCACCGTTCTTTAGCTTACCTTAAAAGATAAGAGCTAAATTTCATCATAATTGATGAATTTTTTAGATCTTATAAAGATGTGTTTATACCTTATTTAATGCGATCTTTATAAATTTTTTGTGTAGTTTTTTATGTAGTTTTTAAGTAATACCGTTCTCATTTATAAGAGCCCTAATTTTCTAGTTTTAAATTTCCTGTAAAGAAATCTTAAGTCTATATACATTCACTCTAAATGCACTTAAGTAAAACATTAAAGCACTTAATTTGAGCAATATTATCTTTAGTACACCTCTTTTAGGGCACAGCCTTAAAACACCTATCTTGGCTTGTATACTGCACTTAAATACAATAATTAAAGGTAGTTTGCTATGGTAGATAAAACAATTGGTGAACGTATAAAACAGACTCTATACGAAAAGAGAATGACCGGTTTTGAATTAGCCTCAAAAGCAAAGATCTCTGAAGGTGGTCTGTCACAGATTATCAATAATAAGATTGTTAATCTTAAAGTTGATACTGCTCTTAGAATTGCTAAAGCTTTAAATGTATCACCTATGTGGCTACTTTTAGGTGATAAGAGTGATGAAACTCTGTTCTCTGAAGAGCATCCTGTCATTGGCAGTGACTACTACCCTGTACCTCGTTATGAGGTTACCTTCGATCCTAACTCCGATACCGAGCCTAAATTTGTTGAATACAAATATGACCGCTTATCTTTATTCCATAAGTCTTATTTTGAGAAGTACGGTATTAGAAGTTGCGCCTTTTGTAAGAGCTTTAAGGTAACTGGCGACAGCATGGAGCCTTTAATCAGAAACGGTGACTATGTAATCGTTGACTGTGATCCTAAATTAAAAATCGTTGATGGCGATATCTATGCCTTCTGCGACACTCAGGGACTGCATGTAAAAAGACTGATTGCACCTTTACGTGGAGGCTTGATCATAAGATCAGACAACAGCCTTTACGAGGATGAGTTTTTATCAAAAGATGAAGTGTCATCAATTAGAGTTATAGGTCACGTGATCGATAGAGCCGGATCTATCATCGGTGCATAATAACTTTTACTTAGCCTTTTGATTTTTAGCATTTTTTAAGTCAAATTTTCATATACCAGATCAGAAGATCTCAAAAATAGCCTGTTTTGATTGATCTTTAAAAAGTAAAAAATGAGGTGTAATTATTTGAAATAAAAGAATAAAGTTGAGATGTAGGGATCAGTTTTTTGAC
>Ga0256404_1007706_pt1 | contig 16785 bp, 9 predicted proteins | sample RumenRJG_01DNA_FD_185990 | JGI IMG/M metagenome (GOLD analysis project Ga0256404, IMG submission 185990) | Bovine rumen microbial communities from Lethbridge, Alberta, Canada - RJG_01 | ecosystem: Host-associated > Mammals > Digestive system > Stomach > Rumen | place: Canada: Alberta | collected...
AGGCGACATCACATCGCGTCTTGTCTATACGAATGGCACGCGCATGCTTTATTTGGGAGCGACCTATAGTCCGACCATTTCTGCGACGGTGCTCCTCGGAGGAAGTTTCCATGGTGTGGTTTTAGGCTACAGCTATGAAATATATACGTCAGCAATCAATCCTAGTAATGGCAGCCACGAATTGTTCATCGGTTATAAGCATGAGTTGAATTTCGTGAAGAAAGGCCGTAACCTGCACAAGAGCGTGCGTATCTTATGATTGTGAGAAAAAGGGAATAAATATATATGAAGAATATCATATTGTTAGTTAGTATGACTGCTCTGGCCTTGTCGTTGTCGGGCTGTTTCAGTGCGAAGACAGCGTCGATGTCAGGCAGAGGGGGTGAAGTTGTTGGTGTAGGTGGCAAAGCCTTTACCGAACCGACACCTTATGGCATGGTGCGAATTGATCGGGGCTATCTCAAGATGGGTGACGTCAAGAGTGATAGCTTGTGGGGAAAGAATATCCCTGTAAAGGATATCTCCGTAGACGGATTCTGGATGGACCAAACGGAGATTACCAACTCGCAATATAAGCAGTTTGTGATGTGGGTTCGCGATTCTATTCTACGTACGCGTCTTGCAGATCCTAATTATGGAGGTGACGAGACTTACATGATCACGGAGGACAAGAACGGTGATCCCGTGACACCGCATATCAATTGGAATAAACGTCTGCCGCGTAAGCCTAACGAGGATGAACAACGTGCCATAGAGAGCCTTTATGTCACCAATCCTGTTACTGGAGAGAAAATGCTTGACTATAAGCAAATGAACTATCGTTATGAAGTGTATGACTATACTGCTGCTGCACTTCGCCGTAATAGGTTGGACCCTAAGGAACGTGATCTCAACACGGATGATGTCGTGGATCCTAACCAGGTAGTGATGATAAGTAAGGATACGGCTTATATTGACGAGTCGGGGAATATCGTGAGGCAGACTATCGATCGTCCGCTCTCCGGTCCGTGGGACTTCCTCAACACTTATATTGTCAATATCTATCCCGATACTACTTGTTGGGTGAATGATTTCCGCAATGCTAATAACGAGGTCTATCTTCGTAATTACTTCTCCAATCCTGCTTATAACGATTATCCTGTCGTTGGTGTGACCTGGGAGCAAGCCAATGCATTCTGCGCATGGCGTACCGACTATCTGCTGAAAGGTCTTGGACCTGAGGCTCGTTATGTGCAGCGCTATCGTCTGCCGACTGAAGCAGAGTGGGAGTATGCTGCAAGAGGTAAGAATCAGACGGAGTTTCCTTGGGAGAATAAAGACGTGATGAGTGGCAATGGTTGTTTCTATGCCAACTTCAAGCCAGATCGCGGCAATTATACGAAAGACGGAAACCTTATTACGGCTAAAGTGGGTAGCTACTCGCCCAACAGCAATGGGCTTTATGATATGGCAGGTAATGTGGCAGAATGGACCAGCACGATCTATACGGAGGCAGGTGTGGAATCGATGAACGATATCAACCCACAGTTAAGATATAATGCAGCTATAGAAGATCCTTACCGCTTGAAGAAAAAGAGTGTGCGTGGCGGATCATGGAAAGACCCTGAGAGCTTGATCCGTTCGGCTTGGCGCTCGTGGGAATATCAAAATCAGCCGAGAAGTTACATAGGCTTCCGTTGCGTGCGTTCTTTGGCTAACTCTGTCAGTGGAAAGCAGAAAAGAAGATAACAACAAAGAAAGAATATAGGTTATTATGACATACAGTAAATATAATCTCGTCTACCGTCTGCAGAAGTGGATGGACACCGTAGCAGGTCAGACGTTCCTTAACTATGCTTATAGCTGGGGCGCCTCTGTCGTCATCCTTGGCGCTTTGTTCAAGTTGACCCATCTTCCGGGAGCAAATATCATGTTGTTTATCGGCATGGGTACGGAGGTTTTTGTGTTCTTCATCTCTGCTTTTGACCGTCCGTTCGACAAGACAGCCGAGGGCCGCATTATGCCGACTCATCTGACGGAAGAATATCTTGAGACGGGTAAAGTTAACTATCCGGTCGGAGAAGATAAAACGGAGGAGGCAGAAGCTGATGCTTCTATCGCTACTCATCGGTCAAAAGAGCAGCCTCAATATCAACCTCAGCCGCAGTATCAATCTCAGCCGCAGTATGCTGCATCAGAACAATCGCAGGCATCGGTACAGACTCCTGCTTCGGTCCAGTCTTCAGAATCAGTCCAGTCACCTGTGTCCACCCAACAGTCAGCACCTGCTTCAACACCTAACTTCGTTCCCCAGATGTCTAAGGAGGAAGCAGAAGCTATGAATGAGGCGCAGGGCAACTATGTTGAGGAACTGAAGACACTGGTCGAGACGCTGAAGAAAGTCAATGAGCAGAGTTCGCGTCTCACACGTGACAGTGAGGAAATGGAGAATCTCAATCGTACGCTCACGGGCATCAGTAAGATTTACGAGATGCAGCTTAAGGGTGCCAGCAAACAGATTGGGACTATTGACGAGATCAATGCTCAGACGAAGAAGATGGCAGAGCAGATCGACCAGCTCAACCATATCTATGCACGTATGATCGAGGCCATGACCGTCAATATGCGGGCTGCTGCGCCAAATGCGGGCATGACTAAGGATAACGACTAATAAGGACAACGAGTAATGGCAATAAAAAAACGACCGGTCACTCCCCGTCAGAAGATGATCAACCTGATGTACATCGTTCTTCTGGCTATGTTGGCACTCAATGTGTCGACGGAGGTACTCCATGGCTTTGCTGTGGTGCAGGAGAGCCTTGACCGTACAACCGCCAATTCCTCAAAGCTGAATGAAGACATGATGGCTGACTTCCGTCGCCAGATGCTCAGCAATCCTGAAAAGGTCAAACAGTGGTATGAGCAGGCTCAGGATGTACGGAATATGAGTGACTCGCTGTACAACTTTGCTGAGGATTTGAAGATCGCTATTGTCAAGGAGGCGGACGGTCCTAAGGGAAATCTAAAGAATATTGAGAATACGGATAATGTCGATGCTGCTGGAACTGTAATGTTAGCTCCATTGACGGGTAAAGGGAAAAAACTCTATAAGGCAATCAATAGTTTCCGGGACCGCATCCTCCGATATGTCACCGATCCACGTCAGTATGCTATCATAGAGAGCAATCTCTCCACGAAGGTCCCGCGCGGCAAAGACAATCTTGGCAAGAACTGGCAGGAATATATGTTTGAGAACATGCCGGTGGCTGCTGCTGTCACGCTCCTTTCTAAGTTGCAGAATGATGTGCGCTATGCTGAGGGAGAAGTGCTTCACTCTTTGCAGGCAAATATCGGCTTGAAAGATATTCGTGTGAATAAGTTAGAGGCATTTGTCGTACCAGAGAAGACAACACTTTATCCTGGCGAGCGATTCAATGCGAATATTGTCATGGCAGCAGTAGATACGACGAGTCAGCCCGAGATTTATGTCAATGGTGCGCGTATCGCCACACGTAATGGGCAATATAGCTTCACAGCAGGCGGAGTGGGTGAGCATCAGTTTGGTGGTTACATTCTCATGCGTAACAACCGTGGGGATGTCCTTCGACGCAACTTTATTCAGAAATACAATGTCATCCCTGTTCCGGGTGGCGCAACAGTTGCTGCTGATCTTATGAACATGCTTTACGCAGGTTACAATAACCCCATTAGCGTCAGTGTTCCCGGTGTACCACAAAATGGTGTTTCAGTGAGCATGACGGGTGGACGGCTGATTACCAAAGGCCCTGGCAAGTACGTTGCTATTCCGGCTGCGGTGGGGCACGATGTCACGTTCCGTGTCAGTGCACGAGATGGCAAGATGACTCGTTCCTTCCCGCCGTTCGTGTTCCGTGTGCGTAAGTTGCCTAATCCGACTCCATACATTGCTGTAGGTGATGATCGTTTCAAAGGTGGAAACCTGTCTAAGGCAAGCCTTATGGGAGCTGGCCATCTCAATGCTGCTATCGATGATGGCATCCTTGACATACAGTTCCGAGTTACCGGCTTCTCCACGGTGTTCTATGATAATATGGGTAACGCTGTGCAGATGGCATCCCAGGATGGTCAGTTCTCAGACCGCATGCGTGAGCAGTTCCGTCGTCTGAGTCGCGGTCGCCGGTTCTATATCACGGAGGTGCATGCCGTGGGACCTGATGGCGTGGCAAGAACCTTACCGGGAGCTATGGAGGTGAAGGTGAGATAAACAGTAAAAAACAAATCTTATGAAGAGGTACTTTATTATAATGTTGATGTTCTGTGTAGGGGCTGCGAGCCTTTGTGCCCAGCCTAAAGCTCGGCGGATACAACAACAGCAGACACAGAAGTCGAACAGCAACAATATGACACTTCGTCAACAGATAGACTTTCCGACAAATGAGCCCATGAGTGGTGATGTCATCTGGCGGCGTGATGTCTATCGTGAGCTTGACCTGACTGATGATGCCAATGCTGCGCTCTATTATCCGGTGGAGCCAGATGGCACTCATGTCAATCTTTTCACCTTACTTTTTAAGCTTATCATGGCTGGCCCTAATCATGGAGGTATTGCTGCCTACAGCTACGATGTGAACAGTGGCAGTGAGAAGTTTGATGAGTCATTGCGTTTAAATCCTAAGAAGTTCCTTGACGATTATCATATCTTTTATGAGAAAACAGACAAGGGTGTGCATATTGATGACAGCGATATTCCGTCAGCTGAGGTAAAGGCCTATTTCATCAAGGAGAGCAGTTACTATGATCAGAATACGGCAACATTCCATCGTCAGGTCACTGCGCTCTGTCCAGTGATGTATCGGGAGGATGACTTTGGTGATGGAGCTACCAAGTATCCACTCTTTTGGGTCCGTTATAGTGATTTGGCTCCTTTCCTCGCCAAGCAGATGGTGATGACAAGTAACATTAATAATGCTGCTATGATGAGCCTTGCCGATTATTTTGGAACGAATCAATATAAGGGCAAGATATATAAAACCAACAATATGCTTGGTAAGACCTTGGCACAGGAAGTTGGTGGAGACTCTATAAAACTCACGAAGGAACAACAGCGAATAGATAAGGAAATAACAGCTTTTGAGTCACAAATATGGGGTGACCAAGCTAAGAAAGATTCGTTGGATTCCATTGCCAAGCTTGATCCAAAGTTGTTGTATGCCAAGAAAAAGAATAGCCGTGTGAAGCGTTCTTCGGCACGGACAGAACGTGTGAGGTCCAGTCGCTCTCGTGCTCCACAGTCGACGCCTATGTCTGGTGCTGCGAGAGTAACGGTGAGAAGACAACGACACTAATGTTTATCAGAATAATATTATGAGAAAATTACAAGTTTTTCTGTTGGTGGCTGTGGCCATCTTATTTACGGCTCCTGCATCAGCCCAGGTGAAACTCGGAATAAAAGGTGGCATTGATGCTACAAGCCTCAAACTCAATGAGAGTGTGTTCGATGAGAGCAATCGTGTAGGTTTCTATGTTGGCCCTACGTTGAAGTTCACTTTGCCTCTGGTGGGGCTTGGTGTGGATGCGTCTGCTCTCTATGACCAGCGCTCTGCTAATGTAGAGAACTCTTCAGATGGCTCGAAGACTTCTCTCGATCAGAAGCAGATAGCCATTCCTATTAACCTGCGCTATTCCGTAGGTTTGGGCTCTTTGGCTAACTTCTTCGTCTTTGCCGGCCCACAGTTTGGCTTCAATGTCGGTGGAGACAAGAAAATTTCTGATTATGACTGGAAGTGGAAGGATTCTGACTTTAGTGTTAATCTTGGTGTAGGTATTACGTTGGTCAATCATCTGCAGCTTAATGCAAATTATAACATCGCTTGTGGAAAGACAGGTGATGCTACATGGAATAGTGCATCAGAGACTGTTTCTAAGAGTGTAACGAATAAGAACTTCCATGCTCGTTACAATGCATGGCAAATTGGCTTAGCTTATTATTTCTAATAAATAGACATGGGTATTGATTGCAATGGTTGGCCGCCAACTGGGGGCGGCCACTGCAACCAATACCCATGTATTTTATCTATTACATACCTAACTTGTATACCTTCACGTTTTTGAAGGTAGCGTTGTCACCTTCGCTATAGAACTTCAGGCTATTGTAAGGCTTAGTGGGGAACACGAGATTCGTCATAGCGAGTCTGCCATTATCGACGAAAGCCTCTATCGAGCAGTTGTCCACAAAGATGTTGACGTGGTATGTCTTTCCGCCACAGAGTTTCAGAGGCCCCCAGGTTCCTAAGGCGAAGTCGTTGACATAGTTCACAGAGTTCTGCTCGCGCATTGGAGTATTGTTGCCGCGATGTTCATGTAAGTCATACTCTTTCTCAATGTCGTGAGGTACAGCCTTGTTGCCGAAGTCGATCAAGCCGCTCTTTGTACGATCCATTACGAGCCGGTTGTTCTTCATGTCGAGATAGACCTTTGTTACTTCTCCTTTATCATTAGAGATATCTATTCCTGCCGTGCCTTGTGCATCAGGTGTGATATCAGCCTCAATCTCAAAGGCACCATCAGTCTTCGGGAAGAGATTGTCGAATTCTCCACCACCATTGATGTCACCTAAGTCCTTTGTCTCTTTGCGCAGTGCGTTGACCTCGTTTACGGCGTTTGCTGCTACATAATATTCACCATCCTTATAATACAGTTTCAATTCACGGGGCAGAGCGTTAGCACCACGATACTGCTTGATAGGCGTGACATTGGCATACTGCCAGTTGCTCATCCAAGGAAAGGCAACGATACGGCCGTCGGGAGCGTTGTAGAATGTAACGGTAGCATAATGATCTTTACCGAAGTCGAGGAACTTAGCTACGTCAGGGGTGTCATCGCATTTGAAAGTCTTGCCATCGAAGTCACCCACAAAGTATTCTGTAGCGGATCCACCGAACATACATCCGGGGTTGATATTGACGATCATCACCCATTTCTGTTGTCCATTGTCGGCAGTCATCGGGAAGAAATCGGGGCACTCAAACTGGTTAGGCTGTGCGCCGTATCCTTTTCCAAAAGCGCTGATGTATGTCCAGTCCTTGAGGTCGTGCGACTTATAAAAGCGCATTTCCTTGTCGGCAGATACAATCATGAACCAGCATTTCTTAGGCTCATACCAGAACACTTTCGGGTCACGGAAGTTGAGCAGTCCGTCAAACGGCGTGAGAATAGGATTGTCCTCGTACTTTGTGAACGTCATGCCGTTATCCGTTGAATAGGCCATGCACTGTATCTGTCCGTTCCTCTCACTGGCTGAGGTATAAAAGGCGACGATAGCACCCTTGCCATAGCCCGCCGTATTGTTCACGTCTACTACAGATGAACCTGAGAAAATGTGGCCTAAGGTGTCGCGGGCGATGGCAGCAGGCTCTTCTGTCCAATGGAACAGATCCTTGCTGATGGCGTGTCCCCAATGCATGTTGCCCCATTTGGAGCCATAAGGATTGTATTGATAATACAGGTTCCAAACACCATCCTTGTAGAACATACCGTTAGCATCGTTCATCCAGCCGTAGCTTGGCGTGTGATGATAGACGGGGCGATAATAATCGGTGTTGACAGGATTCCACACATCGGAGAGTTTCATCTTCTTCAGTACGATATCACCTTTCTTCAATCCGAGAATCTTTACGATGGCTTTCTTGCCGCCACCAAGTTCGAATGGCACATTGTAATCGATCTTCTTTCGCGCTAGGCGGATGTCCATCCATGTGTCTGTAGGCAGTCCCTTATCGAGTTTTACCTTGTTCTCAATGCTGTCTTCCTCAATAGGGAGAATGAGATATTTAGTGGGGTTAGTGACGGTGACAATCGTCGTATCCCCTTTTTGGGCAATAGCTAACTTCTGCGCTTGTGCCGTTGTGGCGGCAGCAAGCAAAGCAAGTCCGATTAAAGCTGTTTTCATGGTAAACGAATATTTTAGGTATTAGAATTTCAGAGATGCAGTGAACTCAACAGTGAAAGGACGGAGGTATGAGCCTGTGAGCAGTCGGCCCGCATAGTTGTTGGCTGCCTTCACCTCATCCTTGGTAACGAGCTCTGATCCGGCGATAGTACCCTTGGCGCCAGTCTGGTTGAGGAAGTTGACTACATCTATGCCTAAGCCGAGATGCTTGTTGGCCTGCCAGTTTACGCCGCCGAAGGTCTCCCAGTGGCTGCCGAAGTAATAGGCATCATTGAGGTTGGCATAGGTCTTGCCGAAGTAACGCCAGGAGGTCCAGATCTTGATGTCCTTGGTAATCATGTAGCTGGGGTCGAACTCGATGAGCACCTGTGGAATCTCTGCTACGATATTGCCGGTAGCATCGATCTTTCCTTGGTATCCATCAGAGAACGTGACGCTTGTCTCATATTTCTTGTAAGTCGGCTTCTGATAGGTGAAGAGGAAGTGGATGTCAAGACCCTTGACGGGCTTAGCCACGAGGTCTGTTGTCCATCCCCAGGTCTGGATATCATAGGTAAGCGGAGCTGCCATGATCTCACTGCCGTGCTGCAAGTTAAGCGTTGAGTTGTTGTTGGTCTTAGAGATGTAAGAGAAGAGCGACGTGAGGCTGAGCCAAGAATTGTTGTAGTAGATACCACCACGACCCAGAGGTACAGTTACCTTATCCGTGTTAGGTAGCGTAGCAGAAGCGAAGTTTTCGAAACGCGGGTGCTGGACGATATAAGTGAAGTCGCCTGTTAGTCCGAACTCATTTGTCAACTTCCAAGTTGCTTGAGCCGTGAAGTCGTAGTTGAACCAGTTGTAGTCGAGGTCAGACGGAGTGATCTTGAAGCCTGTGGTGGGGTTCGTTGCACCGATGTAGTAGTCGGCAAAGCGTGCATACTTACCCTCCTTGTCGGCAGCGTTCTGTCCGTGCAGTTTTTGATATTCGAAGCGTGCTCCGTAGTAAAGGTTGAAGTTGCGTGTAATGTCCCAATCGTGTGTGAGATAGAGAGCTGCCTTGTTCTCGTAGCCTTTATAGTACTCAGAGGCGTTCTTGTTAAAATCGTAGAAGTAAGTGTTGCGGAGGTTGCTGTCATAGACGCGGATGGCATAGCTGCCATCTGTAGGCACACTCTGATCATACATCGTCGTGTTGGACGTGTAGTTGATGTGATAGTACCATTCGTTGATACCGATACGGAGAGTAGATGTCTTGAACTTCTTGCTCAGCTCATTGGTGAAGAGCAGCTCGTTGATGTCACCACTGTTCAAGCAAGACATACGTGTCTGGACATAATCGCCGGTGTAGGTCTGAACTTGGTTCATGTTGTCGAGGTACTTATAAGCATACTGACTGTTGCCCTTGACATTGAGAAGAGACATAGGTGTCTGGTAGACCAGTGCACCATGAGCATGGTCGAAGCGCAGCATCGTCTTCAGGGAGAAGCCGTTGTCCCAGTTATAGTTGTTCAACAAGGAGAAATTGCTTGTACGGTTCTCGATATAATCGTAGAGCGAAGTCTCCTTGAGCTTGCCGTCTCTCATGTCGCGGTAAGTGATGTTGCTGTTTGTTGGCAGGTATGAAGTGGTACCGAGCTTAAAGTCTCCATACTCTTTCACACTTCCATCACCACCATAGATGAACGGAGCACTCTGTGTAGCATAGGTATAAACTGGATGGCTGTTGGCATAATGCCACATAGCTGTGAACTCACCGCGGTTACCATTGTATCGCTTTGTCAGGGCGAACTTATAAATCTGTGTGCGGTCCTGATATTGTGAAGACTTGATCTTGAATGTTCCGGGATCGAAGTCTTGGTACATGTTGGCACTGTAGTACCATCCACTGCCAAGGCCGCCGTTGAGGTTCAAAGAAAACTCCTGCTGGCCGAAGTGGTTCATCTTATAATTGAGGGTCGTATGGAAACCGTCCTGACCGAGCTGTGTGAAGGAGTTGACGGCATAGCCAATGTTTCCTGTCGTGATAGCAGTCTCTGAGATCTTCAGAAGTCCGTTGTGGCTCAGGCTGGCATCACCTCTCCAAATAGAGTTGACACTGTGAGGGTTCGTAGCATAGGTTACGGGCAGTCCGTTCTCTAAGACGTTGACGTCTGCTGATGGCAGACCAATCTGAATCTCACGGGGGCCATTGGCTGAAGAAGCATTGAGCATTACATTGCGGTTGCCCTCTTCCTTTGACTTCTCCGTGTTCTCTTGTGCGAAGACTGGAGTACCGAGCAGGAGCAGACCGGCTGCCACAGCGATGGTGTTCAAACGCGGAGTGTTGGATTTGAAGTTGTGAATCATACGATTGTTTTTATGTGTTTTTATTAATTTGTGCAATTAGTTTTGTTTTCGTTGGCAAAATTATGAAGTTTTGGCTTTCGTTGTTATCGATGTGAGACGTTAGGGAGATTAAAGTAAAATGGTGTTCTTTGTAAGTAGCTGATAATATAGCTATTATGTTAATCTTATAAAATTGTTTAGGGAGATGCGTGATTTTAGAATCCTTTTGTTTATCTTTGCTTCCAGTAAACTGAAAACGCTTATGCATTCACTATTTAAGGTCATATTAGCCTTCTGCTTAACATTCTTTGCAGGTAATCGGATGATAGCTGCACGTAGAATCATAATGACTGATTTATCGTCTTTAGACAGCTGCATCAAAGTAAAACCTGGTATTGATGCGCGGTATGAAGCGCACTTGTCGGCTATGAAGAATAAGTTGCGTTTTGCAGGAGTGACATCCAAGCAACGGTTGCATCTGTTGGGCGATTTGGTGAAAGCATACTCGTCTTACCAGTTCGACTCTGCTTTTATTTACACGAAACGTTATCGCTCAGAAGCATTACGATTACACGATCAACATGCAGTCATTCATGCCAATCTTGCCATGGCCCTTTTGCTGTCTTATGCGGGCTTCTACAATAATGCAGAGACGATTATTGCCGAGACAGATTATAAGAGCCTTCCTCAGAATTTGAGATTTACTTATGCCATAGCCGGCTATTGGACCTATGTCTATTGGAGTGCTTTCACGATGGATGCGGAGTTTTCTTCTCGGATGGATCATCTGAGAATGCATTATCTTACTTTAGCGCTTGACAACACGACAAAGAGAAGTGCAATGTGGTATTATTTGATGGGCGAACGATCTTATTTTCTAAGGCAGAATCCTCTGAAAGCAATTGCTTATTATAAATCGTCTTTACGACTGAACAACCATTATGGTCGTCTGTATTCACAGACCGCGTTTGCCATTGCCCGTGGCTACCAGCTGATGGGCAACAGTGATGCTTATGGCAAGTATCTTGTACTGTCTGCCAAGTCTGATATACTAGCATCCGTCAAGGAGAATGCAGCCTTGCAAGATCTGGCAATGTATATCTTCAAGGAAGATGCCTCTAATGCCACATTGGCTCACCATTATCTTCTTGTGGCAATGGATGATGCAACGTTCTTCAATAATAAACTGCGTAAGTTAGAGATCTCTAACCGTCTGCCTCCGATTGCAACTGCCTATCAGCAACAACTCAAGCGACAGAGTCGGATTTTATGGGGTATAGTTTTTCTTGCTATCGTCTTGGCTTTAGGAGCATCGGCGTTGTATTTCTTGTCAAGACGTCGCAATGCCCAGCTTCATCTTAGCCAGCGACTTCTGGAGCATAAGAACAGTCAGTTGAATGATGTGAACCAGCAGATGCAGGAGACAAATGATGAGCTCTCACATCTGAATAATCTTTTGCGCGAGGCAAACCGTAAGCGTGAGGAATATCTTCGCCTTTTTGTTGATATCTGTGCTTCGACCATGGATCGTATTACGAGTTACCGTACGCTTGTCCAGATGAAGATTAAGGCCAATCAGACAAAAGATCTCTTGCGCGTTGTCAGTTCTGACCGGATAGCAAACCATGATATGGCACGGTTTTATCTTCAGTTCGACAAAGCCTTTCTTGGTTTGTATCCGGATTTCGTATCAGAGTTCTCTAGACTGCTCAAGCCTGGCAATGAGGTGTCACTTAATACAGATGGTTCTATGACGACAGAACTGCGTATCTTTGCTTTCATCAGGTTGGGCGTTACGGAGAGCTCAGAGATAGCAACACTCTTGTCTTACTCTCCACACACCATTTACAATTATCGTTCAGCCATGAAAGCTAAAGCTGTCGATAAGGAACATTTTGAGGAGAATGTAAGAAATCTCTGCCATCCATCATAAAAGCCACCATAAAAGATTGGCAGTGTGAGGATATTTCATGGAAAAAGCAGTATCTTTGCATCGTTATGCGATACGTGGATGTCATACTGCCATTGCCCCTTCAAGACTTTTTCACTTATGCCGTGAGCGATGCGCTTTCGGTGCGAATCCGTATGGGCATGCGTTTGCTCGTACCTTTCGGCAAGAGTAAGACCTATGCGGCAATGGCTGTACGTGTGCATGACGATAAGCCCGACCTTCCGGAGGATAAGATCCGAGAAGTCCTGACGGTGCTTGATGATGCTCCCGTGCTTCTTCCTAATCAACTGCGACTTTGGCGGTGGATAGCCGACTATTATATGTCAACGCTTGGTGAAGTGATGAATGCAGCCTTACCCGCAGGATTAAAGGCGGAAGCCGGCTATCGGCCTAAGACAGAGACTTGTGTGCGTGTCAGTCAGAAGTTTGCAAGCGCAGAAGGGGTTAAGGTCGCCATAGAGATGCTTCGACGTATGCCCAAGCAGTTGAAGACCTTTCAAGTGCTTCTGTCTCTTCAAGATGATTCTTCCAATGGTGTTATCACACGAGAAGAATTGATGAATGAGGCACATTGCACGTATGACACCGTCAAACGACTTGCCGAGCAAGGATTCATCGAAACTTATGAACATGCCGTGGACCGCCTTAACCGAAAAGGCGATGCCCATCCAGAGCGTATTCAGCAGTTGAGTGACGTGCAGGCAAAGGCTAAGAGCGAGATAGAACAGCAGTGGAAAGAGAAGAATGTAGTACTGCTGCATGGTGTGACGTCGAGCGGTAAGACGGAGATCTATATCCATCTTATCCAAGAGGCTATCGACCGTGGACAGCAAGTGCTCTATTTGCTGCCCGAAATAGCTCTCACCGTTCAGATGACGCAGCGCCTGCAACGTGTCTTTGGCTCGCGGCTCGGCATTTACCATTCCAAATACAGTGATGCCGAGCGTGTGGAGATATGGCGCAAGCAACTCTCCAATGAGCCTTATGATATTATCCTCGGTGCGCGCAGTGCCGTCTTCCTTCCTTTTCAGAAACTTGGGCTTGTCATCATTGATGAGGAGCATGAGACAAGTTTCAAACAACAAGATCCTGCACCTCGCTATCATGCCCGCTCTACGGCCATTGTCTTAGCTCAAATGTACCAGGCAAAGACCTTGTTAGGCACAGCGACTCCGTCTATGGAGAGTTATTACAACGCTAAAACGGGTAAATATGGACTTGTTACCCTTTCTACACGTTTCAAGAATATCCAGTTGCCTGAGATAGAGGTCGTCGATACGAAGGACTTGCGGCATCGCAAGATGATGACGGGTCCGTTCTCGCCTCGTCTTCTCGCTGCCATGCGAGAGGCTTTGGCTGATGACAAACAGGTTATCCTTTTCCAGAACCGGCGTGGTTTCGCACCCGTGTTGTCGTGTCCTACATGTGGCTGGACTCCTAAGTGCAAGAACTGTGATGTTTCTCTGACCTACCACAAGCGTCTTAACCTCCTCACGTGCCATTACTGTGGGTTCACGATGCCTGTTCCGGAGACGTGCCCCAATTGTGGCAATCCCCATCTCTCTGACCGGGGCTATGGCACGGAGAAGATCGAAGACCTTGTGCGTGCAGAGTTTCCTGAGGCAAGAGTAGCACGTATGGACCTGGACACAACGCGTACGAGGGGTGCTTATGAACGACTTATCGGTGAGTTTGGAGAGGGAAAGACCAACGTCCTTATCGGCACTCAGATGATATCCAAAGGGCTCGACTTCGACAACGTGGCGGTAGTGGGGATTCTTGATGCCGACACGATGCTCAATTATCCCGACTTTCGTGCCTATGAGCATGCCTTCATGATGATGAGTCAGGTAGCCGGGCGCGCAGGACGGAAAGGAAAGCAAGGACTCGTCATCTTGCAGACAAAGAGTCCTTCACTACCTGTCATCCATCAAGTTGTCCACAACGATTATACGGGTTTTTACAACGATCTCCTCGAGGAGCGGAGCCTTTTCCATTATCCTCCTTTCTCACATATTATATATATCTATCTCAAGCATAAGCAGGAAGGTGTGGTGGAGATGGCAGCACAGGAACTTGGCGGTCGGCTCCGTCAACTTTTCGGCGACCGTGTATTGGGCCCGGACAAACCGGCTATTTCCCGCGTGAAGACCTTGTTTATTCGCAAGATCGTGCTGAAGCTCGAGTTAGGCATTGATCTTCGTAAGATGCATGCTGCGCTCTATGCTGCCCGTGATGGCATCACGCAGCAGACGTGTTACAAATCGGTGCAGATCTATTTTGATGTCGATCCAGATTGATTATTAACTCTATAAATACTCCAAATAATAATGGCAGATATCTCTAAAGATTTTGTTAACGATCCTCTTCTTCAGATTATGGCGGCGAACCCTCAGGCGTTCTCCAAGTCAGAGATCCTTGATGCCGCTCATCGGCTGTTGTTCACGGATATGAAAAACACTAAGCCTTTCCTCGACAAATATCTAAATAAGGTCATCTTTCAGGAAGAGCAGAAAACGGGTAGTGTGCCACATTATTATATAGAGGTGCATCATTGGGTCACAATTCTTAAAGCCATGCCCGAATCCACGTTTAAGAAATATGCCGGTCATGCCAATCCGTTTGTGGGTTACGGCTATGGATTTAAGCGGAAGGCGGATGAATATGTCGTGCGCAAGTTCACGGAGTCGATGTACGACTTTCTGCACGGTAAGCCTTATGAGGATAGAGCGCTCATTGTAACCATTCCCAGTTGGGCTCGCCTGGAGTTTACTTCTGATCCTTATTCCGGCGACCTGAAGGAAGTCTTCTTTTATGGCTATTTGGATAGTCTTGCCGAGGTGCCGGAGCTAAGTGCCTACTTTGAGCATACCAGTTCACAGCTTAAGGATTGGTTATTTTGGCTCCGTCGTAATCGTATCTTATTGAATATTCCGGTCAACGTGGATGCTCTGCAAAATATTTTCTTGACCAGCAACCGTGTAGATAGCAAGGATGCATCTGAACGCTTCGGTTTCTGTTACCTGTATACTGTATTCTTGAAAGACGGCGATCTGAAGAAAGCACTCGAGAAAGTGAAAGAGCCATGCTGTGGTCGAACAGTACTCCTTGCCATAGAACTGATACAAAAGAAAAAATACGGTGAGGCTGCAAAACTTTTCCAGCAGCAGTTGCGGGGTTCGGGGCAAAGTGCATTTAAAGAGGACCCGTTGGCTAATTTCTATTATGCCATAGCCTTGCGCTATGATAAAACCATGGCGTCAGAAAAGAAAAGCAACACTATTCTGAAGAAAAAGGAAGTTGACGGGATTGATTATCTGGCCATGCGAATTATTCTGCGGAGCCGTAGTGTGGAGAAACCAACATCCCAGTTCTCTGAACCTCTCGGCGAGACAGCAGATATCAACCTTTACAATATCTTGGCAGCCTTTGCCATGAAGCATTTCCATACGATGGATGAGGATGCAGAGAAAGATGTAGATGAATATATTCAGCGGGTATCCAAAGAAGGCTACAAACTGCTGACCTTGGAGATGTCCGACGATTTCGATTTCCTCAAGAAGCAGCAACCCGAGCTTGAGAAGGAGACGGGTATGCATCCTTCCATGCCTTTTGTCAAAGTGTTGCCCGCTTGGGAGCAAGTGCTTAACCAACTGATGGAAGGCGACTATATTGAAGATGGCAGGAAGGTCAAATACAAGCCTGAGCCTGCAGAGCGTATTGCCTACCTGTTAAGCTTGAATAGTATGAATGTCCAGCCCATCCTTCAGAAGAGTAAGGATGGTGTGACGTGGAGCAAGGGCCGAAATATCGCTCTTAAGAAGTTCAAGGCAGGCACGGATCTGCCTATGACCAATCAGGATCGCGCGGTGGCTAACCTTGTTGAAGAATACAGCTATGGCTGGTACGGAGGCACGAGCTATGATCTTTATGGACGTAATGTCGTTTATACCTTAGCAGGCCATCCTTTGGTGTTTGATTTCGATGATCCATCCATTCATATTGATATCGTACCGGAGAAATTACAGTTGTCCGTCACCTTGGAGAAGGACGGTTACCATGTCAAGAGTAATGTCAATAAGAACAATATTATTGAGAATATTGTCGTAAAGGAGGAGACACCGCAGCTCATTAAGGTATTGAAACTCACCGACCGACAACTTCATGCCTTGCAGCTCCTTTATACAGTCAAGGTCTTTCCCGTTGAGGCTAAGGATAAACTCACGAAAGTCTTGGAGGCTTTCTCACGCAATATCGTTGTGATGAGCGATCTGCTGCAAAACACGAATATCAAGAACGTGGATGCCGACAGCCGTATCGTCTTCCGTTTGCAGCCGAGCGATGAGCAAGTCATTCTTCAGTTGCTTGTCCGTCCTTTCACTAAATGCCCGCCTTATATGCAGCCGGGTGAGGGTATGGATTTCGTCTCTACCATTTATCAAGGTGAGAGCCTGCAGACACACCGTGACTTGAAGGCGGAGGGTGAGAACCTCAAGAAAGCTCTGGTACTGCTTATGCCTTATGAAGATGAGCAAGACGGCAATCGCTGGTCTTTGTCTATAGAAGAGTGTTTGGAACTTCTCAGCACCCTTCGTGAACATCCAGATGCTGGAGTCGTGGA
>Ga0256404_1007707_pt1 | contig 16784 bp, 10 predicted proteins | sample RumenRJG_01DNA_FD_185990 | JGI IMG/M metagenome (GOLD analysis project Ga0256404, IMG submission 185990) | Bovine rumen microbial communities from Lethbridge, Alberta, Canada - RJG_01 | ecosystem: Host-associated > Mammals > Digestive system > Stomach > Rumen | place: Canada: Alberta | collected...
ACACCGCTAAGAGAACTGTTCGATAAGACTTATTCCAATGATGTCAAAGAGCAATCTAGTCCCTTTATTCCGGGGTTGTTTGATTAATATTTAACTCGTCCCGATTTTAACGGGACACTAATGATTTTTGCAAGCAGATTAAAGAAATAGAATATGCAAAAGACTCTACGTACCTTATTATTATATCTGTCAGCAGTGGCGTTGCTATTTGCCTCATGCACTGAAAAGAAGGTGTATAGGATTGGCGTGTCACAGTGTGCCGAGGGACGGTGGCGTGAGAAGGTGAACAATGAGATGCTTGCCTCCCAGCACCTGTACGAACAGGATGTGAAGGTAACAATAGCCAGTGCTCACGACGACACGCAGCTGCAGGTCAAGCAGATAGACAGTCTGGTGAACGTAGGCATCGACTTACTGGTTGTAGCTCCCAATGAAGCGGAACCAATTGCGGCCGCCATCGAACGCGTCAGACAGAAGGGCATCCCCGTGATATGCTTCGACCGTAAGGTGAAAGGTGACAACTATACAGCTTTCATTGGCGGCAGCAATGTAGAGGCAGGTCATGCCATCGGCGTGAATGTGATCGATGTGGCTCACGGCATGATTGCCACCGGTCACAAGCCCTTGGTGCTGGAAATAACGGCCCTGATGAGCAGTTCACCAGCACAAGAACGCCATGAAGGTTTTGCGAAGGCACTAGAAGGTCACAACGAGCTGGACTACGTATGTCGCGAGGGTGACTGGAGTTCAGAGACCACCTGTCGCATCGTGAAAGAGCAGATCAAGACAGGGCGTCTGCCCGATATAGTATTCTGCCATAACGACGGTATGGCAACAGGTGCCTACAAGGCCGTGGTGGAGACAGGTACGGAAGGTAAGATCAACATTTACGGCATCGACGGTATGCCAGATGAGGGTCTTGACTATGTACAATTCGGTCATCAGCTCGCCAGCTATGTCTATCCCACCGGAGGCGAGGAAATCGTCAGACTGGCACTCAACATCCTCACGGGTAAGTCCTATGAGCGGGAGAACAAGCTAGATGGCATCCTGGTGGTGCGCGAGAACGCATGGTCTGTTGCCACCACCACCAAAGAGCTGATGAGGCAGAACGAGAACCTGGTAACCATTCAGGACAAGTTGGAAGACTATTTAGGCTTGTATAACACGCAGCACAAAGCCCTCATGGCCAGTATCCTGCTTATTATTCTGCTGGTGGTTGCCGTCATCTCCATCTGGCGTGCCTACGTATTGTCACAGCGTGCCATCAGGAAGCGTCAGGCATTGAACGAAGAGGAGACTTTGTTCTATACCAACCCCGACAGCCGCAAGGTGCGCCAAGTGTTTGATGCCCCCACCGAAGAACTGCCCGTCCCCAAGTCTCAAGACACCATTTTTGCCGAGATGCTGAATGAGGCCATTCGTCAAAACATGTCGAATCCATCGTTAAAAATGGAGGATTTAGGTGAGACGGTGGGTCTCAGTCGCGTGCAACTGTACCGTAAGGTAAAAGCCATCACAGGCCTTTCCCCCGTGGAGCTGCTCCGTCAGATGCGTCTGCAGCAGGGGTATGTACTGCTGAGCACCACCAACAAGACTGTTCAGGAGATAGCTTACGAAGTGGGGTTCGGCACCCCAGGCTATTTCTCGAAATGCTTCCGTCAGCAATACGGTAAATATCCGATGGAGCTGAGGAATGCAACAAATGTGACTTAATAGTCAACAATTGTTCCATGAAACATTTTTTGGAGTCTGTGAACGATAATTGTAAGTCCTTTTTCGTTCGCAGACTTAATTTTGCAGCAGTTTAACTTGATTACTAACCAAAAAATGCAAGAAATGGAACAAATGAGAAGATTCATTCTGAGTTTCCTATCGCTGCTGGGTGTTACTTTAATGTACGGGCAAAGCGGCGAGATCTCCGGCAACGTGGTCGATGCTACGGGAGAACCCATCATCGGCGCAACGGTAATGGAACAGGGAACGTCGAACGGAACAGTGACCGACTTCGACGGAAATTTCAAAATCAAGGTGGAGGCAAACAAGGTGCTCGTCTTCACATACATTGGTTTTCAGAGTCAGGAGCTGCCTGCCCAAGACGGCATGAAGGTCGTGATGCTGGAAGATGCCCTGTCGCTGAACGAGGTCGTCGTAACGGGATACACCACACAGCGCAAAGCCGACCTGACGGGTGCCATCTCAACAGTAAGTGTCGATGAAATGGCCAAACAGAACGAGAACAACCCGATGAAAGCGCTGCAGGGACGTGTGCCTGGCATGAACATCACTGCCGACGGTAACCCCTCGGGTGCTGCTACGGTTCGTATTCGTGGTGTGGGAACCTTGAACGACAACGATCCTTTATACATCATCGACGGTGTGCCCACCAAGGCAGGTATGCACGAACTGAACGGAAACGATATCGAAAGCATCCAAGTACTGAAGGATGCCGCCTCGGCAAGTATCTACGGTTCTCGAGCTGCCAACGGTGTGATCATCATCACCACCAAGAAAGGTAAGGACGGTAAGGTGAAGGTGAACTTCGACGGAAGTGTTGCCACCTCATTCTATACCAATAAGATTGAGACGATGAATGCCAGTGAGTGGGGCCGTGCCTACTGGCAGGCATGCGTAAACGACGGTGTGAACCCCAGCAACAATAACCTGGGCTACAACTACGACTGGAGCTACGATGCAAAGGGCAACCCCGTACTGAACAAGATGACCATGAACATGTATCTGGATGAGAACGCATCGGTACGTGCTGGTGACACCGACTGGTTTAAGGAGATCACACGCACTGGTGTGGTACAGCAGTACAACCTCTCGGTGAGCAATGGCTCGGAAAGGGGCAACTCCTTCTTCTCTCTGGGCTACTACGACAACCAAGGTACCATCAAGAAGAGCAACTTCAACCGTTTGTCAGCCCGTGCCAATGCCGATTACAAATTGTTCGACGACAAGGTGGTTATAGGTGAGAACTTCACCATCAACCGCACCAAAGGAAACGATGCCCCCGGTGGTGTGCTGGAACACGCACTGGAGTTCAATCCCAATTTCCCCATCTGGGCAGAGAACGGTAAGTATGCCCAGGCCCTGGGTGCCTACTCAGAACGTGAGAACCCGCTGAGCATGATCGACAATGCCAAAGACAATGAATACACACAGTGGCGCTCGTTCGGTGATGTGCACCTGAGCGTGAAGCCCTTCAAGAACTTTATGATTCGCACCACCCTCGGTATGGACTACACCCAGAAGGAGCAGCGTTTCTTCACCTACCCTATTGCCAATGGTAAGGTGATGCGCACCGATAGTGCCGTAGAAGGCAAACAGGAGCACTGGATGCGTTGGATGTGGAACGCCATAGCCACCTATAACCTGGAGATTGGCAAACATCGTGGTGATGCGATGATCGGTACTGAGGTAAACCGCCAGGATTATAAGATGAACAGTGCCAAACGATATGAACTGGCCATTCTGAATACCGATTACATGTGGCCGTCAGCAGGTGCAGGCCGTCAGTTGGCCGAAGGCTTTGGCGAAGGCTTCAGTCTTGTATCATTCTTCGGTAAGGTGAACTACACCTTCGATGACAAATATCTGGCTTCGTTCACCATTCGCCGTGACGGTTCAAGCCGATTCGGTAGCAATAACCAATATGGTACTTTCCCATCTGTCAGTGCTGGTTGGCGCATCAGTGAGGAGAAGTTTATGGAGGGTACCAGGAGTTGGCTCGATAACCTGAAGCTGCGTTATTCATGGGGACAGACGGGTAACCAGGAAATCTCTAACACCGCACGCTATACCTTATATAAGTCTGTTGTCTCCACTGGTCTTTGGGGCAGTGGACAGGCTGGCTCTTCATACGATATAGCCGGAACCAACGGCGGTTATGATCTTGACAACGGCTACGTTCGCAACCAACGTGGTAACGACGACATCAAGTGGGAGACCACCACACAGCATAATATCGGTGCGGATTTCTCTATTCTGAACGGTGACATCTACGGCAGCTTCGACTGGTTCAACAAGAAGACCACCGACATTCTTCTTTTCATGGAAGGTATTGCCGCCATGGGTGAGGGTTCTGGACAGTGGATCAACGCCGGCGAGGTGAAGAACAACGGTTGGGAGTTGACAGTGGGCTACCGCCATCATCTGCCAAACGATTTCTCATGGGACATCAGCGGTAACGTCAGTAAGTATGTGAATGAGATCACCAAGCTGCCTGAGACAGTGGCTGCCAATGGTAAGTATGGCGGTAACGGTGTGAAGAGCGTTGTGGGGCATCCTATGTTCTCGCAGGTAGGCTATATATACGACGGCATCTTCAAGAGTCAGGAGGAGATAGACAACCATGCTATCCAGGAGGGAGCTGGTCTGGGACGTATCCGTTATAAGGATCTGAATGGGGACGGACGCATCACAGAAGAAGATCAGGACTGGATCTATGACCCGACACCCGACTTCACCTGGGGTTTGAACATTTACTTGCAGTACAAGAACTGGGATTTGACCATGTTCTGGCAGGGTGTGCAAGGCGTGGATGTTGACTGCCGCGGATATAAGTCACAGACTGATTTCTGGGCTAACTCAGCCATCAACGTACCTTATCTGAATAAAGGCACACGTGTACTGGATGCCTGGAGCCCTGCCAATCCCGGTAGTGACATTCCTGCGCTCACCACATCGGATACAAACAACGAAGGTCGTGTATCATCGTATTATATCGAGAATGGCAGCTATGTGAAGCTGCGCACCATCCAGCTGGGCTACAACCTGCCTAAGAGTCTTACCGACAAGCTCCGTATGGACCGCATTCGTCTCTATGCCTCTGCTCAGAACCTGCTCACCATCAAGAGCAGTAAGTTTACGGGTGCCGATCCAGAGAACCCTGGATTCAACTATCCGATCCCCCTCAATCTTACATTCGGACTCAATGTTTCATTCTAAAATATAGCTACGATTATGAAAACGATTTATAGTATTATCTGCACAATCTGCGTTATCTGCGGTCTTACCGCCTGTTCTGACTTCCTGGAGGAACAGGTGCCACAGGCCACGCTGACTCAGGACGAGGTGAAGAATCCTGAGTATATCGACAATGTGCTGATTTCAGCATATGCCGGACTGGTTTCGATTGAGGATATGAATGCTTCATTCTCTCTCTGGAACTACGACACCCGCTCTGACGATGCCTATGTGGGTGGTTCCGACTTCTCTGACGGAGAGCCTTTCCACCGACTGGAGAAGAGCACGGGTGTGATGACTACCGACTGGCCATTCAGCTCTATCTGGACACGTTTCTACAACTATCTGAGCCGTGTGAGTCTGTCACTTGACATCCTGGCAAGTGCCGATCAGGACAACGCTACCATCATTCAGCGTACCGCCGAGATGAAGTTCCTGCGTGCCTATGGACACTTCCAGCTGAAACGACTGTTCAAGAAGATTCCTTTTGTGAACAAGCCCAATATGGAAGAGGCCGACTACAACAACCTCTCGAACACGGAATACAACAACGACGAGGGCTGGCAGCAGATCATCAACGACCTGGAGGATGCCTACGCTGTTCTTCCTACCGTACAGACAGAGAAGGGACGTCCCACAAAGGCCGCCTGTGCCGCCTTCCTGGCAAAGGTTTATCTCTACAAGGCATACCATCAGGACGATGCCAACAGCAATCAGGTAACGGGTATCAGCGACGCTGACCTGCAGAAGGTGGTGGAATACACGAATGCCTCCAACTACAACGGCTACGGACTGGAGTCCGACCTGCACAACAACTTCCGTCCTGAGGAGCAGTATGAGAACGGAAAGGAGAGTCTGTGGGCCATTCAGTACTCAAGGAACGACGGTACCGTCTGGGGTAACCTGAACTTCTCGAATCGTCTGATTGTACCCTGTATTCCTAAGGTACACGACTCCGGTTGCGACTTCTACAAGCCATCACACAACCTGGTAAGTGCCTACCGCACCAACGGCGATGGTCTGCCCATGCTCGACAACTTTGCAGATGAAGAGTACACCGTAGGAAGCAATCAGACTGTCGATCCACGTTTGTTCATTACAGTGGGTGTTCCTGGGACTCCCTACATGTTCAACACGAACTTCATGATTAGCGAAAGTAATGCTTGGAGCCGTTCTGGCGGCACATTCGGATACTTTGTATCACTGAAACAAAATATAGACCCTGCACTGACCGACAGCTACCTGTTTCTGTGCGACTCACAGTGGGCAAGCTCTATGAACCGCGTGGTGTTCCGCTATGCTGATGTACTGCTGATGCGTGCCGAGGCCCTGGCTCAGTTAAATCAGACTACAGAAGCCATCGCATTGGTTAACCAGGTACGCAACCGTGCAGCAGGGATGGCTACAAGCAGCATTGTTTCGAACTATCCTGCTAAATATGGTGTACGCTACTATGTAGGAAAATACAGCGGAAGCTACTCCAAGGACGAGGCCATGAAGATTATCAAGATGGAACGACGCCTGGAGCTGGCTATGGAGAGTGAGCGATTCTTCGACCTGGTGCGCTGGGGCGATGCTGCCACCGTACTGAACAAGTACTATACCAGCGAGAGTGAGAAGATGAACTTCCTGAGCGGATCGCAGTTTACTGCCAATAAGAACGAATACCTTCCTGTACCCTGGGAGCAGATGGCCGCATCAAACGGACACTATACTCAGAACTGCGGACAGTGGTAAACAAAGGAGAAGAATTGAAGGATTGAATAATTGTAAAATTGAAGGATTATGAAAACAAATATTTTATATAATAAGGTGAGGAACTTGGTGAAAGCGGTTTTGCCCCTTTTCCTTTTTACCCTTCTACCTTTAGCTGTAGGCTGCAGCGACGACCATACGGGCAGCATCGACGTGAGCGGCTCATGCCTCGTTGAGAAGTTCGTGCTGAACGGACAGTACGAAGGCATCATCAACACCGAGAAACGACAGGTGAAGGTGAAGGTGCCCGTAAACTTCGACCAGAAGAACTCCATGGAGATCACCAGTCTGATAGTATCAGCCGGTGCGCAGACTAATATGAAGGTGGGCGACAAGATCAACTTTGACGGCGACCGCACACTGCACATCTCTAACGGTGACCTGGTCATGGACTACCAGATTAGCGTTCGCAACGACGAGGCGCTGATGTCACTCTTCGTGCTTGAAGGCGTGAAAGGTGCCATCAACCAGCAGGACAAAACCATCAACGTAAGTGTGATGGCCAACAGCGGTATTGACCTGAGCAACGCCACCTTCGAGGTGGAGTGCAGCGAGGACGCTACCTGCAGTCCTGCCAGCGGCACCAAGGGTAACTTCACGGAGCCGTTCCTGATCACACTGAACGACAATACCGCCACCACAGTATATACGGTATATGTAACGCTGATATCGAACCCGGTTGCCATCTTCGTGGGTGACGCAGAGAATATTGAAATGTTGAATGACGAGGAAAAGGCCGCAGCCAAATGGTTCACCGGTAACATCGAGGGCAGCGCCTATGCTTCCTGGGATATGATTGCCAGCGGCAGCATCTCTCTCGATGAGTGCAAGCTCATCTTCTTCCACCGTCACAGTCCGGCATACGGCAACTACAACGGATTTGCTGAGGCGGCAACAGGTGCCATGGCAGCCCTGCCTGTCATGAAGGAATTCTGGAAGAACGGTGGTGCCTTCGTACTGGGTCGCTCGGCTATTAACTACGCCAATGCCTTGGGCGCCATGCCTATCGATGTGTTCCCCAACAACTGCTGGGGTGGCGGTGGCGGCGAAGGCTCCGACTTGATGGGTGATGATCCGTGGCACTTCTTCGCCTACGACATCAACCACCCGCTGTGGAAGAACCTGAAGACCTATCCTGGCGCTCCTGATGATGCCGTTTACACGCTCGATAACGGATACACCATCTGTAACACCACATCGCAGTTTGCCCTCTGGGATCCTTATGGAGGTGTAGATGATTTCAACAACATCACTGGCAACCGTGGACTGGCTCATGGTGGCGATGGCGCCATCGTAGTATGGGAGCTGAAGGCCGCTAACGGCAACTACGGCAAAGGCGGTATCATCTGCTTCGGTTCGGGACTCTTCGACTGGAACTCTCCTACTCCATACGCATCGAACTACCACGACAATATGGGACGGATCATGCTCAACGCATTTGATTATCTAACAAAGTAAAGTTGAAGAATTGTAAAATTGAAGAATAGTAAAATTGAAGTAATATGAAGACAATGATATATTCAGTATTCGCACTCATGCTGTCAGCCTCAACACTGACGGCATGCAGCGACGACGAGTTCAGCGGCGATCCCGCAAAGGACTGGAATGGCACGACCACATTCTTCGCTCCTACAGATGATCAAGGATTCGGCACCTACTACACTCCTGCCGTTGGACGTGTGGGAGACCCGATGCCTTTCTACGATCAGAAGGCTGGTGACTTCAAGGTGCTCTACCTACAGGAGTTCATCAACAATATGCCTTTCCGCTTCCACCCCATCTGGGCCGTTTCTACCAAGGACGGTGCCAGCTATGAGTCGCTGGGTGAGATTCTGCCTTACGGCAGTAATGACTATCAGCAGGATGCTGCTCTGGGTACGGGCAGCTGCTATGAGAAGGATGGTATATATTATATCTATTATACCGGTCACAATGGCAACTGCAAAAACCGTGAGGTGGTGATGCGTGCTACATCTACCGACTTCAAGACCTGGACGAAGGACGAGCTGTGGACTCTCAATGGTCCTGACTACGGCTACTCTGGCAACGATTTCCGAGATCCGCAGATCTTCGTGGCCGATGATAATCTCTATCATATGATCATCTCAACCTATCCCAATGGTGGAGGAGACCCTGTATTCGCTGAGTTCAAGTCATCAGATATGAAGAACTGGGAGCACGTAGGACGCATCCGCATGATTTGGGACCGTATGCTTGAGTGCCCCGATATCTTCAAGATGGGTAACTACTGGTATATCATATTCAGCGAGAGTTACCGCGCCAGCTGGAGCCGTAAGGTGAAGTACATGGTGGCGTCGAGCTACGAAGAACTGAAGAGTTGTCTGAACGACGGACCCAAGTGGGCTCCTGACGGCCATGAGGGCATTCTCGACAGCCGTTCGCTCTATGCCGCCAAAACTGCCTCTAACGGTACCGACCGTTACGTATGGGGCTGGTGCCCGTTCCGTTCGGGTGCAGACATCCATGAGAAGAACACCAACGTAGGTGCTGGCGACGGAAATGAGCCAAACTGGAGTGGTGCTCTGGTATGTCACAAGCTGATACAGCATGCCGACGGTACACTTACCCTGGGTGCCGTGCCTGCCATGGCAGCTAAGTACAACACCGCTGTTAATGCTACGGTCATGCAGTCGAACGGTTACAACGGCGGCACACTGAGCGGCGATGGGGCTTATGTGCTCTACAACCGACTCAGTACAGCCAACCACATCTCATTCACCGTGAAGACCTCTAACAACTGGGATAAGTTCGGCGTTTCGTTTGCTCGCGGCACCGACTCGAAGAAGTACTACACAATGGTGGTAAATCCTGAATGGGAAGATGGCCGCAAGGTGAACTTCGAACAGGAGGGTGAAGAAGGCAAGGGCTTCATCGAAGCTGCTGACGGATATAACTTCCAGCGTCCAGCAGACAACGTGTACAACATCGACATCTATACCGACAACTCGGTTCTGACCATGTACATCAACGATGTCTGCGCCTACACGCAGCGTATCTACGGTATCCAGAAGAACTGTTGGAGCATCAACAACTACGGTGGCTCCATCACTGTCAGTGATGTGAAAGTTAGTCAGCAATAAACAATCCCGTAATCGTTTATCCCTCCCTCTCTGCTTTTCGGTAGCCAGGGAGGGATTACTGTTTCACTCAATCTTTGAGGAAGGAAATAGCCCTACTATTATTATATAACCACAGCTACCACGAAAATGGCAAGGAAGACAACCAAGAAGATTAGCATCAGTGCCAGGATAAAATGCAGCAGGGTGCGCCAGTAGCTATAGCCTGACAGCTGTTTGATCGGAATGATGATCAGGAAGAGGAAAAAGAAATCGAGAAAAACATTCAGACAGAGGAAATTTGTAACGATGGAAAAGATATCGATCATGTTCATCGAATAGACCATGGCCACAAAGAACTCTGAGAATCTGATATTCGGATAGGCCGGACTCTTACGGAAGAACAGGTACAGCGGACCGGAGAACAACAGCAGGAAGACGATGGTTACCATGCTAATGTGCTTCATCATCCAATCATTCACCTCATGGGAGAGGAAGTTCTTGACAGAATCACTGCTGTCCTCCGCGACAGTGACAGACGTGCTATCCTTCTCGGTAAAGGCATTGTTCACACCTTGTGCGAACTGTTCCTGAGTGGATACCAGGCGATCCTCCATTTTGACGTTCAAGCCAGTCTCCACGATCAAAGAGAGGGCTACAAGCAGGAAGAACATCTTGAACGGAGGAAAGTAGGCCATCTGCATACCCTGGAGATAGTCGCGGATCATATATCCAGGACGCAGTATTAGATCCCTTATGGTACGGAACATACCTCGGTTTCCTAAGCCCCATACATCCAAGAAGAGCAGGAAAGCCTTCTTGAAAGAATAACGTCCGATTTTGGCAGACTGTCCACAACGAGGACAGTAATTGCCCTCGTAGTGGGTACCGCAGGTAGCACATTCATGTGGCTCATTCACCAATGGAGCCACCTGATGGGGCTGCAGTTGCCATTGCCTAAACCGCCTGTATTTCTCTTTCATTTGTTCAAACATCGTTGCAAAGGTACATATATAATCTGAAAAACCAATTATTTATCAGTGGGAAGTAACATTTTCGGATTTATTTTATATCTTTGCACCCGTCATACTAATCATCAATAACAACACCCATGAGAAAAATTTTTATTGCTTTTGCAATGCTCCTGATGATGACGGCTTGCGCACAGAACAAGCCCTCACAGGTCAATGAGAACAAGAAAGAGGCAGACACCCAGACTGTGGCTGCTGACAGTATGAACCCCGAAACACGTATCAAGAACATGAAAGAAGTTCAAGCTTATCTGAAAGAATGCGGCGCGTTCTTCATTGCTACCGTTGACGGCGACCAGCCGCATGTGCGTGCCTTTGGCGTATCCGAGATCATTAACGACCGTCTGTATATCATGACTGGTAAGGTGAAGGATGTGTATAAGCAGATGGCAGCCAACGGAAAATTCGAGATCTGCGCACTGAAGAAGTCGGGCAGCGAATGGTTACGACTGAGCGGCACCTTGGTGAACGACGAGACGCTGTCGGTGAAAGAGGAGTTCCTGAACAGAAACGAGGGTCTGAAGGCGATGTATAAAGCCGATGACGGCAACATGGCCGTTCTGTACATCACCAACGCCACAGCCCGGTTCTGTTCGTTCAGTTCCCCCGAGCGGATAATTAACTTCTAAGTAATATCAGGGAGATGAGAACGATTGTGGGAATGATGCTGCTCTTCCTGTGCTGTCAGGCATCGGGGAAAAGCAGTCAGACAAGTAGTGTATTGACTTCTCCCGACGGGAAACTGAAAGTGACCGCCGTGAGTGGGAGGGAAGGACTGACATGGGCTGTCGGTCATGAGGGAACACCAATCCTGGAGCCCTCGGCTATCAACATCGTGATTCAAGGCAAGACTGCCCTTACCGGGAAAGGGAGGGAGCAGCAGCGCAAGACCGTGGAGACCTCGTTTGCCACCCCGTTCTACAAGAAGGCACGCGTTACCGACAGCTACAACACCCTGACACTTCACTACAACGAGGTGGACGTGGAGTTCCGTGCCTATAACGACGGTGCTGCCTACCGACTGATCTATACGGGGAAGAAGGCTGTGGAGGTGAACAGTGAGACAGCAGAGTTCCGCTTTGCTGCCGACCACCCCGCCTTTGTGCCCTACGTCAACGACAACCGTGGGGGTGAACGCTACTGCTATTCCTTCGAATCATACTACGATGAGCAGACACTCTCGCAGATGTTCAACGACTCACTCGCGATCACTCCGATGGCCCTCTGTCTTCCCGGGGGGAAGAAAGCCATCGTGATGGATGGCGGTGTGGAGGACTACCCCGGGATGATGATGGTCAAAGGCAAGGGGAACAGTTTGCAGGCTGTCTTCGCCCCCTACCCTTTGTCACAGGAGGTAGGCGGCTTTGACCGTCTGAACATCGTACCCTCACGGCGTGCTCCGTATATCGCCCGACTGAACGGGAAGCGCTGTTTACCATGGCGCGCCGTGGTGGTGACCACCCGCGATGCCGATATCCTGAACTGCGACATGGCACAGCGGCTGGCTCCTGCCTGCCGACTGAAAGACACCTCTTGGATCAAACCGGGAAAAGTGGCGTGGGACTGGTGGAACAACACCAATCTGACGGGTGTTGACTTCAAAAGCGGCATGAATACCCCCACCTATCGGTATTACATCGACTTCGCCGCCAAGAACAAGTTAGAGTATATCATCATCGACGAAGGATGGAGCGGAAAGGAGAGTCTGATGGAAGACCTCAACCCCGATATCGCACTGGATGAACTGATCGCCTACGGAAAGGAGAAAGGGGTGGGCATCATCCTGTGGTCGAGCTGGAGAAATCTCATCGGGAACCAGCCCGAGGGAGGCGAGACCGTAACAGAGACCGTGATGGCGCACTATGCCGCAAAGGGCATCAAGGGCTTCAAGGTGGATTTCTTCGACCGTGACGACCAGCAAGTCATTGCCTCTGCCTATCGGATTGCTGCCTGTGCCGCCCGTCATCACCTGCTTGTGGATTACCACGGACTGAAACCTTTCGGCATCCAACGTGCCTACCCCAATGTGGTCAACTTCGAGGGTGTGAAAGGCTTAGAGAACAGTAAGTGGGAGCCCCGAGTAGCCGACGGTCCACTGCACAACCAGCCCCGCTATGATGTCACAGCGCCCTACCTGCGCATGTTCGCCGGTCCGATGGATTATACGCCGGGGGCCATGAACAATGCGATGAAGGATCATTTCTTCGGGAACAACAACCACCCGATGAGTCAGGGCACAAGGGTCCATCAGATGGCGATGTACACCCTCTTCGAGGCACCGCTGCAGATGCTGGCCGACAGTCCGACGGAATACGAGAAGGAGCAGGAATGCACTGATTTCATTGCACAGGTGCCCACCACATTTGACGAGACTGTTGCCTTGGATGGCGTGTTAGGAGAATATGCCGTGGTGGCACGCCGCAAAGGGGATATCTGGTATGTGGCAGCCATGACCGACTGGACGGTGCGCGATGTTGTGATTGACTTGTCGTTCCTCGGTCAGGGCAACTACCGCGCCACCATCTTCTCTGACGGTGTGAATGCACTGAAAGACGGGCGCGACTACCAGAAGACCGTTAAAACCGTTACTGCCAAGGAACGAATCGCCGCCCATCTCTCGTCAGGAGGAGGATGGACGGCAAGGATCGTTCGGGAATAAGGCGGGAGACTATCTGACGGGAGAGACCTGCAGCGTTTGTCCTGCCCGCGTATTCACATCATATTCATATACCTTCCTCACCGGCAGCTGATCGAAGGTGGTCAGCTCGGAGGAGCGAAGAGGATCTTTCACAGCCGCAGTCTGCAAGAGTGGATTGCGGCTTTTTCCTTTGGCAACCTTCAGACCCTTTCCCTGCAGCGGGACATACGAACGCAGACGGAGCACACCACCGAGGGTGGAGCGGATGGTGGCACTGCCCAGCTGTCCATCTTTCCACGACATATCCACCACGAAGCCACCGCGGGCACACAGTCCTTTCACCTCACCCTGTCCCCACACATCGGGAAGGGCAGGCAGCAGATGGACGGCACCGTCGTGACTCTGCAACAACATCTCGGCGATACCAGCCGCACAGCCGAAATTGCCGTCGATCTGGAACGGCGGATGGGCATCGAAGAGATTCGGATAGGTGCGCCCATCGGGTTGATACCGTGCCATCTGGTCGTTAGGCAGCAGGTGGAGCATGTTCGAGATGATGCGGAAGGCATGGTTGCCATCGAGCATACGGGCCCAGAAATTGATCTTCCATCCCAAGCTCCAGCCGGTAGCCATGTCGCCACGCTGGTTCAGGGTGTGTGCCGCAGCAGAGAAGAGATCGGGATGGGAGTAGGGAGAGATCTGATTGGAGGGATAGAGACCATAGAGATGGGAGATATGCCGATGCTGATCTTTCGGGTCGTCCCCATCTACCACCCATTCCTGAAGCTGTCCATAGCGGCCGATCTGCATCGGTGGCAGCTGGTGGATGGCCTGATCCAATCGTTTCAGGTAGGCAGCATCTTTGATGCCCAAGACCGTCATGGCCTGTCTCACCTGTGTGAGGACATCGAACACGATCTGGTTGTCCATGGTAGAGCCCGCCGTGACAGTGGTCTGCTTGCCCAAAGGTCCATGCTCAGGTGAAACGGTAGGCACCGTCATCAGCCAGCCATATTTCGGGTGTACCTGCATATAATCCATCAGGAAGTCGGCAGCACCTTTCATCACGGGCAGGTTCTCTCGGAGGAAGGCTTTGTCACCAGTGAACAGATAGTGCTGCCACAGATGGGTGGTGAGCCAGGCACCACCCGTGGGGAACATCCCCCAGGTAGTACCATCCACGGGTCCGGCGATACGCCACAAGTCGGTATTATGATGGGCTACCCACCCACGGCAGTCGTACATCACCTTTGCAGTCTCTGCACCTGTCACGCTCAGGTCGCGGATCATGTCGAAGAGCGGCAGCTGTGTTTCTGCAAGATTTCCCACCAAGGCGGGCCAATAGTTCATTTCCGCATTGATATTGATGGTATATTTCGAATCCCACGGAGCATTCAGCTTGTCATTCCAGACGCCCTGAAGATTCGCCGGCTGTCCGCCGGGCTGCGAGCTGGAGATCAGCAGGTAACGGCCATATTGGAACATCAGAGCCACCAGATCCATGTCCTTGCCACGAGAGAAAGAGGCAAGACGGCGGTCGGTGGGCTGTTTCGACTGTTCCGTCACAGGCAGTGAGAGACTCACCCTGGCATACTGCTCACGGTATTTGCGGACATGACGGTCGAGGAGGGTCTGATAGTCCTTACCCTTGATACTGGACAGGGCCTGCTCGTTTCTCGCAGCCGCATTCCCGCTGATGTCATGATAGTTCACGAAATTGGTGGCAGCGGTGATATAGAGGGTGGCTGTGCGAGCCCCACTAACCACTATAGCATCCGAGCCATCGACAATCTGACCATCGCTCTCCACAAGGATACGGCACTCAGCCTGAAGCTTTCCCGGGATGCCCTCATGGTCGGCGCCACTGACGAAGGCCTTCAGACAATGGCCGTTCACCTCATGTCGCGTTTTGAGAAGACACTCATGGGTGACGGAAAAAGACAATGGTTGTCGGCCATCGGCTTCTAACCGTACCACAATGACGGGATCAGCCAAAGAAGCCATCACCGTGCGACGTACCTTCGTGTCGCCCACCTGATAGCTGACATGCGCCGTAGCCGTCTCCAAGTCCAGATCGCGGTAGTACTGGGTGGCATTACGCTGGTTCCAGAATTTCAGGAACACACTGCCCAAGGTGAGGTAGCGCATACCGTGCGGTCCCTTGATGAAATACTTGTCCAACAGCTTGTGGGCCTCCTCTTCCTTTCCGTCGAAGATCAGCTGGCGCACCTCTGCGAGGTGCTGCAAAGCCTCTCTACTGTTGTTGTCATGGGGTGATCCCGACCAGAACGTCTCTTCATTCAATTGGATCTGCTCACTGTCGGCACCGCCATACACCATCGCTCCCATGTGGGAGTTTCCAACAGGCAACGCCTCTAACCAGTCGGTAGCTGCATGGTCGTACCACAGTTTCCGCTCTCCACTCTGTGCCATTACCGCCAGTCCTGCCAGCAGCATCAGCGCGATACACATCTTTCTCATATTGTCTTCGTGATTGTTGATCTGGATGCAAAGATACATATTAGCGATCAAAAAGCCAAATCTATTTCATGAAATCCCATCCGCCGACGGCTCTATGTAGTTAAATATAATGTTAAAGTTACATTTATTAAAGTCGGGTTACTGTTTAATTTCGTATCTTTGTCGGCAAATGAATATCTTTTTAAAAACTAATCAATCAGAATGGAGACAACAAGTAAGAAATTTCTGTTAGAGAGTGAGATCGCGTGGCAGCCCGCCGGTGAACATGTGACGCGCCAGATCATGGGTTATGACCCGCAACTGATGATTGTCAAGGTAAAATTTGAGAAAGGTGCCATCGGTACCCCTCACACCCATCCGCACAGTCAGAGTTCCTATGTTGCCAGTGGAAAGTTCGAGGTGACGATTGATGGTGAGACCCGCCTTCTGCAACGTGGCGACGGCTACTATGTAGCGCCCAACCTGTTGCACGGCTGCGTGTGCTTGGAAGCCGGTGAACTCATCGACTCGTTCAGTCCTGTGCGTGAAGATTTTCTGGGTAAGTAGAAGATTTTTATTCTACGGACTCATTGGACTTTAAGGACCATCTGCCGTAAAGGCTGATGAATATCTGTGGTATCCGTGCTATCTGTGTGCCTTTGAATTGATCCACAAGATCTGCAAGATCCGCATGACGATAAAAGGACATCAGCCGTATAGGCTTTTTTCTGCATTCTATGTTATATTCCTAATATATTTCTCCTTTTAACTATATATTTAACACTTTGACGTTCATGCAGCCTTTAGTGCTGCATAATAGTCGTGATCCGGGTTGTATCTTTCTCCTTTTCT
>Ga0256404_1007708_pt1 | contig 16783 bp, 8 predicted proteins | sample RumenRJG_01DNA_FD_185990 | JGI IMG/M metagenome (GOLD analysis project Ga0256404, IMG submission 185990) | Bovine rumen microbial communities from Lethbridge, Alberta, Canada - RJG_01 | ecosystem: Host-associated > Mammals > Digestive system > Stomach > Rumen | place: Canada: Alberta | collected...
CTCTTTGTTTTTGACCACCAGATAAGTTTATTCCACCTTCCCCAATAATAGTATTATATTTTTTAGGAAGTGACATTATATAGTCATCTATATAAGCTTTTTTGCATACATTTCTAATTTCTTCTAATGTAGCATTTGGCTTAACCATTTTAAAATTTTCTAAAATACTTTGATTAAAAAGATATGGATTTTGTCTTATTATTGAAATGTTTTTTCGTAAGCTTTCTTCTGTTAATTCTTTGATATCTGTATCATTTATTTTTATTTTTCCTATAGAAGTGTCAAAATATCTCATTAAAAGATTAAATATTGTTGATTTTCCTTGACCAGATTTTCCTACAATTGCTATTTTTTTGTTTGGTTGTAAATTCATTGTTAATCCATTTAAAACATTATCTTCTTCTTTTCTATATTTAAACACAACATTTTCAAATGTGATATTTATTTTCTCGTCATTTATTTCTTTTGTTCCAAATTTTTCATCTTTATATAAGCGATTATTGATTAATTGATCTATTCTTTTTAAAGATACAACTATTTTATTATAGTTTACTCCAAAATCAGATAAGTTTTCAATAACACTTTCGAATCTCCATATTAATGTTTGAACTACTAAGAATAGTTTAATATCTATATTTCCATTTAAAACTAATAATCCTAGAGTTAAGAATATGATAAATTCAATTGTAAAGTATACTATGTTATTAATTCCAAAATAAATATTTTCATTTCTTGATATTGTAATTTGTTTATTATTTATATTTTCTATTATTTTTTGCATTCTAGAATTGGCAATTTTTTTGATTCCTAATGCTTTAATTTCTCGAATCCCATTAATATCTTCTGTTGCATTTTTAGATAATAAGTCTGTTTCTTTACTAATTTCTTCTTGTATTTTTTTTATTTTTGGATAATAAATATTTGCTAAAATATACATAAATATTCCTAGAACTATAAATTCTATACCAACAATAATTGATATATAGAATGAATATATTAATATTACTAAAGCTGTTATTAATTTTGATGATAAATCTACTATTCTTTTTAAAAGTGATATAATTTTTTCTAAATCGTTATTGAGTCTGTTAGTTAATTCTCCAACTCCCATATCTTCAAAGGCAATGGCAGGTAAATTTAATATTTTATTATATAATTCTATTTGTCCATTCTTTATAAAAATTTTTTCTAGTCTATTATAAAGAAGTTCTTGCAAAGTGTATATTATAGCCCAACTTAAAATGTTAGATAGGCTAAATAGCGCTAAAAAAATAAGAAAATTTACTTCTTGATTGGTAGTCAAGTTATCAACTGTGTAAGCCCAAAAAATTGATGTTGTTAATGGAACTATATTTATTATAATACTTAGTAAAATATATAATATTACTCTAACTTTCTCTTTTTTTAAATATTTAATTATTATTTTAAAGTTTTTTAAATCTTTCATAGTAAAACTCCTATATTTTTAATTATAGTACTATTTTTTCTTTTAATTTGTTAATTTTACTCTTGATTGCATATGTTATTATAAATAATATATAGTACTTAATAGTACTTATTTAAAAAAAATCAATTCTAATTTAGAATTGATTGTCTATTTATTTTCGATGCTTAAAAAGATCGAATAGTTCAGTAATGGTGCCTCAGGCCGGACTCGAACCGGCACGTTATTGCTAACACTGGATTTTGAGTCCAGCGCGTCTACCAATTCCGCCACTAAGGCATTACATATTGATTATAACATATTTTTTTTATTTTGTGTCTTTTTTCTTTGTTTTAGGTATAATTTTTATTTTTTTTATAATTCTATAGTAAATAATGTGTAAGGTTTTGTAAAAAAAAAATTTTTCGTATTGATTTAATTATTTAATATGGATATAATTATTGTAGACATAGTAGGAAAGGTGGCATAGTGTACGGATAAGTATAGAATCAAGTGGTGATTGAATGAAAAACGAAGTTGAAATAAAAGCACAAAAAATTTATAAATGGGATTTATATAAAAAGTTTATTAAAATCACATTTCTATTATTACTCATTGTAATATCAATTGTTTATTTGGTTTTATATATTGTTTATCAAGGTGGTAGGTTTACTGTTACTCTTGACAAAAATTTGTCAAATAGAAAAAGCGTATATCTAACTGAGGATGGTAAAATATCTGGTAGGACAAGAGAATTAAGAGCAGATACTATTGACTATATGGATAATATTTCTATTAATTGGTTGCCAGAAAATATTGATTCTGTAAAAGATGGTTCCCATAATGGAGATAATTATATTGCTTATACTTTTTATGTTATCAATTCTGGGAATGAAGATGTTCACTATTGGTATGAAATTGATATTGATGATACTATTTTAAATGTTGATGAAGCAATAAGAATTATGATAATAAAGAATGGAGAAAGAGTAGTATATGCAAAAAAGAGTAGAGTAACTGGTGGGGCTGAAACTGGTACGAAAGCGTTTGTTTCAAATTCTATGGCTGTTTTGGAACAAAGAACAAACTTTAAACCTAAATCTAAAGACAAATTTACTGTTGTTGTTTGGATTGAAGGGGATGACCCTGAATGTAAAAATGATTTACTTGGAGGGGAAATTAAGTTGCACATGGATATTACCGAAGAACATGTCGATAATAATAAAAAATTAAAGATAAAGGAGTAAAATAATATGACAAAGAAAGAAGTAAGAAAAAACAGAAAAAGAAGAAGAAAAGTATTTTTAGCTTTCATCATGATTTTGTTCTTAGCACTTGTGCTTACTGCATCAACATATGCATGGTTTACTGCTAATAGAACGGTTACTGTTGAAAGTATTGATGTTAATGTGTCAACATCTAAAGGTTTACAGATTTCTACAGATGCTACAACTTGGAAATCAATTGTAACCAACAATGATATTACTACAGCAAATTGGACTGGAGTAAGAAATCAACTTCCAAAAGGAACAAATACAATGGTTCCAGTATCAACAGTTGGTACAGTTGATAGTTCAACCGGTTATATGGATATGTATCGTGGTACAGTTGAGACGGATCTTACAACTGGTAATAATATTCTAGTTGCTGAAAAATCAACTGAAGCTAATGGTACTTCAGGGGACTTTGTAGCATTTGATTTATTTTTTCAATCTTCACAAGCTCAAACAGTTTATTTAACATCTAATTCTTCAGTTGTTGCTAGTGGAACAGATAAAGGTATTCAAAATGCTGCTCGTGTAGCATTTATTAAAGAGGGTAGTGTGGCATTTGGAGCTTCTCCTGCAGATGCTCAAGTATTAAAGGGAGAAATTTCAAAATTAGTTTGGGAACCAAATTATGATGTTCATACTGCATCAGGTGTTGCTAATGCACAAAGTGTTTATAAAATTAATGTTGGGCAAGAAGGTGGAGATAAACTTGCTTATAAAGGTGTTAAAGCTCCAATTGCTGAAGCTACAAAAGTTGAATTAAATAGTACTGACACTAATTATTTTGGTGATATTACCACTGTTGGAAGTGTTGCATCAGGAATACCTAAAACTACATATATAAATGCTTTTGATGTTGCTGAAGGAGTTACTAAGGTTCGTATTTATATGTGGATTGAAGGTCAAGACGTTGATTGTGAAGATCATGCATCAGGAAGTGCTTTAACTTATAATTTACAATTTAGTATTGATTCAAGTGCTTCTTAAGATTGATATTAATTATAATTATGAAAGCCTTCTTTTTTAGGAGGCTTTTTATTCTATGAGGTGTTACTATGGAAAATGATTTCAGTTTTATAAAAGAATTAGGGGATAAAGAACTATTAGATTTATATGATAAAATTGTTGAACATATTCAATATTTGAAGGAAAATATCATTGTTATATCAGATGGGGGGGATTCTTCTAATGTCTCAAATTGATGATTTTTATAGTATGATGGAAAGCGATAAAAATTATGTTGATAATTTCGTTTTGGAGACGAATGAAGGTACGAAACGTTTAAAAGAAAAGTTTCATTTGAATGCATCTAAAGAAAGAAATAGTTATATAGAGAAAAAGATTATTGATTATAATAATTCTTTAGAAGTTATTAAGAATGAAATGAAACTTCGCTTTTCACAATTAATGCCTAGGAATCGTAGTTTAGAATATGAAAAAGAACTTGATAAGATTGATGCTTATATCAATTTAGTTAAACTCGACTTAGATATTTCTAGTTCTTTTAAACTTAATATTTCTTTTGTTTTATCATCTATTCAAGATGATACTTCTTTGGATGATTTAAATTTAGCATTATCTAAGTTTATAGATTTATTTCATCAGTATGGTATTTCTCTTTCTATTGAAGATTTTAAGTATACTATGTTTACTGAAGAATATATGAGATCTTTTTTTAGTAATGCAGATCAAGAAACTTTTAAAAGAGTTTTTGAAAAAATATTTTTTACTTGTCCAGATTTAAAAATGCAATTAAAAATGAATTTAATTGATATAATTTCTAAGTATCAAAAGAAGTTAGATCAATTTGTTTCTTTATATAAGAAGGAGTTATATGAGAAATATTCTGTTAATTCTTCTGATGTTGTTTCAAAATATGTATCTTATCGGGGAGAAGTGGGACAATGTATTGCGATGGATGAGTATTATAATACTAAATTGTTTTTAGATTCTAAAAAGAAAATTGAAGATTATATGGATAGTTCTCCTATTCGTGAGAAAAATTATAATCTTTTTACTACTACTAAGTATAGTGATTTAGATGAGGTAAAAAAGAAAAATTTTAATGATTCTATTATGGATTTTTATTTGACTTTGAACGAGTTAAAAAAGTATTATCGATATGAATTTATAATTAAAGATTTAATTGAAAGATATAAAAATAAGGATAGTGTAAAGAATGAATTTCTTTCTAAGAAAAAAGAAATAGAAAAAGAAGAAAAAACTAGACTTTCTATTTATAAAGATTATTTAAAGGCTTGTGGAATTGGTTTGTTTTCTCATAAAAATTCTAATAAGATGAAAGAATGTATGTTAAAAATGAATGATCAAGTAAAGAAATTAAATCATTTATATTCTGAATTTAATGATATAGAGATTACTTATTATTTATCTTCTATTAATAATTCAGCAAGTATTTATGATTTATTTATGATATCTTTAAAATCATTTCCTTTTTTAGAAAAATGTTTTTTGAATAGAGAAGATTTTATTGATGAGTCATTTCCAAAAGTTATAGATGAATTTTTTAGATTTTTGTATAATCCAAATAATAGTATTCTTAGAGAAATTAATGTATTTACTGATTATGATTTAGTAGATGTAATTGCTTCTAAATATCGTTTATTAAATTTAAATGTAACAAATGAATCTATTCAACCTGAGACTATTGATTCTACTTTAGAGAGTTTAAGATTTATAAATTTGATTCAAAATGTTGAAAATAGTAATACTTCTTTTTCAAATATTTTCATTTTATGTAGAATGAAAGATATTTTAAAAAATGAGGAAGAATCTTAAAAAAATGGGTATACTATTTTTATAAAATATTTACTATAAAAACTTTTATAGTTTTTTTTTCTATGATATAATGTATATTGAGGATAGATTGGTGGTGACATAGGTGAAAAAAGCTAAGAATATTTTTAAATTTTTGGCTACTGCTTTTTTAGTAATGCTAGTTTTATTATGCATTTATACCTTTGTTGTTACTGATATAATGAAAAAAGATTATGTAAATGTTTTTGGATATTCATACTTTGTTGTTGCGACTGGTTCAATGTCTGGGACAATAGAAGTTGATGATATTATTTTTGTTAAAATTACTAAAGATGTTAAAGTGAATGATGTTGTTACTTTTAAAAATAAGGATGGAGATATTATTACTCATCGTCTTATAAAACTTGATGGTGCTCGTTACATTACAAAAGGTGATGTTAATAATGTAAGTGATGAAGCTATCTCAAAAGACCAGATTATTGGACGAGTATCGTTTGTTGTTTCACCTAGTTTTATTTTAAAATGTATTGCCATTTTTTTGATAATATTTATTTTTTTAGCTTTAGTTAATTTTGATAATATTATTAAAAAGTTTATTGTTGGTGATAGTAATAATAAAGAGCCAGTTTTACCAAAAAAAGAGTTTAATATTAAACAAGATTTAAAAACTACTCAAAGTATTTCTAATGATAATGTGTCTATTGAGAAAAATGAAAATAAAAATGATTCAAAGACAAAAAAAATACAATCTATTTTAAAAAATGATTCTACTGTTGAATTGTTAGAAGACTCTGTTCCTACTAATTCTAGTTCTAGTAGAAATCGTTTACCTGATGATATTTTTAAAAATCCTAAAAAGAGATTTGAAGAACCTTCGTCTGGTCTTACGGTAACTATTTCTATTGATGAAATGGAGGAGCTTGATAAAATTCATTCAAGGGAAGTTCTTCAAAAAGAAAGGGAAGAGTTGGTAGAAAATTATGATGATTATCAATTTTCTTATACTCCGATGAAGAAAAAGAATAAAAATCTTCGTGAAAAAGAGACTATAGATTTTGTTGTATCTATTCTTAAATGCAAGAATAATAGTATTGCTAAAGCTAGAATGAATAAGAAATGGTTAGAAAGATATCGATATGTATATAAGTTATGTTTCTTATTATTAACTGGTAGTACTGAATTATTAAATGATGAGATTGAGAGACCTCCTTTTAAAGAGATTTATGATTATGATTTAGATAAAGTTGGTTTAACTCAGTCTATTAGGAATCGTATATATGATATGCCAATTTATGTTTTTTTAAGGATGTTAACTTATTCTATTTTATATAATGATGATGAGATGTTTGATGGTATTTATAAAATTTTAAAGTATAAGGCTATGATTGATCCAAACAAAGAATTTACTCAATTAAGTCGTTCTGATAAAGAGGCTTTTAAACAGGTAAATACATTAATATCTTTTATGAAAAAAGTATCTAATAAATTTGATAATAAACATGTTTTTGAACTTGAAAAAATAGAAAGAATGGTTCAAATAGGAAAGTATTAGTTTAGGAAGTGAGAGTTATGATAAGTTTAGTTAAGCAAAAAAAAATCTATACTTTTTTTATCATTGCTCTTTTTTTAATTACTTTTGCTTTTGGTCTTTATTCTTTTATTACTGGAGTTATTTCTTTTGGGGAATTAGAAGATGTATGGGATGGAGTTAGTGTTGCTACTTCATTTCATTCTGGTAATGGAACAGAAGATAATCCTTATGTAATAAATGATGCTTCTGAGTTTATTTATTTTCAATCTTTAATAGAAGGGGAACATTATAAAGACTATCAAGATAAGTTTTATATTTTAGGGAAAGATATTGATTTTAATAATCATGAAATAACTCCTATTGGTAAAATAATTGATGAGGAAGATAGATATTTTAAGGGTAATTTTAATGGAGATGGATTTTCATTATTAAACTTTAAAATTACTTCTTCTATTGTAATAGATAAGATATCTTATTATTCTTTGTTTTCTATTATAGAAAATTCTACTATTCAAAATATTGGATTAAGAGATTTTAATATTTCATCTTCTATGAATAATGATGATTTGTCTTACTTGTCAATTTTAATTGGAAAAGATTATTCTACTATTGATGAAAAATCTATTTTAAAAAATATTTTTATAGATGGTTTTACTATAGATACTAATCTTTTTACTAATAAAAATAATAAGATAAATTTACTAGGGATTTTTGATTATTCAGAAATTACTAATCTTACTATTTTTGGAGAAGTAAAAAGTGAATTTAATTATCAACTAGGGGATTTTTCTACTAATTCATCTATTTCTAATATAGTTGATGGGGTTTTATATTCTGATAAAGTTGATTTAAAAATAAATAACTATTATGTATATAAAGATAATAAATTTTATTTAAATGATGAAGAAATATCATATGATTCTATTCTTTCTAATTTAAATGAAAATTATGGTATTGTTTATTATTGGGATTATATTGATAATGATTTTATAATTAAAAAATATGAAGAGAGAAAAAAGGTAGATGTACCTATTTCTTCTAAGAGTTTTTCTTTTTCTATTCGTAATGTGGGTGCAATTAATTTACATGATTCGGGTACAGAGGGTACTAGTATTTATGTTAATGATTTAGATAAGGATTATAATTATTATATGGGTTTAAATTATGCTTCTTCTTCTGATGGAAGTTTGCCTACAAGAGATAATAAGAATCTTTATTCTACTTCTAATTTAGCTAAGGTCTATATTCATTATGATAGTCGTGATTATAGTGATGATTCTATTTATGGAACAGTTAGTTTAACTGAGAATTATACGGATTACTATTATTATAAATATTATCCTATTATTGATGGGTATGTTACTTTTGATTTGATTGATAATCCTTGGGCAAATCGACCTAATGGACTTGCTTTTAATGGTTGGGTTACTGATTATCAAGGGGCTGTTGTTAGTTTGGATAATAGTTATTATGTTAGACAGGTTCGTATTCCAGCTAGTAATTTTATTTCTATAGAGTTTAAAACTTCTTGGATTCCAGCAACAATTGTTAATGGTAATAATTTTTCAGGGCTTAATAGTGCTGGTATGGAATTATATGAGCCGATTGTAAATGTAGATTATGGTGATGTTTCTGAGTATTATGTTTTACGTACTCAACAAGCTTATACTAATTATCCTACTGGGAGACCTATTTATAATTTAAATGGTAATCAAATTAATAATAGAAGATGTACTAATTTTTTTGGTTGTCAATATTTAATACAAAGTGATTCTTCTGTTGCAGAAGATGGTGTCAGTTATTATCGTTTAACTTTTGCGAATGGAAATTATTCTTATGCTACTTCTGTAGAAGAAGTTGAGCCTACTATCACTACTACTGCACCTTTTGATGAAGGAGAGTTAGTTGCTGGTAATTTTGAGCAGGTAATAATATCTTATGGTTCTAGCATAGATGGTTATTATGATGAAGATGGTAATATTCTTAGTGGTAGTTGTACTAGATGGTCTTGTACTGTTTATAAATATCTTCAGTTTTATGATGAATTAGGAAATGTTAATATTGTTGATTTATCTAAGAATTATTATTATTTGGTTACTAGAGATACTAATATTATGGTTTTAACTGGTAATATTTCTGGACTTACTGTTTCTAAACCTGTTACTGTTACTGGTATTAATAATGGTGTTGATTATGGTGGTAGTATTACTATTAGTCGTTCTAGTATTGTTTTGAATTCTGATTGTAGAATTGAACAACTATACATTGATAGTAGTTCATATAGTAGTGCTTCTTTAACAACTAATTCATATTATATTGGTTATAATTTAATAGTTGCTAATTATCATAATTTAAAAATTGGTAGAGGAATTGAAGTTGCTAATAATCGTAAAATTTCTGGTATTTTTGGAGGAACTGCTCTAAGAAATGGTCCAACTTATGGTAGTGCATCTAATCCATATCATTATTCTTTAATAGTTGAATCTGGTTTTTATAATAATATATATTTTTCTGAATCATTTTATGGTGCTGGTACTATGTATTTATATGGTTTATGTACACTTGGTAATGATTTAGATAGAGTTGATGGGAATAATGATAATTTGGATGTTTATTATTCTTTTCAAGGTAATGCTGGTAGTTCTTTAACGATGAGAGGACAAAATGATATTGGTCGAATTTATGATATCTTTGTTAAAAGTGGTAAGTTTGGTTCTAGTAAGTCTGATTTATATACTGGTATTTATGTTGGCGGACGTGGTGGAAATATTTATGGTAATAGGGCTATAACTATCGAAGGTGGTTATGTCTACACAATAATAGGTGGATTGGGTTCTATATCCAGTCAACAAGATTTGAATTCTGTTTATATTTATATGAAAGATGGTAGTGTTGATGCTATTTTTGGTGGTAGTGGTTCTGCAGCAACATATGGTAATAGAATTATAAGTGTTACTGGTGGGACTGTTAATTATTCTATTTTTGGTGGAAGTAATGGTTCAACTATAAATGAATCTAGCAGTGATACTGGTATTCTATATGGAGACTCTTATATTTATGTTGGTGGTAATTCTATTATTGGAGCGGAATCTGGTACATTATTTGGAGCAAAATCAGGATCAGTATTTGGTGCTGGTGCTGGTAATGATAACAAAGATGGATTAGGTTCTGTTGATAATTCTAATATTGTTATTGGGCTTGATACAACTATTAATGGTTCTGTATATGGTGGTGGAAATTATGGTTCTGTTGGAGCTCAAAGTACTTCTTCTACTTCTACGACTAATATTAAGGTTTTAGGTGGAACAATTAAGGAATCCATTTATGGTGGTGGTAATAATAATGGTAGTGGTAACTCTAATAGTGTAACTTCTACTATAAATATTGAATTTGATGGAGGAACTGTTAATAATTCTATATATGGTGGTTCTCGTACAAATGGTACAATTTATGGAACTGTAAATCTTTCTGTTAACGGTGGAAAAGTTTTAAAAGATGTATATGGTGGTGGTGAAGGAGGTTATACTTCTTCTAGCTCTTCAGGTACTTATGTACGAGATGATGTTAATGTTGTTATCAATGGCGGTACTATAGATGGTTCTGTTTATGGTGGTAGTGCATTTGGTACAGTTAATGCTGTTAATGAAAATACTTCATCTTCAACTCATACCACTAATGTTTCTGTTCATGGAGGAGTTGTTAAAAAGAATGTTTTTGGTGGTGGAAAAGGTGATGAAGATTATACTCCAAAAGTTGTTGGAGATATAACTGTTTTAGTTGACGGTGGAAATGTTGGCAGTGTTTTTGGAGGATTTGATGCTTCTGGAAAGCCTAGTAATGGTGATGTTGTTTACCTAAACGGTGGAACAATTGGTAATGCTTATGGAGGTGGAAATAATGCTAATCAAGATGTAACAGATATTCGTTTACAAGGATCAACTATTACGGAAAACTTATATGGTGGTTCAAATTTATTAGGAACCGTTACTTCTTCTAATGTAACTGTTACATCTGGTAGTGTTAAGGATGTTTTTGGCGGAAATAATATGGATGGTTTAACCATAACTTCTCATGTTAATATAAATGGTTCTACAATTACTGGTAATGTATATGGAGGTGGAAATCAAGCTGATACGACAACTACTAATGTTACTATTAACAGTGGTACTTTAAATGATGTATATGGTGGAGGATATTCTGCTGGAGTTCAAGATGAAACGAATATAACTATTTTAAATGGTACTATGGGAAATGTATTTGGTGGAAGTAATACGCTTGGAGATGTTGGGGACACACATATTACTATTAATTCTACTAACCCTTCTAAAAGTATTTCTGCTGTATATGGTGGTAATAATTTAGGAGGAACTACTAGTACTTCTGATATTGATATTACTGCTGGAGTTATAGGCAATGTGTATGGAGGAGGAAATAAAGTTGGGCTTACTACATCAGATATAACTGCTGTAGGAGGAAAAATTGATTCTATATTTGGTGGAAGTAATCAAGCAGGAGATGTTACTACTAGCAATGTTGTTGTTGGAGGTGATTCTTCTTCTGTTGAAGTAACCTCTGTATATGGTGGTAATAATGAAGGTGGAGTGACTGATACTACTCATGTTACGATTCATTCTGGTACTATTCAAAATGTATTTGGTGGTGGTAATGAAGCAGATGTTAATAGTACTACTGTTATTGTAAATAATGGAAATATTTTTGATGTATATGGTGGTGGTAATGCTGCTAGTGTGCTTGGTAGTACTTCATTAGATATAAATGGTGGTATTATTTCTAATAATGTATATGGTGGAGGTAATGAAGGAATTGTTTCTGAAAGTACTAATGTTACTATTACAAATGCTAATATTCAAGGAAATGCCTTTGCTGGAGGAAATGGTTCTACTGCAGTTGTATATAAGAACTCAACTATTACTATTGATGGAACGACAATAATTGGAACGGACTCATCTACTGCTCCAGATGATGGATGTGTATTTGGTTCTGGAAATGCAGCATCTACTGGATTAGAAACAGAAAATAATTCTATCGCAACTGTAAATATTGTTGGTGGCATAATCCATGGTAATGTTTATGGTGGTCCTAAGATGGCAGTTGTTTATGGTACTACTGAGACTAATATTGGTAGTGCTACTGTTAATAATTCTTCTCTTAATGAAAGTGATATTCATATTTATGGAACAGTATTTGGTGGTGGAGAAAGTAATGCTAGCGGTAGCGAAACTTATGACTGGACCTTTATTTCTGTTACTGAAGGAATTAATGTTCATATAGATGGTACGAATTATATAAGTCATAATCATGATTTTATTATAAATGGTAGTATTTTTGGTTCTGGAAATGCTTCTAGTTCTTCTGGAATATCAAATATTTATGTTAAAAATCTAGGCTCAAAAGAATTACCTAATCAAGCAATTTCTATTCAAAGGGCTAATTATTTAGAAATTGATTCTTCTGTTATGGAGTTAGCAGGTACTACTGATAGAACTAATGAGTATTCTGATATTTTATATTCTTTCAATATGATTGATAAAATGGTTATTAAAAATGGTACAACTCTTTTATTAAAGCACAATGCTAATATGTTAAAAGAATTGTATAGTGGTGTTGATAGTGGAGGAGAATTAGTACCAGCTGTTGTTGATATTGATGATGAAAATAAAACTGTTACTAAAAATGTTGACAATCGTATTTATATGATTCCTGGTCAAAATTTAAATGTTACTATTAATCAAAGTGCTACAGCATATGGTAAGGTAACTGGAATGACTTTCTTTGGAATGTATAATTCTTTTGAGGGTGGTGGTTATCGTTATGGTTTATATGATGATAGTATTCAGTATGGTGATAGTGGAAACGCTAGTTTAGCTATTGTTGGTGGTAGTTATGTAATGGGGCTTCGTCATGAAAATCATGATATAACGAAAGATGGATTTTATTCTAACTTTTTGGATGAAGATACTCATGATGAAATTACTACTGCTTATATAGACCCTAGTAGAATTGGTGAAAAAGGATATCGTTGGATTATTGGATTTGAAGCAATTAATTATGAGTTTACTTTAACTGCTTCTAGATATTCTTCTTTAGGAACATATGAATTACAAATGATTCATTTTGCTGAAGGAGATACTGATTTTACTGTACTAGGTTTTGATAGCAGCGGATTAAAGCCTGGGCTAAGTTTTGTTGATTCTGCTAATGTTCCAAGAGTAGGACGAACAGAAGATGAGGCTAATAATATTTTAGGTCTTTCAATGAAATCAGAAACTCAGGAGTGGACTGGCTATGGTACTACAAAGTTATTGAGCTCTGGTGGAGGAGATTTTACTGGAGATTCAGATTATCGTACTGACAGTAGGAAACTTCCTCCTTCGCTTATGTTTTATTTGTATCATGCTAAAAATATAACTAGAGTAGGACCAATGGGAACTGTTGTTGTGACTCTTCAAGCTGCTGTTCCAAAAAATGCTATCGAGGATGATATAAAGTTTATTACAATAACGATTCATTTAACTGCTGTTAATGTTGATTCTGATAGTTATGACGCTTCAATTACTTATGATAAGAGATATGAAATGCCTTCTTCAACTTCTGTTAATATTACTAATAAGAGTCAATTTAGTGCATATTATTCATTGACTGCATGGAAAGATAAATTTGAGTCTATTTATGGAAAAAATAATGATTATGTACATGTTTTAGTTTCAAATCATGTTTTACCTGTTAATACAATGATTACTATGTTAGATTATGGAGCAAATCCTAATCGACCGGAGTATTATTATTTTAAAGTTACAGATAGTATTTATCAGGATTCTTTAAATCAACTTTCTCAGTATAATGAAGTTACTTATAGGTTAAGCAATTTTATTAAAATGGATAGTACTAGTACGGATAATACGTATGATGATGCTTCTAATAATTTAGTTTATTATGATTCTGAGGCTGGTTTAGTTGATGAAGAGTTTATGTTTATTTTTGATTTTAAGGAATGTGAAGTGGAAGGCAATCATTTAAATAATACTATGTTATTTGAACTTCGTAATTCAGAAGAGCGTACTATTTATAGTGTTTTTGGTATTCGAGAAGGATTAATGGTTTACAATACATTTGAAAGTAGTAATGTTGTTTTAAATCAGGAGTTTAATAATACGGATTCTTATTTATATTATAATATTCCTGATGAATTTTCTTATTCTACTCAGATTCAATATAATGAAACTGAAAATAGGGAATCTGTAATTGATACGAATTATGAGTCTAGTAAAATGGGTTTGAATGTTGTTTTATTCAATCATGAAGGAGAGCAGGTTAGTTCAAGTCTGTTGGTTGGTACAAGTATTTATATAGGTAATCAGGAGTATTTTGCTGATGGAGATGGTGTTTTTAGAATTAAACTTGCTAATAAGGTGTCTAATTTGAACCGAGTAGCTAAAATAGTTGTTAATAAAGATTTACCTGCTGGAAGTTATACTATTCGATATACTTTATTTGCTTCTGATGATGGTCTTCATAATTCATCAGTTGAAAATTCTGTTACTCGCGAATTTCCTGTTGTTGTTGTAGGGGCTGACAATTCTATTATGGTAGATTGTGATGATGGTGTAAAATTAGTTGATGGAGCTACCTCATTAAATTATAATGGAGTTGATACAAATAAGTATACTGTTAAGTATCATTCTCAATTATCCAATCCTAATTTTAGGATAGAAATATTTAAAAGAGATACAACTACAATAGATTCTACTCAGTTTTCTTCTGTGAGTTTTCAATCTTTATTTCAGAATTCTCTTCCTATTGTAAGTGGAAATGAAGTTTCTATTTCAATGGGGAATGATACTGAAAAAGAGTTTGAATTTAAATTACAAGATTCATTAATTAGTGGTACTTATCGTATTGCTTTTAAACTATATGATAATGATCAACTTATTGATGAAGAATATAAGTATGTAATTGTACAGAAAAAAGTAGAATAATAATTTGAATTTATAAAAATATTATGTTATTATTAGGATGGTGATAGTAGATGAAGAATGTTTTAAGGTGGATTTGGTCAGTATTAGAGGTTTTTATTGTTATTTATGTTATTTTAATTACTTCTTTAATTTTGAATAAAAATAAATATGGTTATACTGAGTTTTTTGGATGTACTCTTCATAATGTTAATTTAATTGATGAGAATAATATTAAAAATGCTCATAAGGGAGAATTATTAGTAGTTAAAAAAAGTAATGATATTGAGGTTGGAGATTTAATATATTATTATGTTGCTTATAATGATAGTTATCTTATTAGAAGTGATTATGTTACTAAGATTGCTCGTGATGATTTGAGTGCTTTGTATACGGTTCATAGAGGAAATGATGACTTTAGTATAGCAAGTGAAAGAGTTCTTGGAAAATATGCTAATTTATATCCAACAATTGGTGGTGTTTTAGAAGTTGTTGAAAGTCGAATTGGTTTCTTATTTTTAGTTTTACTTCCAATTATGATTGTATTTATCTATCAAGTATATGAGTTTATTGTTGTTTTACATTATGAGGATGTTACGGAAGATGATGATAGTGATATTGATAAAGATAATAAAAAAGTTACTAAGATTGAAAATTCAAAAAATGATAAGTTTAAATTTTCTGACAATGATGCTGAAATTTTGTAAAAGGGTTATTTAAAATAACTCCTTTTTTTGTTATAATGGGTTAAGATAGGTGATTTTATATGAATAAGAAGGCTGCTTTTATTTTTTTATTCTTTGCAATTGGATGTTTTTTCTATTTAAGTTCTAAGAGTACTTATACTTCTTATGAGTCTAATATTACTGGTAAGGTAAATGCAAATACTGCTGGTATTCACTTGTCTATAAATGGTTTTGATGTAATGAATAGTGGAGAGGTATTAGATAATCGTATTATTTTGGAAAATACTACATGGGAGTCTACTCATACAAGAGAAAAAAAGATATCTCCTGGTTCTAGTGGAACAATTGATTTGGAGGTTGATCCTTCTTCAAGTGATGTAGCAATTCTTTATGAGTTTCAGTTTGTTGATAAAGTTATTGATGAAGAAAAGTTGTTAAATTTTGGGGATATTGTATCTGAGGATTCGTCTTTTATTAGAACTGGTGTAGATACTTATACAGGTCTTTTTACTTTAGATGATATTAATAATGGGAAAAAAGCGAATATTCATGTTGATTTTTATTTTGATTATTTAAATGATATTGAAGGAATAACGGAAGATAATCAAGTATTTGATGATTTATTTGAGATTCATTTTCATGCTATACAGTATAAAGGAGAAGAAATAATACCATATTCTGGAGGATGATTTTATGATATATTCTTTTCGTAATAAAGTTTTATCTATTCGATATTTTAAGGAAAAGACAAAATTGATTTTATTTTTAATTGGATTAATTCTTATCTTATTTTTTGCTCGATATTTATTTGGACTTGCTTATTCTCGGTATGAAGTTCGGGCAAAGATTAATGCTAATATTGACAAAGCACTATATATTTTTGAAGATGAGAAGTTAACTTTTAATTTGGAGCCTACTGGAATTATTCCTAGGGATGATCCATATGTTTATAAATTTAGTGTTTCTAATTTTAATGCTTCTAAAGAGAGTGATGTTGATATTTCTTATAAGGTATCTATTCGTACTACAACTAATTTACCAATACAGCTTAAACTTTATCGTAATGAATTATATGATAGTGAAACTTCAGTTAATCTTTTAAATGGTAGTTCTGTTGCTCA
>Ga0256404_1007710_pt1 | contig 16777 bp, 10 predicted proteins | sample RumenRJG_01DNA_FD_185990 | JGI IMG/M metagenome (GOLD analysis project Ga0256404, IMG submission 185990) | Bovine rumen microbial communities from Lethbridge, Alberta, Canada - RJG_01 | ecosystem: Host-associated > Mammals > Digestive system > Stomach > Rumen | place: Canada: Alberta | collected...
AGTTCCATTCAGGCTCATCACAAGTAACATTAGCCTCGTTAGTGAAATTACCAGTAGCTGTTGCACGAGTAACAATAGTTAAAGTTTCCTCATCACCAACATCCATGGATTCAATAGTCCAAACAAAAGTATTAGAATCAAAAGTACCTTTAGTAACATTGGAACTTAAATAAGTAAACTCAGCAGGCAAAGTATCATTCAATCTAATATTAGTAGCAGTAGTACCATTACGGGCATTAGACACTTTAATTGTCCAAACAACAGTGTCATTAACGAAATGAACATATCTATCAACAGATTTATTAACAGATAAATCAACACCTTGTACTTCAATAGTACAATTTACGGTCTGATTATGACCATCAGGATAAAGAATAGTTTCATTGTTAACTTGAGTACCGAAAGCATTTGCGCGGGCTCTAACCATTATAACAGCAATGGAATTAGCTGGAATATCAGTAATCACCCATGTAATAGTCTTATTATTATTGCTTAAAGTAGCATTTGCAACCACTTTAGCATTTATTACTTCAATAGTTTCAAGATAATCTACACCATCAGGTAAATCATCAATAACTGTAAGATCCTTAGTAAAATTACGGTCCACATTATTAATAACAGTTAAATTATAAGTAACGTTCTCATAACGGAATGGCCTAGTATTATTAACTAATTTTTCAGGAGGCGGAAGTTGCACAACAACAACTGTTGCGTTATCCTCTACAACAGTATCATTTTCATTACATGTAGCATTTGCAACATTGGTCCAAGTACCAACCTCTAAAGCAACAGCAGTGATAGTGAATGCGTAAGAATCGCCAACATTCAACTGATCAATGACTAAAATACCAGAGTCCCTATTGTAAGCGGTATCATTAGAATCAGTTACTCTGAATTGAGAAGGAACAATATCCTTAATTATTACATCAGTAGCATTGAAAGGACCATTATTGGTTACATTAATAGTAAATACAACAGTATCATTGACATAAACAGGGCTTTGATCAACAGTTTTATTGATTGTCAAATTCAATCCTTCAACACCAAATAGTGCAGTGAAGTTATATGCTGCAGTATAATATGGAGTTTCAAGATAAGTTCCGATAACTTCATAGAATCCAACAGCCAATCCTGTTAAGTTAAGCTTAATTGTACCGTCAATGTCAGTTCTTATAAAACTTTCATTAAGAATTTCGCCTGTGAGAGTATTTCTAACAGTGTAATAAATTACTTGGTTGTTTTCCTTATCATCTTCATATAAGTCTTCCCCGTCGTTACTGTTTTCCCATCCGTAAACAGGAACCACATCATAATCAGGGGTTGTCTTAATATATTCTGTACCATTATGATAGAACAGATATGAAATATTATTTACTGTAATATTACTGCTTCGTGCATGGTCATGAATAGCATTAGCAATATTGTCTCCTCCAATATGACTGATGGTAATGATCATTTCATCACCAGGCTCAAATTTGGTTTTATCCGGAGGATAAATATTTAACATATGAGTTGCAGCCTGATTGTCAAAGAAATCTGAATCTTCAATATGCAAGGATGAATTTTCTACATAAATAGCAGAACCGTTGATAGCTGTGTTATTTACGAAATAACCTTGAATATTCGCATTTTGAGAGTCTGATATATGGAAAGCTCCCCCTTCACCTATATTGTCCTCGAGACTATCACCAGTAGCATGGTTATTAGTGAAAGTAGAGTTTTGAACTATCAAATTGTTAGCTCCTAAGAGTTGAGCAAATCCACCGTTTAAAGCATTGTTATTGTCAGCGTATATGTCATCGAAATATGTATTTGTACCATCGACATATAAAGCTCCACCATTATCCTTAGCAAAGTTGTTTGAAATATTATTGCTGGTGAAATTTGTTCTGTCACCGGAAATATATATTGCACCACCTGAATTGTCAGTATCTCTTACCTCATTAGGAACAGCTGTGTTGTTTATGATAGTGTTATTGAAGAATTTTGCATCACTTCCATCAATGGACATAGCACCACCCACTGGAGCGGTATTGTATGCAAATAAACTGTCTTCAACAAGAGTGCGTTCACCAACAACATATATTGAACCACCCTCTGAATCAGCAGTGTTATTTTTTGAAGTAATATTACTAAATACAGCATTATCACCAATAATATGGAATCCGGCACCTAAACCTGAATGTTCAGGATCACCATTACATACTGCAGTGTTATAACTAGCTTCTGAATCAGTAATCTGAGTATTTGCACCTTCTACATAAGCACCTGCACCATTTTCAGCAGTGTTATTGAAAAAGTTTGAATTGGTAATTTTTGTATTTGAACCTTCGATGTATACTGTACCATTGACTGCAGAGTTACCAGTTAAGGTTGAATTTTCAACAATAGTGCCTGAACCATGAATGTACATAGCAGCACCATCATTTGAAGCAGTATTGTTCTCAAAGACTGTATTTATGATTTTGGTATTATTACCATACACAAAAACAGCACCTGCATTACCATTAGGGTAAGAGGAACCATTATTGGTTTCAGTACCTGTTTGACCTTCAATTCTTGCACAATTATTTATAAAGGTACAATTTTCAATGGTCATATTATTTCCTTCAATATTATAACCCAAGAATGCATCATGGTGATACTTGATTCCACCAACCATAATAGCGGCACCTTCTCCACCGGTGTTGTTGGTGAATTCACAGTTTCTTATAATTACATCGTTGTGGCTTATTCCAAGTGCACCACCATATTCACCTGATGATGTACAATTAATAAACTTACAGTTATCAAGCACTTGAGGTTCTGTAATAAAATCATGCTGGTGATCACCTTCACCGGTGTAATTTCCATGTATATAAACTGCAAACCATCGAGAAGTAACATTAATAAAATTACAATCAGTTAAACTACTTGCAACGCGTTCACCACCACCTGCATATTCGTCTGAAATACAAAAAGCACCACCGTGATTAGCAGAGCTTGTATTAATAAAGTTACATCCAACCAGTTTAGCACCGAAGAGTACACCTAACTGACCGTGACCGTCGTCCATATGATGATTACCAGGACCGGAATAAGTTTGTTTACAGTTGGTGAAATTACAGTTAGTTAGAGGTACTGGATTACCTGGCCCTTGACCCGGCTCATGACATCCATATATGAAAAAAAGGTGCTCATGTGACTCAAGATTATTAAAAACACAATTTGTCAGAGAACCACTGTTGAAACTAAACATTCTCCCTGTACAAGTTATATTTTCAAAAGTAACGCCTTCTAAATCATAACCATTAGCAATAGTATAATATCCACCCTGTTGTGCGCCTGCGAAGGTCAATGCAATACCATCACCATTATTACCACCAGAATCAAATGTAGCCATTCGAGGATCACCATCATAGCTTCCTCCAACAATCCTAATATTTGAAATACGATGGTGCCCTTGAACAGTGCTAGAAGCTCTACCACTATATGTATGACCGCCAAGATAGAGTACATCTCCGGATTGAGCATTAATGATTGCATTCATTACATCTTGCGTACTATGACCATACTGATTCCACACGTCTATATTAGCGCCCAGCACAGGCTCATCATTACTAGCACCAAGAATCTCTAAATCTTTCTCAGCACCTAAAACTATTAAGCTATTATTATCTATTTCTAAATCATTACTAGCACCAAGAATCTCTAAATCTTTCTCAGCGCCTAAAACTATTAAGCTATTATTATCTATTTCTAAATCATTAACCGCACCAAGAATATTTTTACCATTCTCAGCACCAATTATATTATCATCATTATATATTTCTACATCATTACTAGAACGCAATAAATTTGTTTCATTATTATAATCTATTTCAATTTCATCTTCTTCACTGTCCGTACCCAATGAATTATAACTTGCTTCATCTATAGAATCCACAGCCAAAGTGTTTGAAGTTCCCTCGATTGGATTTGCATCAGACATTGATAGAGTATTTAGTTCGCCCGTGTTTTGATCGTATGTTACATTTTCACTTGCCACCACAAATGAAATCGAAAATATCGTTAAAAATAGTATTAAAGTTAAAAACATACATCGCTTGAAACGCATAATATTCTCCTTTTCTAAACTTAATACCGTTTAACTTTAATTCTAATGAAAACTTTTTGCCTTTTAATAATAAGAAATAATGGAAAAAAATCTGCGAAATTAATACAATAAATACTAAAATTATAGCACTATCGTTTTAATTTAACCAGCCGAAAAACTTTGCCTCAAATAAATATACAAATACTAAAAAAAACTACGAAATACAATAAATTAATACTAAACCAGTGCTATCGTTAAGTTTAACCAAGTGAAAACATTTGTCATTAAATAATATACAATATAATAGAAAAAAATTTCGGAATAATACAATAAAATACAATAGGCACTTTAAAGTATCAATTGATATATTGATTTTTAACATATATAAATCTTTATATATCTTAGAAGGATGTAAAATAAATTAAACTCAAAAAAAGCGATAAAAAAAGCATGATAATAAATAAAATAAAATATAACTACAAGCAGCCACTGAAAAACATTAGATCCTTAATGATTTAAAGTAACTGGTTTGACTGATGCCTAGACCTATATGCGAATATCAAATAGTTATATTTAAATTATTTATTATCGGCTTGCAATTACTTCCTATTTAATATTGCTTGGACCTAATTAAATAGAAAGCCCGAATGCTATTTTTTTACTAGGTTAGCTCCTATAATTTGAATCATGATTGCTCATGATTTAAGCTTGGTTAAAGCTTTCGACAGTCCCTAAATTTAAGTAGGAATCTATCTAATTCCGATTTTTTTTTCAAATATTTAATACTATTTTAACAAATTTTTCATTAACATACATGCTCTAATTATATCTGCTATAATCCAAACATATATGCAATTTAATTTATGATAAATGTTCAATATAAAGTTTACTATGTTATTTTGTTTTTATTCAATGAAACAAAAAATATGTGAATATAATATTTTACAAAATGAAATAAATTAAACTAAAACATTGAAATAAAGATTTTTTTTAAAAAAAATATAATATAAATTTTACATCAGATATTAAAATTGTTTAAAATATTTTACATCAGATATTAAAATTGTTTAAAATATTTTACATTGAATGAATAAATTAAATTTTTTCATGAATTACTGCAATCCAAAAAAATTATAAAACTTAATTTTTATTTAATATAATATTACATATATAATAAATATGAGTACATTAGAAAAGATGAAAGTCCTAACAGATTCTGCACAATATGATCTGTGCGACTATGTCAGCCACAACAAAAGTTCACAGGTCAACTTGCCCGGAATATATGAAGCGATAGGTCATAATGGATGTAAAATTCCTCTTTTCAAAACATTATTAACAAACAAATGTAAAAACGATTGCAAATATTGCATTAACCAATCTAGACGAAACTTTACAAGACTTGAACTATCACCTGAAGAACTTGCCCGCGCGTTTCTTGGATATTACAATAGAGGTCTTGTCAATGGACTGTTTTTAAGTTCAGGAATTTCAGGCGATGTGGACTCTACCATGGAAAAACAAATAGAAACTGTTCATCTACTGAGAAACAAATATGGCTACGATGATTATATCCACCTAAAAGTTGTGCCTGGTGCAAGCAAAGATTCAATAAAAAGAGCAATGGCACTGGCAAATAGAGTCAGTATCAATATTGAAGCTGCAACACCGTCCGGTCTTGCAGAGCTGTCATCCACCAAAGACTACAACAAGGATATACTGAAAAGATTGTCCTGGATTAACAGTCTACAGAATAAAAGTACAACATATCCAAATTCTACACATACCACCCAGCTGATTGTCGGCGCAAACAATGAAAGTGACAGGGAAATACTCAATAGAATGGAAAAAATATACAAAAAATCAGACTTGAAAAGAACATATTTTTCCGCATTCACTCCAATTGGAGATACAGAATTCGAAAATAAGGACGCATGTTCAACAGACAGAACTGCAAAATTATATAATGCAGACAGCTTGCTCAATGATTATCACTACAAAGTCAAGGAGTTAGTTTTTGATGAAAATGACAAACTGTCCCTTACCCAAGATCCTAAAATTCTAGCTGCAAAAAATATGGATATATTCCCAGTAGAAATAAATAGTGCACCATTGATTGAACTCATAAGAGTACCGGGAATAGGTGTAAAATCTGCTCGTGAAATTATATCTATTCGTAAAAAAAAGCCATTCTCCAATAAAGAACAACTTAGAAAATTAGGTGTTGTAGTGGACAGGGCAGAACCATACATAAAAATTAGTGGTGAATATCAAACAACTTTTGATTTTTAGATTTTTCAATGAATTATTAGAATAATAACTTGATTAAACTAAAAAAAATTAAAGGTTAAATTAAGTATTATAATAGAAAATTTTTTTAAATAATATATTATTAATAAAATATATTAGGTATATTTTCAAGTGTAAATAGACCTAAAAAAATATAATGTAAAAAATAGGGAATCTAGTAATCATCGAATAACGCCCATATTTCAGGGTACTTTTTAGCGACAGCTTCTTCTATTAAGAGAGATGCTTCTTTAGAAATACTGAACTCTGGCTCTGTTTTTCTTAAATACCTAAATACCGCTGAAGAACGTGAAGACCATAATGTAATTCTTGGATTTTTATCAACAATTTCCTTGACTTCAGCTACATGTTCCTTTTGGATTTGGATTTCTTGTGATGTTTGTAAGCTTCCTTCGCTATCTTTATCGCCAGATAAGTCTTCGGATTCGCCATCATCCACTTGTATTTCCTCTTCTTCTGGATTACTTTCTTTGTTGTTTCTTTCAGCATCGCTGTTTGAGTCTTTTTCTTGGTCATCTTCTTCCTCGATTTTTTCAAATATGTTTTCTTTTTCATCTGTAGAATCAGTATTTTCTACAGAACCTTCAACATTTTCCACTTCACTTTCACTCTCTTTCAACAAATCTTCAAGAGATTGAGGAGAATTGCTGTCAAAATCTTCATTATAGAAATCAGGAATTAATGAATCCAAACCTTTTCCAAGACCTTTTCTAGCCATCATTAGCCTCCATTGTTTTCTCTAAATTTCTTTTAACCATCTGGAATTGACTTTTGCCTTTCTTATCAATGTCTTTTTTGGAAATACTCAATTGAATGTTTTCATCCCTCTGGATGATTTCCTTTGCCAATTTCAAATAGGCTTTTGTTCCTGTACTTTCGGGATCATAAACCAAGCAAGGCTTACCAAAACTTGGAGCTTCGGCTAATCTGATGTTTCTTGGAATAATTGTTTTGAACAATAAATTTGATTCGCCAAAATAGCTTTTAAGTTCTTTATGAACATCTTTACTAAGTCTAGTTCTTTTATCAAATAGAGTGAGGAGAATTCCTTTAATTGGAGTCGGACTTCTAAGTCTTTTTTCGACTAATTTTATTGTATTAATCAAATCAGCCACTCCTTCAAGTGCATAATACTCAGCTTGGATAGGAATCAATACGCTATCTGAAGCTACTAATGCATTGACTGTTATGACACCTAATGAAGGAGGTAAATCAATGAATATGTAATCAAATAATGGTACAACATCTTTTAGAGTTTCCTTGAGGATAATATGATAATTTTCACGTCGGGAAAGCTCCATGCCAGCACCACTTAGGGATATATTACTTGGGATAATAAATAAATTTTTAATAAACGTAGGAATTGTTGCTTTTTTAACATTTATATCCCCGATGATAGCATCGTATATTGTATTTTCTATCTTAGTCTTGTCAATCCCAAAACTAGTTGTAGCATTAGCCTGAGGATCCATGTCAACAACTAAAACAGATTTGCCCATCACGGCTAGGGATGTTGCAGTATTTACAACAGTTGTTGTCTTTCCACAACCCCCTTTTTGATTCATCACTGCAATTACTTCACTCATTAAAGAATTCTCCTATATCTGATAAGTTTTAAGTTATCAGTTATGATTTATAACTTAAAATTTAAAGGGTTTAAAGAATAACTTTTAAGTTATCCAGTATAAGTTAAAAGGATTAAGTTATCTCTTGTAAATTAAAACTTAAAGGAAATAACTTATCAGTTCTAACTTCTAAGGGATAGGAATTAAGTTTTAAGTTAAAACGTCTAAGTTATAAAAAATAAGTTTTAAGAAATAACTTATCATAACTAACTTTTAACAAATAAGTTATATTTTATAACTTCTTCCTTATAAATTATTTGTTTTCACAAATAAGTTATTAGTTATTTGTTAATAGTTATAAGTTATAAGTAAAAAAACATCTAATAAATAATAAGTTATAAGTTATAAGTGAAAAAAATAAAAAAAAATAAAGAAAAGGATTATTTTGCATTTTGCATAGTTCCTGCAAAATAGCTAGCATATCCTTTCAAGTCCAACATTCCATGTCCTGAGAAGTTTAACACGATAGTCTTTTCTTCACCAGTCTCTTTACATTTAATAGCTTCATCAATAGCAGCTCTGATTGCATGAGTGGTTTCAGGAGCAGGCAATATACCTTCATTACGAGCAAATGTGATTCCAGCTTCAAAGCAGTCTCTTTGATGAACTGCCATAGGTTGGATATAACCTTCTTTTGTTAAAAGAGAAACGATTGGTGACATTCCATGATATCTCAATCCTCCAGCATGCACAGAAGGAGCTACAAAGTCATGACCAAGGGTGAACATCTTAAGCATAGGAGTAAATCCGTTAGAATCTCCAAAGTCATAGTCATAAGAACCTTGAGTAAGTGTTGGACATGCAGTAGGCTCAACTGCAATGAATTGGGTGTCTGAGTTACCGTCAATCTTATCTTTAATGAATGGGAACAAAGATCCAGCAAAGTTACTTCCACCGCCCGCACAGGCTATCATCACATCAGGCTCCTCTTCGGCAATTTCCAATTGTGTCTTTAATTCCTGACCAATGATTGTTTGATGGAGCATTACATGGTTTAAAACACTACCAAGGGAATATTTAACCTCATCGTTTTCCAATGCTTCCTCCATAGCTTCAGAAATAGCTACTCCCAAAGATCCAGGATGGTCTGGATTATCCGCCAGCACTTGACGTCCTACCTTTGTATTTTCACTAGGGGAAGCGAAAACGTTTCCGTCGTAAATGTTCATGATGTTTTTCCTGTCAGGCTTCTGATTGAAGGAAACCTTAACCATATAAACTGTACATTCCAAATCAAGCAAATTGCATGCAAGTGACAATGCAGTACCCCATTGACCGGCACCGGTTTCAGTGGTTAATCTTTCAACACCTTCTTTTTTAGCAAAATAAGCTTGAGGAATAGCAGAATTCAACTTATGTGACCCTGTAGGCGATGTATCTTCCCGCTTAAAGTAGATTTTAGCGGGAGTGTTCAAATACTCTTCAAGTTTGTTTGCCCTAACTAATGGAGTGGGTCTGCCCATCTCCATATAGAGGTTTCTAACTTCATTTGGAATTTTAATATAACGGTCAGTAGCAAACTCTTGTTCCAAACCTGCTTTTGTAAATGCTAGCTGTAAAGCAGCAATTTGGTCTTTTCCTTCACTATTTTTAGGAGCAGGAAGAGGAACAGGTAAATCGGCAAGCATATTGTACCATTGTTTAGGCACTTCATCTGATGATAATTCAATTTTGTAAGTCATAATAATAAGTTGTATAATGTACTATTTAAAGCTTTGTTGTACAAAAATGTACACTTTATTATTATATAATATAAGAAACAATCTAAAATCATGAGAATTTTAGCTATTGATGTCGGAACCGGAACACAGGACATAATGATATATGACACAGAAAAGGAATTGGAAAACTCAATAAAAATAGTTTTACCCTCCCCGCACCTTTACATCTCCCAACAGATTGGAGAAATCGAAAATGACATTTATTTCGACGGGGAAATAATGGGCGGAGGAAAAATAAAAAGAAGCCTCCTGGAACATATGGAAAAGGGATATAAAGTGGTTATGGAACCTACATGCGCCAAAACCATACGAGATAATTTAGACCAGGTCAAGGCAATAGGAATAGAAATAGCTGATGAGTCAAAGGACTATAAAGACTACAGTAGGATTACCTTAGGAGACATTAACATAACCAAGCTGTCCGAATTTTTACTTGGCTATGATTTGGAATTCGACTTTGACAAGATTGCAATAGCGGTCCAGGATCATGGATACAATGAAAATATGGGAGATAGGGACTTCCGATTTGAAAAAATCAGAGAAAAGGTCAAAGAACCAATCACCCCATTGGAGTTTGGATTCAAAGAAGATGTTCCGGAATACTTTACAAGGATGCAGGCAGTAAGAAGGCAAGTGAAAAACGAGGGAATCGATGAACTGCCTTTGGTTATGGACACAAAATTTGCATCAATAGCCGGAATGTGCTACGACGAGGTTGCCAAAAAGCTTAACAGTTACATCGTGATTGACATCGGAAACGGACATACAACCGCTGCATCAATAGAAAATGGAAAAATACAGGGAGTATTTGAACATCACACTTCAAGTTTAACAGGTGAATCGCTTGAAAGATACATGAAAAGATTGGCATCAGGCGAAATAACACACGAGGAAGTCCATGAAGACCATGGGCACGGAGCTCATGTGTTAAATCCTATTTCAAAAATTGAAAAAGTAATTGTAAGCGGCCCTAAAAGAGAATTGATTGAAAAGACAAATCTTGACTGGCATCATGCAGCTCCAGGGGGCGACGTGATGATGACCGGTACAGTTGGATTGATAAAAACAGCACTAGGTTAGATAATATGCTTAAAATGGACTCTCATATTCATAGTGAATATTCTCCTGATTCAAATTCAAAGATTGACGATATTCTTCAAACCGCCCAAGAGAGAAGTATCGACATAATAGCTATAAGCGACCATAATACCGTAGATGGAACCAGTGAAGTTTTACAAAAAACAAGAAACACAGATATATTAGCAATTCCATCTATAGAAATTTCATCAACACAAGGCCATATCCTTGGTTTTGGCTGTGAGGAAAATATACCTAGAGACTTATCACCAGCAGATACTATTGATAGAATTCATGATTTAGGTGGGCTTGCAATTATCCCACACCCCTACTGTTTTTACAGGCATGGCCTTCTGTGCAAAAGTGACTACAAAGATTTGAAAATCGATGCAATCGAGACAAAAAATGCAAGATTTATTGTAGGTTACTGCAATAACAAGGCCAAAAAATTATCAAAAAAGGAACAGTTGCCTGCATTAGGTGCAAGCGATGCACATTACTGGAAGTTTGTCGGGGACTGCTACAGTCTAATAGATTGTGAAAAGGATATCGACAGCGTATTGAAGGCCATTAAAAAAAGTAAGGTAGAAGCCCATGGAAAAGGCACATCAAACATACTACTTTCAAAATATCTCTTTGAAAGGAATGTTTTAAAGAAATTTGATTAAAAAGAGGATTTATTCACCCTTTTCAATTAAAATTTCAATAATAGACACATTGGTCTTTTCGTTGTTATAATTTTCAATTTCTTCAGTAGAAATTTGAATATCAGTAACATCGGAATCAGGAACAAATCTGTTTCTTACAATTTCAGCAGCGTCAACTGCGCGACTAATAGCTTTTCCCCTTGCTCTAAGAACAACGCTATTAGACCCTTCGTTAAATTGAGTAACAACTGCTAAAACATAATTCATAACAGGTTTACTACCTACAAAAATTGTATTATTTTCCATATTTAATTCACCATATTAAATTTAAGGTACAAGGTGTATATAAAATTTTACATAGAAAAGTAGAATTTAATTAAACAGTAAATGAAAAAAAATTGAATATTATATAATTTAAATATAAACAACAATTTTTAAATTGAACCAAAGATTTATAAATTAAAAATAAATAAAAAAATTATAAAAAAATAAAAATTTTTTAAAAAAAAATTATATTTGCTAAGCTCGTTTAATTAGCAACAATTTGTTGATGGAATCAAGAATCGCCAGGATACTTGCCATTACAACATCCTGATTTGTGGATCTTCCATTAGCCTTATTGCCATCAAAATCGGAACAAATCACAAATACTTCCGCTAAAGCATCAGTACCGCCAGTAATACCTTCAAGATTATATTCATCAAGTTTTACATCAATTGTATCCTTAATCAATACACCTATGGCATTTAATGCAGCGTCAATAGGACCAACTCCGGTGCTTGCAGTTTCCTTTTCTACGCCGTCAATCTCTAGTTTTACAGTGGCTGTCGGTGAAACATTAGCCCCTATGGAAATACTCAAACCTTTAATTACTATAGGAGTTTCACGAGCGGATGCGAGTTCGGTAATTGCAATAGCTATCAAATCATCATCGGTGACACATTTACCGCTATCACCCAAAGATTTAATCTCATCGAATACTTTACAAAACTGTTCATCATTTAAATCAATATGATGCTCTTTTAATTTTGATTTAACAGCATTTGCTCCTGTATGCTTTCCTAAAACAATACGTCTGGAGTGACCTACCATTTCAGGAGACATAGGTTCATATGTTGATGAATTGTTTAGAATTCCATGCACATGAATTCCAGATTCATGAGCAAATGCATTATCTCCAACAATAGGCTTGTTGACGGGCATTTTAACACCAGTCAAACGTCCTACTAGATTAGATAAGCTGTATAACCTTGTAGTGTCCAATCCCAAATCGATTCCATATGCAGATTTCAAAGTCATGACCAATTCCTCAAGTGAACAGTTTCCAGTTCTCTCACCCAATCCGTTAATGGTAACATGAGCCTGATTTGCCCCACATTCAATTGCGGTCAATGAGTTTGCGGTAGCTAAACCAAAATCATTGTGGAAATGAACACTGATTGGAATTGTGAAATTATTCTTTATATCTGTAATTAGTTCATGAGTCATGATTGGTGTTAATATACCTACAGTATCCGGAACATCCAAAAAGTCAGCACCTGCATCAGCAACTTCATTAAATATTTCAAATAGATAATTCCTTTCTGTTCTGGTTGAGTCTTCTGCTGAAAATTCAACAGCCAATCCATGGTCTTTAGCATATTCAACTGATTCAACTGCCTTTTCGATTATTTCCTCTTTGGACATCTTAAGCTTATAGTCACGATGCAATGGGGAAGTACCAATGAAAGTGTGAACATATTCCAAATCAGCATCCAAAACGGCATCTATATCTTGAGGTAATGACCTTGCCAAACCTACCAATGTAGAATCCAAATCCATGGATCTAATCTTTTTAGCAGATTCTATTTCACCTTTTGATGAAGCCGGAAAACCGACCTCTATCTTGTCAACACCCAAGTTATTTAGTTTTTGTGCAATTTGAATCTTTTCATCAACTGTCAGGGCAACACCTGGAGTCTGTTCACCATCCCTTAATGTTGTGTCGAAAATATAAATCTTTTCAGCAAGATTCATGTTTTCCTTCTTTAAATTTTCAATATTTTCAGTCATTGTACTACTTCCCTTGTTAAACATTAATTTTAAAATGAAACTTAATAAAGTTAATTAAAAGATAGAAATTATTTTCTACCTTTTATTTTTTTGACTACGACAACCACTATGATAAGGACTATCACCAAAACAGCCAGGGAATAATACAGTTGTGGAGATCCAGGGACCTCATATTTTTCAATGTTTAAAGAGTATACATTTCCTGAATCATCACCAAAGAACAAACTGTTGCCGTTTATTACCGGAGATGAGGTAATAGCTGAATTGAACAGGATTGTGCCAGGGTTATATGTGAATTCCTCAGCGCCTGTATATTTGTTCAGCACATAGAAATTGCCGTTGTTGGACCCGAATGCAAGGAGATTTTCCTTAAGTGCAGGAGTTGTCTGAATCTTATCGCCTACAGAATGGCTCCATTTAATGGTTCCATCACGAATATCCAAACAGGTTAAATTGCCCTCATCGGATCCTACATAAACGCTATTGTCATGCTTGTCTGCAGTAGGTGATGAAATAACCTTATTGTTCAAGTCTTTTTTCCAGATTAAATCTCCGTTTGACTTGTTTAAGCAGTATATGCTGCCGTCATTTGACCCGAAAATAACGCTCTTGTTGACATATGTCGGGGAGGATATAATTTCATCACCGGTTGTGAACTCCCAATTTTTGTCCTTATCGGTTCCAATGGAATACAGCTTGCCATTGGTTGAACCTATATAAATGGAATCGCTGACAACGATTGGTGATGATTTCAATTCACCGTCCAATTTCTTATTCAATATCACCTTACCATTGGATTTGTTAAGCCCGTATAAATGACCGTCATCGCTTCCGAAGTAAACGACATCATCATATAAAAACGGAGTGGATTCCACACTGTCGCAGTCATACTCCCAAACGATTTCATGATTGTTAATGTTAATGGCCTTAAGACCATCTTCAGTGCCTATGAACAATCTATTTGAATTAATGATTGGGGATGAATTGGTCGCACCTTCCAAATCCAAATCCCATTCCTCTTCACCTGTCTGCATGTCAATGGCCTTTAAGATTCCCTGATCATTGACAAAATATATCAAGTCCTTGTAAATTGCAGGAGATGAATGAACAGGAGATTCCATATTAAATGTCCATAAGTTTGTTACGAAATCTGAATCCTCATCCCTGTATGCAGTATGGTTGACATCACCTGCAAATGAATTCCAATTTTCAGCTGCAATTGGAGATAAACATAAAAGACAAACAATTAAACCTATCAATAATTTTTTATACATTTTTAAACCTCCTATACATCCCTATTAAATCTTTTTACACCTACTATAAAGAATAAAACAGTGAATCCTAAAAGTACAACTAAATCCAGCCATACATCGCCTAATGTCTGACCCTTAAGCATTATTCCCCTCATTGCATCGTTCAAGTAAGTGAGAGGAAATATGTACGCTAACTTTTGCAGAATCCACGGCATTGTCTCAATAGGATAGAACACCCCAGACACGAACATCATCGGCATTGAAAACGGAAGTGACATCTGCGCATAGTCCTCCTGAGTAGATGTTCTCGCCGAAAGCATGATACCGAATCCAACGAAACACAATGCCCCTATTACTAAAACAATGAATGTCTGAAGGAACCCACCTTTGATGCTCACATTAAACAATAATACTGCCATGAAAATCAGTATCAATGCCCTCACCAATTCGATTAAAAGCTTGGCTGCAATTTTACCTCCAATTACAGTTGAAACAGATGTTGGAGTCATGAACAGCCTTGCAAGTTCACCAGTTTCCCTTTCACCGGCAATTGTTGCACCCATTCCCATCATACAGCTCATCATGACTGTCATTCCTAAAATTGCAGGAACCAAAAAGTCAATGTACTTGATGTTTCCATAAATCCTGTTGATATGTAGGCTTATATCGTCCTTGAAGTTGTTTAGGGAATGCATAACAGACGGCTCAATATCCGCATCCTGTGTTGAAACACTGGTCTGCGCGGCAACCATATTAGACAACCTGTAAAATATTCCTTGGGTTGATGACTCGATAATCTGTGAAGCCATTTGGTCTGAAGAGTCAAGATACAGTGTCACACCCTTCTGGCTGGACGAATCATCATCATAATCCGATGGCAGGATGATGGCCGCCTTCACTTCCCCATTGTCAACACGCTCTTTTCCGTCATTCAAATTGTCCATTACCTCAACAACATGATAAGTCTCAGTTGATTTGATGGTGTCGAGTGTCAAGTCAGTCAGGTCCCCATGGGACTGTGATACAACAACAATCGGCAAGTCTGTCATTTCACCTCCCATTCCGTAACCAAACAGCAATATCATAATTATCGGAAAGGCCAAAATTGAAATCAATCTACCGGGGTGTCTTTTAAGTGATATTAATTCCTTCTTAATCATCCACCAGAACTTCTTAGGCTCTATCATTTTCATTCACCTCTGATGTTGACTTGATAAATACGTCCTCCAATGAAGGTTCCTCAGTATAAATGGACTTGATAATTCCTCCAGAAGAACTTATATCATTTAAGACATTCTGAACTGCCATATCATCAAAGCTATCTATTCTTAAATTGATACGGCCATTTTTAGCAATTTCAATGCTTTTAATGTTATTGGATTTCTTAATTGAGTCTATGACATTATCGTCCTGATTCTTAAGAAGTATTGACATTTTTCTTAGATTAAGATTCTCAATGTTTTCCTTGGTTGAAGTGGACACTTCGCTTTCACTGGATATTTTGCTTAATGCATCTGTCATTTCCTTTTTATTGCTCTCTAAAAGAGCATCCTTAAGACCTTGAGGAGTGTCATAAGCCACCAAATTACCGGTATTGATAATTCCTACATTATCACAAAGCATGTCGACCTCATGCATATCATGAGAGCATAAAATAATTGTATGTCCATTGTCGTTAAGCTCCCGAATCAAATCCCATAATGTACGTTTGGTTGTTGGATCAAGCCCGATGGTAGGCTCATCCAAAAACAGGATTTCAGGCCTGTGGACTAGGCTTGCAACCAGTGATGCCTTTTGCTTTTGACCACCGGACAATTGGCCAACACGCTTGTCCTTTGCATATTTAATGTCAACCAGTTCCATCAAATCCTCAATTCGTGAATCCCTTTCATCCTGTGGAACTCCATAATAGTCAGCGCACATCTGTGAGTTTTCCATTACTGTCAAGTCCTTATATAAGCTGACTTGCTGCGGAACCATCCCCAAAAGGTTTCTAACCTCATCAGGATTCTTTTGG
>Ga0256404_1007711_pt1 | contig 16777 bp, 13 predicted proteins | sample RumenRJG_01DNA_FD_185990 | JGI IMG/M metagenome (GOLD analysis project Ga0256404, IMG submission 185990) | Bovine rumen microbial communities from Lethbridge, Alberta, Canada - RJG_01 | ecosystem: Host-associated > Mammals > Digestive system > Stomach > Rumen | place: Canada: Alberta | collected...
TAAAGAGTGCGGAAACCGGGTCGATATAGCTGAAGAGGGCGATGGTCTGCGCCCTCAGCCCATCCGTGCTCCCAAAATACAGGGTATAGGCGATACCGGTATGGACAATACCCACGACCAGCAGCATGAGAAGGGAAAAGCTGTCCAGTTTCACATAAGACAGCTGACCGGTCACTGCCAGATACGGCAGCAGACACACGCTTGCGGATGCCAGCTGCAGGATCGTCTTGAGATAGGGATCAATATTCCGGATGCATTTGTTCATTATGACAACGGCAGCGTAAAGGGCCGCCGCACCAAGGCCGCAAAGAATGCCGCGGGAAGCATCTCCCTGCGGGATACCCTCTCCTGCCGCACCGGACACAAGGAACATCCCGAGAACCGCCAGAAAGGCGCAGACCAGCTTCTTTGCTGTCAGGCGTTCATGAAAAAACAGAGGGGACAACAGGATCACGATCGTGGGCTGCATATAGTAACACAGTGTCGCTGTTGCCACTGTTGTATAATTATATGCTTCGAAAAGCAGGATCCAGTTGACGCCGATCAGAGCCCCCGACAAAATCAGGAGAAAAAAAACCGGCGCGGAAGCCCTGTTCCAAGAGTCCTTTCTTTTTTTTAATCTTTGTTCAGGCAGTCTGCGGATCATCAGAAAAAGGCCCAGAAATAAAGCTCCCAGAATTCCTCTTGAGAAAGCCAGCAGCCCGGAGGAAAGAGAGATATACCTCCTGAAAAGGCCAATCGTCCCGAAGATCAGCATGGATGATGCCAGCATCAGCAGCGCCCCGGGGCGGTTAGTCTCTGCACTCATCTTACCAAATACCTCTCATACCTTTCCCGCTTATATCAGCGTTTATCCCTGTCAATGAACTCCAGCGAAATGATCGCGACTGCTGCAAACACCAGTGCAAGGAGAATAAGCATTCCCCAGGTGATCAGAATATTGTCAGGGGTACTCGAGTACATATCATTTTGATTATATTCTGCAGACCACAGCAGGAAATCCTGTACGCGTCCCTCCTCCTCTGTCTTTTTGATTAGCTCCAGAAGAGGCTTTTCCCCCATATATTCAATTCCGCGGAATTTGAAAAGCGTATTCCACAAAGTGACCATGGGCTGGGAATTGTATTGTCCGATGGCGCATAGCGCAGTGATCCCCCACTTTGATATAGTCAGATAAGTGACCGGCATCACCGCTTCACTCAGGTCAAAATAAGCCCCCGAAAAGATCAGCTGAAAGATCAGCAGAAAAGGCATAACGGTCATGGCAGTCGTCGTGTCATGCACAAGGCAGGACACCATAAGCGCCATCATATCCGCAGTATACGTCACAAGAAAGAGCGTGATGCCTATATCAAGGTTGCCCCAGGGGGTAATGATTCCCATCCGGGGAATGGACACCTTTGCGACATTGCAGATGATCAGTATCGTCACGACCTGTGCTGCACAGATCAGCATCTGAAAGATCATCAGGGCAAAAATATATGATGAAATATGCATGCCGGAGCAATGCTCATGTTTTATGACCTCTCTCTCCCGGCAGACTGTCTGAATAGAGTTGAAAAAGCCGATCCAGATACACACACATGCCAGGGCAAAGGTTCCTGTACTTGTCCCCTCCTGTGTTACGAAAAGGTTTTGTCCCACCACAAATATAACAACGGCAGCGATTACCGCCCCCATCGGGAGGACCTTCCAATCGTTATGATAAACAAAGATCCTGCCGAATTTACCGAGGTAGAGCCCGATCTGTCCAAGCCTGCCTCTGTATTTCAATTCAGATTTCATCCGGGCTCACCTCCTCTTCTCCTTTGCTTCCTGTTGTTTCCGCAGTTCCGGTTACTGCCGTCCTGTCATCTTCCGTTTCTGCCTTTTCCTCGCTGTCTTCTCCGGCTTCTGCTGTTTCCGCACTGCCTTCTGCAGCTTCTGCTCCGGCTCCGGCTTCTGCTGTTTCCGCACTGTCTTTTATTTGTGTCTGTCCGGCATTCTGTCCGGCAGCTTCTCTAAGTGCATATTTTTCGATAAATTCGTCCGCAAGTCCTTCTCCGCCCTCTTCTTTGCGGTTGACACTGCGTACAATTTCCTCCATTGTATCTCTTCCGAAAAATTTCCTGGCCTCAGCAGGGCTGCCATAGAAAGCCAGGCGGCCGACGCGGCCGGAATCCTTTGCAAGTACGATCACCTTGTCAAAAAGATCGATGACACGGTCCGGCGTGTGTGTGATGACGATGACGATCTTGCCGCTGTCCGCGATCTCACGCAGCTTCGTAAAAAGTTCACGGGCGATCACGCCGTCCAGGCCTGAATCCGGTTCATCCAGTACAAACAGCGCCGGATCGGAGACAAGCTCCATTCCAATAGCTATTCGTCGAAGCTGTCCGCCGGACATCTTGGACACAAGGCCTCTGTCCACCGGTGAAAGGCCCAGGGTTTCCAGGACCTCGTCGATCCTCTCTTTTCTTTCCGCCTTTTTCTTCTGCAAAGGTATCCTGAGTTTTGCAGAGTCCGTTATCGTATTTCTGACAGTATCATCTCCCCGCATCAGGTTTTTCTGCGTTACAAAGCCGATCTGGTACTTCATACTGTCATACTGCTTATAGACATCTTTTCCATTGAGGCGGATTTCCGCCTTTGCCGGTTCATATCCGATGATCGCATTGATCAACGTTGTCTTGCCGGCCCCCGATCCTCCCAGCAGAAGGACCATAGAGCCATTAGGTATATCCATAGCAATATCTTTGAGCAGATATTTCTTTTTGCCGAGCAAACCGACAGTACGTTCCTGCAGCAGGACACTGAGGCCTGTCTGAGACGGAGTCTTTTCGTTCATGAGATCGTTTATGGCGGAAAAATGCATAGGCTCGAATCCCGCGTCCATGCCGGCAAAAACACTGATATTTTCGCGCGGCTGGTATTTATCGCTGAATCCGAGTATGCCGATCGCGATCCAGTCCGCCAGAAGCCATAATACCAGCCATGGTTTCTTTAGATCGAAGACATGCAGCAGCCGCAAAAAAATACGGATCCTGTATACATACAGTGCTACTCCTATAACGACCACAAGCAGCGTAAAGGCTGTAAAAAGACGCCTGTTATCCGATGATACAGGTAAGAAACTGGTCATATAGTACAGGATCTCCAGAATCGCACAATTGATACCATCCGCATGCATTTCCAGATCATCGGCCAGCCCCAGATACCGAAGTCCCGGGACCCATGCCATCCATTTCTTTTTCCAATCCATTTTATGAGCCAGTTTCCACATCCCTATGGAAAGCAGAAGCCATGCAATAAACGGTCTGATAATCTCTCTAATCATAATCATTGTGACCTCTTCTTTCGTCCTGCCGCTGTTCTTGCTTCAGTCAGATTATAATGTCTCCTCTTTCAGAATTGCTCCGTGATCAGGCGTGAGAATAATCACCAGCACCTCTATGGTCAGCGCTCCTGCGCCAAAACTATTGTATATTTGTATGTTGAGGTGCGTCAATAGGCCACGGTCATACTGTTTACCTACAATTCACCCACAATTTACGCGCAGTTAATTCGCCAGAAAACATTCCTCTTCTGTATGGCTTTCCGGACTGCAACTTGTACGTAAACCAGTACGAGAGCTTATATGTAAATGTTTTTTCTATAGTCCACACGGTTTACAGCCGCCGGAAACAGCTGTAAAATCACCTTCGGAAATCATAAAAATCATATATGTGCCCACAGTCTCACGAGCACAAGCATCTATAATTCTGCTATATAGCAGGAGGTATATTAATTGAACAGGGATTTGACAACCGGAAAACCGGAAACCGTACTGTGGCAGTTTTGTCTGCCGTTGTTCGGCAGCATTATTTTTCAACAGCTTTACAACATTGCGGATAGTCTCGTTGCGGGCAAGTTCATCGGCGAAAACGCCCTTGCGGCCGTCGGCAACAGCTATGAGATCACGCTGATCTTCATCGCCTTTGCCTTTGGCTGCAATATCGGCTGTTCCGTAATCGTATCAACCTATTTCGGGGCAAAGCGCTTCAATGAAATGAAAACTGCCGTGTACACGGCGCTGATCTTCAGCGGCGCCCTCTGCCTGACGCTGATGCTGATCGGCATTCTGGGCTGCAACAGCCTGCTGGAACTGATCCGGACACCGCAGGAGGTGTTCGCCGATTCAAAGCTGTATCTGGATATTTATGTATGGGGCCTGCCCTTTGTTTTCTACTACAACATCTCAACCGGCATTTTTTCCGCCATGGGTGACTCCAGAACCCCTTTTTACTTTCTCGCAGTTTCATCCTGTGCCAACATCGCCATGGATATCTGGTTCGTGGCAGGCTTTCACATGGGTGTCGCCGGTGTAGCGTGGGCGACCTTCATATGCCAGGGTATCAGCGCTTTTCTCGCACTGTTCGTTGTGATGAAAAAACTCCGGGCCATCCGGACTGAAGAACGCTGCAGGATTTTCTCCTCTTCCATCTGCATAAAAATCGCAAAGATCGCCATTCCCAGTATCCTGCAGCAGAGCTTTGTCTCTGTCGGCAATATCATCCTGCAGGGCGTGATCAACGGCTTCGGACCGGGTGTTATGGCCGGTTATTCTGCTGCGATCAAGCTCAACAATCTGGTGATCACCTCCTTTACGACGCTGGGGAACGGTATTTCCAACTACACCGGTCAGAACCTGGGAGCCGGAAAGCTGTCCCGCATCCCGCAGGGTTTCCGGGCCGGCATCAAAATGGTCTGGCTTTTGTCCCTTCCTATCGTCATACTCTACATCACCTGCGGAAGGTTCCTGCTCATGCTCTTTATGAACACCCCTTCGCAGGATGCCATGCACACAGGCCTCATGCTGCTGCGGATCGTCTCCCCCTTCTATTTTGTGATCTCCGCAAAGCTGGTCTCTGACGGAGTCCTTCGAGGTGCAGGCCTCATGGGTCCCTTTATGGTGGGAACCTTCACCGACCTGATCCTCCGCGTGCTGCTGGCGGTCTTTTTGTCCGGTACACAGCTGGGTGCCACCGGGATCTGGTGCGCATGGCCGGTCGGATGGACCATCTCGGCCATTCTCTCCATCTTCTTTTACAGCCGCGGTCCTTGGCGGCAGCAGAGCAAAGCTCAGGAAGGCATGCCTCACTAAAACAGAAAAAACGCAAGACTCTCCCGCGAGTCTTGCGCTATGAAGAATAAATACCGCGTTACACGTCCCGTGTTACAAAAAACTCTCCTACGGATAGTGCAGGATCCTGATGCACATGAGCACCGTCCTGCCTGTCCGAAGGAGAGTTTTTCATTTTTTCTTATTCCGGGTCCTATTCCAGGTTGAGCCTTCTGTCCAGAAAATACCAGGTTGCCACACTGTAAATGACGATCCAGATGATCGTGCTGATTATAACAAACACCTGCACCTGTCCCATCGTCACGCCGGTCTCCTCTGTATTCGCGATAAAGAAGCTTGTCCAGCCGGTATATAATCCAATCTGTCCCAGCAGTCTGGCAATGATACTCTTGACAATATCGATCCCGAAATAAGCCAGAATGCTGCCGAGAATGCGGTGTGATGACCACTGATGGCCGATTGCCATCGCCGCATAGATCTGCATTAGCGATGCCGCAAACAGCAGGATACCGATCAAAAGCCATACTGCTGCTTCACCGATCTCCTGTCCCAGAGACATTCTCCTGATAAAGATACCCGCTTCGCGGAAAAACGTGACAAACTTCTGCACAGGTATGGCAGTCAGTCCCCATGCCGCGACCGTACAGATACCGGCAACACCGCCCAGAAGTGTCCAGATCAGCGAACTGAGTACCTTGGACAGGATCAGCTGATATGTTTCCACAGGCAGCGAAAACATCAGATACCCTTCCTTTCCCAGAAGATTACTGTAAAAGCGCTGTACGCACAACACTCCCGTCATGACCATGGTCGCAAGGATCAGGGTCGTAAAGACCATGACAATGACAGCTCCCAGTATATTGGAATACACTTCTCTGTCCAGAACCCGGACGCCCAGCCCCATGATCAGGGCCATGCCTATGGTCGCCGCATACAGCGGCAGTATGATCCGCCCGAAGGCCTTCATTTCATATCCGATCAATTTCGTCAGCATCTATATACCTCCCGGAAATAATTGTCCACACTCATACCGGTGCGTTCCCGCAGGGCGTCTGTGTTTTCATGCAGTTCGATGTGCCCCTGCTTGAGGAAAACGACCTCATCCAGGACCGTCTCCACGTCAGCGATCAAGTGGGTCGAGATCAGGACAAGCGCGTTCTCCGAATAGTTTCCAATGATCGTGCGCAGGATATAATCCCTGGCCGCCGGGTCCACACCCGCAATCGGCTCATCCAGAAGATAGATCCCTGCGTTGCGGCTCATCGTCATGACCAGCTGCACCTTCTCTCTTGTACCCTTGGAAAGCTTCCTGAAAGTCATATGCGGATCAATGTTGAGTGACTCCAGCATCTGTTCCGCCCGCGCAATATCAAAATCCTCGTAAAAATCTTCGTAAAAATACAAAAGAGACTCCACGTTCATCCATGCCGGCAGGTATTCTCTGTCCGGAAGATAGGAAACGATGCTCTTTGTCCTCGCGCCCGGCTCCTGACCCTCGATCAGGATTTCTCCCTCTGTAGGTGTCAGCAGATGCTGCGCCAGCTTGATCAAAGTTGTCTTGCCGCTTCCGTTCGGACCGACCAGACCCACGATCCTGCCCGGCTCCAGCGACAGATCTATACTGTCGAGCGCCGTCAGGCTCCCGTACTTTTTCGTAAGATGTATGCATTCTAAAACTGCCATGCTTTTTTCTCCTTCTCCTCTATTATCAGACAGCTGCATCATTCATCCGCTTCCGTGCCATTGGCCGACGCCCAGGCTTCCACAGCCGACCGGATCTCCTGCCGGCTCATTCCCAGACGGATGAGCCTGCCGCACATTTCCTCGACGACATCGTCACTCAGTGTCTTTCTGAGATTTTTCAATACTTCTGTATCCTTCGTCACGAATCTTCCGCTTGTCCTCTGCGTATATACCAGCCCGTCCCGCTCAAGTTCCGCGAATGCACGCTGCATAGTATTGGGATTGACACCCGCCTCCAGAGCCAGTTCCCGTACCGGCGGAAGTTTTGCCCCCGGCGGATATGCACCACTGGCGATCTCCGTTCGCAGCCGTCTCAGGATCTGCATATAAATCGGGATTCCGTTTTCAAATGTCCACTTCATCTCTTCCTCCGATGCAAAACCGGAAATGCTCCAGTGTTTTTCTGATAATCCTTACGTTTTGTATTATTGTATTGCTTGCTTAATACAATCACATACTATCACCTGAATCCGGTTGTGTCAATAGCTTAATACAATTTATATCAATATTTTAATACAATATTAAAAATGATTCTTCATCGCGCAAGACCCGCAAGCAAGTCTTGCATGTTTGCCAGAGGCTGTTTAATGCATTGGAAACCGTAATTCCCTAAGTAGTAAAAAAAGATCCCCCTCTGCACGATCATTTGTACAGAGGGAGATCTCAAAGGTCTCTTTATTCAGTTCTTTGCCTGTTCGGCATAGCTCAGGATCTGCAGATCATTAATCTGCAAAGTCAATTTATCTGCAATTCCTCAGGCTTTCTTCTTGCTGCGCATCATAAACTGCAGAACAATGCCTGCCGCGATCAGGGCCAGGCCGATGATATCGGTCATGGTACCGGGAACGATCATCATGAGACCGCCGGCAATGAGCAGGATCCTGTCGATGATCCCCATGTTTGTGAAGAGATATCCTTCAAGTGCAGCAGCAACACCAAAGATACCGACCAGTGATGTGACCGCGATAATGGCAACTTCAGCCGCATTCGTCTCGATCAGCAGCATTGCAGGGCTGAAGCAGAAGACGTAAGGGATAATGAAGGCCGCAATGGCGAGCTTGGTCGCGTTGATGGCCGTGCGCATGGGATTGGACTTTGCGATCGCGCTGCCTGCGTAAGCCGCAAGTGCAACAGGCGGTGTGATATCCGCGACGATTCCAAAGTAAAATACGAAGAAATGTGCCGCAAGGATCGGGACACCCATACGGGTAAGGATCGGTGCGCAGGTTGCTGCCATGATGCAGTAGGTTGCAGTCGTCGGAACACCCATGCCCAGAACGATGCAGCAGAGCATGGTCAGGAAGAGGGCGATGAAGAGCTTGTCACCCGCGACAGCAACAATGGCATTGATCATCTCATTTGCCAGACCGGTCATAGTGATCGTACCGGAGATGATACCGGCGACACCGCAGGCCGCACCGACTGTGATGGTGCCCTTGCCGCCCGCTTCAAGGGAATCAAGGAATTTTTTGACTGTGAAGCAGTTGCCGGAATCTTCGTTATTGCCGACGATGGCATCCTTTACAGGACTTGCGGAACCGTCCTTCTTCAGATCCGCGATGGCCCTGCGGTAACTGCCGTCCAGGATACCGTCCGCAATTCCTACAATAATAGCTGCCACGATAGAGAAGGCTGCTGCCCTCTGCATCGTCATCATGTTGTTGGATACCCAGATTACCAGGAGGACCAGCGGAGTCAGCAGATAAATCTTGCGGATCAGCTTGGAGAGCCTGGGAAGCTTTTCGGTCGGAATACCGGTGAGGCCGTACTTCTTTGCTTCCAGATGGACAGCGATGAAAATGCCGGTGAAATAGAGGACTGCCGGAAGGATCGCACGGACAAGGATGTCCGAATAAGGAACACCTATGATATCCGCCATCAGAAATGCCGCAGCACCCATGATCGGGGGCATGATCTGGCCGCCCGTGGAAGCCGCTGCCTCGACAGCACCTGCAAACTCGGGTTTATAGCCGGTGTCTTTCATCATAGGGATGGTGACCGAACCGGTTGTGACCGTATTACCTACCGAAGAGCCGCTGACCATACCGCAGAGAGCGGAGGAAATGACAGCGACCTTTGCGGGACCGCCGGCATAGCGGCCGGCCGCGCAGTTTGCCATGTTGATAAAGAACTCGGAAATACCGGTTCTCTCAAGGAAGGCACCGAATATGATAAATACAACGATATATTTGGAACACACATTGATCGGCGTCGACAAAATACCGGTCTTTGCATAGAAGAGATTTCGAACCAGATAACGAAGTCTTCCTGCGATGGAAGGGTTTGTCAGGCCATAAACGATCGCATATACGATGAAGAACAGCGCCACGATCAGGATGGGCCAGCCGACACTTCGGCGGGTCACCTCGAGAAGTGCCGCAACACCGATAACAGCGATAATAATCTGCGGCACCGAAAACCGCGTGCCCTGCTGGATGATCTGTTCCGCACTAAATGTATAGTACAGGAAGGCACCTGTTCCCAGCACCATTCCGATAATGTCATACCAGGGAATATAGTTGGCCTTCTGTTCTCCCTTTTTGGCAGGATACATAAGGAATCCCAGCAAAATGACCAGTCCCATGAAGGAAGTCAGACGGATTTCCTCCAGGAAAGTGGCAAACAATGTCACCCAGATGCAGAACAGCGAAAAGCCGATCAGAACAGCCTTGACAACCAGGGCAGGTTTTCCGGTCCATACACGTACATTGGATTCTCTGTCATATTTTCGCATGACCTCCTCGAGGTCTTCCTGCTGCAGTTCGTACTCCCGATCTTTCACATTCTCTTTACTCATGGACAGTACCCCCTCTTAATCAGTCAGCAGTTTCCACAGTCACGCCGTGCTCGGCAAAATATTTTGCCGCACCTGCGTGGAAGGGCACTACGATACCGGAAGTTGCATTCTCCACAGAGAGCTCCGCTCCCTTGGCATTCTCCTTCGTGATCTCATCCGCATGGTCAAAGATCGCGGCGGTCAGCTGATATACGACATCCTCGTCCAGATCGGCATCCACGACCATAGTTGCCTTGATTGTGATCGTCTGGATCGGGTCGGGCTGTCCCGGATACGTGTCCGCAGGGATCTCCATAGGCGCATAATAAGGGCAGATGGACATGATCTTGTCCCTCAGTTCTCCATCGATCGGGACCAGGAAAACGCCATTGGTTGTCGCCAGCTCCGTGATCGCCGAAGTGGGGGCTCCGGCAACGATAAATGCCGCGTCGATCTGTCCGTCTTTAAGAGCCTCTTTACTGTCATCAAAACTCTGATACTGCGGTTTGATATCATTGACTGTCAGGCCGGCGCCTTCCAGGACGTCCATTGCGTTGAAATAAACACCTGAACCCGGAGCTCCGATGGAAACGCTTCTTCCCTTCAGGTCAGCCACTGTCTTGATATCTTCTTTCATGGTAATGAGCTGTACAGTCTCTGCATACAGCGCACCGAGCACACGGAAATCCCTGCAGGGACCATCTGTCTCAAAGGATTTGCTGCCGTCCCAGGCATAGCTCATAACGTCAGACTGTGTAAATCCCATCTGATAATCGCCGTCGCCGATACTCTGGATGTTGGCCTTTGAAGCCGCAGTCGATACTGCCGTAACACTGTAACCGGTATAGGTCTTCATATACTGGGCAAGTACACCGCCAAACGCATAATAGGTTCCTGCCGTGCCGCCGGTTCCCATCATCATCCTCTGTCCGCCGCAGCCGGAAAGAACCAGCATGCAAACGGCAAGAAGTACGCTGATGACAACTCTGCTCACTTTTTTCCGCATAATAACTCCCTCCTTCTCTATGGCGCTTTTGTGCGCCGAAGAATTGTTCATATGATTGAATTCCCGTATACAATCATACACTAAATGATTGTACCACAGAAGAATCGTATAGGCAAACCCGTCGGGGCATATCATGGACAGTCCCCGAGAGATTATGGTTACTGTTCACGCCCTATCGAGGGCGTGAAAGTAACTTGCGAAAATCCCATTCTACAAAGCGAAGCTTTGTTATCGCTTACGCGATGGGATTTTCGCCGTACAACTCGGGTTTTCGCGCAAAAAACAAAGCTTCGCATTGTCACGAAAACACCTCGCATTTCAGGTGGGTCTGAACTGTACCAGATTATGCCTTGTAACAATCCTTCATTTGTATTAAAATTTTAGCATCAATTCAGGGCAGACATCCAGCGTCATACAGGACCGACTATGCCCGAACAGATAAGGAGGAGACAAAATGCCTGAAAAAGAAACAGGAATCATTCCTATTGAAAAATGCCCTGTCATTACGATCAGCAGAGAATACGGCGCCCTCGGACGGACCCTGGCCGCAAAACTGTCAGAAAGGCTGGGAATTCCTTATTACGACAGAGATTTCGTCAAAAAGACCGCAGAGGAAAGCGGTTATGCGGTTGAGGATGTTGAGCATGAAGGCGAAGAGCTCAGCGGCTCCAGCAGAGTATTAAATAAGATTCTGAACAGTGCTGTTTCCTACAGCAGTTCCTATGACGGAATCTATAAAGCACAAAAAAAGGTTGTTCTCCAGCTCGCACAGAATCCCTGCATCATCGTCGGACGCTGCGCGGACCATATTCTCCGCGAAGAAGGCAAAAATGTGTTCTGCGTCTACCTCTATGCATCCGTCAAGGACCGCCTCGACCACGTTGCAGAGCTCGCTGAAAACGGCACTATGAGTATCGAAAAATACATCGAAAAGCGCGACAAGCTCCGCAAGACCTACTACAAACAGTACACGGGTCACGAGATGGGCAATGCCAACAACTACAACATCTGCTTCGATACCGGACGCATCAATGCCGAGACCTGTGCTGATGTCATCATTGACATCCTCAGCCGCGAGCAGTAATTTCCTGCGCAGTTATACTTTGCCCGGTTACTCTTTAAACGCTTACTCTTTAAGCAGCGGCTGCCCGGGGGATCGTTCCGACAGGTGCTGCCCGGCCATCTTTTAAATTCTTTTTTATCGTATCAAAAAACCCTGCAGGCAGCAGGGTTTTTTTGACTATATGCTTTTTGCCGAGATCACATCTGCCACATAGACGCCGGAAGCCGATGCGTGGGAGAGGGAATGTGTCACGCCGCTGCCGTCTCCGATGAAGTACAGGCCGGAGTGATTGGTCTCAAGGTTTTCGTCGAGGCTGACTTCCATATTGTAAAACTTGACTTCCACGCCATAGAGGAGCGTGTCGTTGTTGGCTGTTCCGGGCGCAATCTTATCGAGCGCATAAATCATTTCAATGATGCCGTCCAGGATGCGCTTGGGCAGTACGAGACTGAGGTCGCCGGGCGTCGCCTGCAGTGTCGGCTGCACAGTACATTCCTCAATGCGGGCAGGATTGCTCCTGCGGCCGCGGGCCAGGTCACCGAAGCGCTGCACGATGACACCGCCGCCCAGCATGTTGGACAGGCGGGCAATGCTTTCGCCGTAGCCGTTGCTGTCCTTAAAGGGCTCTGAGAAATGCTTGGAGACCAGCAGGGCAAAGTTGGTATTATCTGTCTTTTTATCCGGGTCTTCAAAGCTGTGGCCGTTGACGGTAACAATGCCGTTTGTGTTCTCGTTGACCACGATCCCGTTTGGATTCATGCAGAAGGTGCGGACACTGTCTTCGAACTTCTCCGTGCGATAGACGATTTTGCTCTCATATAGTTCATCCGTGAGGTGGGAGAAGACAACTGCCGGAAGCTCGACACGCACGCCTATATCCACACGGTTGGACTTGGTCGGGATCTGCAGGTCACGGCAGACCTTCTCCATCCATTTGCTGCCGCTGCGGCCGGCTGAGACGATGCAGTAACGGGCGTCTGCGCTTCTTTTCTGCTCCCCGTCCCGGAAATGAATCCGGTAGCGGTAACCATCGGGGCTGCCTTCATTTGGAATGACTTCATCGGATCTGCCGCCGCATTTCCCTTCCGTAAGGGCTTCCGTCCCATCAAGATCCTGTGCTGCAGCCGCGCTTCCTTTTCTTTGCAGCAATTCAATGCTGTCAACGGGCGTTGAGAAATGAAAATCAATATGACCCTTCATCTCCGCATACAGGTTTCCCAGAACGATGTAGTTGATGTCCGTTCCCAGATGCCGGACCGAGGCATCCAGCAGGCGCAGCTTATTCTGGATACAGATCTTTTTAAATTCCGTTCCGGCAGTGGAATACAGTCTGGTCCCCGCCCCTCCGTGATCGAGATTGATCTGATCTACATAACGCATGAGTTCCAGGGCTTTTTTCTTTCCGATGTGTTCATAGAGCGTGCCGCCGAAGTCGTTCGTTATGTTGTATTTGCCATCGCTGAAAGCGCCCGCTCCGCCAAATCCGGACATAATGGAACAGTTCTTGCAACCGATGCAGGTCCTGATCTTTTCGCCGTCGATAGGACAGCGGCGCTTCTCCAGTTCCGTGCCGCTTTCGAACACACCCACCTTGAGTTCGGGCCTTTTTTTCATCAGCTGGTAAGCAGAAAAAATACCACCCGGTCCGGCGCCGATAATGATCACATCATACTGCATGTATTTTACTCCTTTTCTGGACAGTACAGTTCCCGTTACCGAACGGGTTACTGGCGTTTCGATACTGTTTATTGTTCACATACCGATTCACTCATACCAGCTTCCATGCTGCAAAATACGGAATTTCCTGAAATAGGTGAAGATGGCCTTGCCCAGGATCTTGTCCTTGTGTACATAGGTATACTGTTCAGCTTCTTCCTCGGTATCCGCCAGTCCCAAGTCCAGTGCATTGTCTGCCCAGTAACGGGCATCCTCAGACCAGTTGCGGTTGTCACCGAGCATCAGATAAGCATCTTCCGGGACTTCGAAATGAAAATCCGTGTTCATGATATCCCATTCTTCCTTGAGATATCCTTCCGGTAAGGGTTCCGAAGACCCATTGATATAGATCAGTCCGTCCCGGATCTCAACAGTCTCTCCGGGAAGTCCGATGATACGCTTGATATAAATTCTCTTTTCATCCACCGGATAGTGGAAGATCACGATATCTCCTCTCTCCGGTTCGCTGAACCAATAGCTGAAGCGGGCGCCGATCAGACGGTCATGTGTCATGATGGTATCTTCCATCGAGCCCGAAGGAATGACCGCATTGATGATGATAAACTGGGTGAGAAAGAGAGCGACAACAAACATAATGACGAAGGACTTGACCCAGCTGATCAGTTCCTCGACAACCGCGCTCTTTGTGCCTTTGCTTCCGACATCGTCCGGATGTTTCGTTCCCTGTGCAGAGGAGCCGTCCTCCCGCCCCTGCCGCATGGAAAGATCAGAAGCAGCATCCGTCCTGTCTGTCCTTTCTGTCTGCAGGTTTCCGGCCTCATTATCTGCCGCTTTATCGGCCATATATTCCTCTGTTCCCGTTTTTTTATCTTCCATACCTGTGGTTATGGCCTCCGTTTATTCTTCGGTGCGCAAGACTGGCGAGCGAGTCTTGAATACCTGCACGTGACAGGCAGAACCGTCCCCGGTAACTCACTCTTCACCAATTTTATTCAATACTTCCGCCATCTCTGCGGCGAAGCGGGCATGGCCCTGTTCGGAGAGATGGACCCCGTCAAAGGCGAAGCCAAGCTCCCACTTCGAGGCATCGGCAAAGAGTGTCTGTCTGTACCCGGCCAGTTCCTCGTAATATTCCGCAAGCTTCTCTCCCTCTTCGCGATAGATGACCGCATAGTCCCTGCCGCCGGATACATAGGGCTCGGAAAAAGACTGTTCCGTAAGCGCGATCCGCGGCGGCGCGATGAGGAGAAATCGTGTATTCTCCCCGGCTTGATCTCTGACAAAGGAGACAAAGTCATTCATCTTCGCCGCTGTCTTTGCCGCATCGGGACGCAGTGTGCTGAGCAGGTCGTTGGTCCCCAGCATGACAGCAAACACATCCAGCGGTGTCTCCTGCCGGATCACAGACCGGATATAATCCCATTCATATACAGTCGTGGGGAGGGCCCGTCCGGGCATACCGTCTGACGCAATCTCCCAGGTATCCGCAAGGCTTTCCTGCAGGATCGTTGTCCAGCGCTCACTGCGCGGATATCGTCCTCCCATAAAGCCGGCAGGATCATAGCCGTATGTATTGGAATCTCCATAAAACAATACTTTTTTCATACCGGGGAGCATTTCCTCTCGTTCACAGACGCAAGCCGAAAAAGTTATGCCTGAAAGTTATGCCTTTTTCACTGCCTGTCTGCTCTTCTTTTTCTTCCTTGTGCCGGACTTTGTCTTATTCCGTCCGGACGATCCGTTTGCCGGTCCTGTGCGGGCTTCGATCAGCCTGTCAATGATCTTGTCAAACTGAATCTTGATAAAAGCGGCAACAGGCACCGCAAACAGCATACCGACAATTCCTCCCAGAGCGCCGCCGACAATGAGAGCGGCTATGACGAGCATGGGGTGAACATCGATATTGGAACTCAAAAGTCTGGGGTTTATCACATTTCCGTCTATTGTCTGGATCACAAAAATGACTATGACCGCAACCAGAAGCCGGCGCAAATCACCGGTAACAAGGCAGACAAGAATCGTGGATCCATATGCGATCACAGGACCGACGTAGGGAATCAGATTTCCGATTCCGCTCAGGATACCAATGATCACAGCGTATTTCACACCGACCAGTGAAAGTGCCGCGCTGATCAGAACAGCCATAATAATAGCATCAATCAGCTGACCGCGAATATAACCGGAAAAAACGGAATCCGCATCATCGGCCAGAACATGGAAATTTCTGCGAACCTTCCTTCCTCCAACCGCAAGCAGGACACGGTCCCAGTACTTTTTGAGACTTTTGTAGTCCAACAGAAAATAAATGCAGAAGATGATCGCAAAAAGAGTAGCGGTCAGGAAACCTCCGATATGCCCCACCGCTCCGGTAAGACCGCTGGTCAGGCCCTGGGAAAACTCCGCGATTTTGTGGAGAAGCTGCTGCAGGGCTGATTCTACCTCGCCGGTAGAAATATTCATACTCTCCAGCCGGCGCATAATGCTCTGTTCCAGACTGTTGACAGAATTGGCAAGCGACTGTGCCATCACCACCAGGTCATCCAGGCTCGCAATCTTGAGATTTCTGGTGACTGCGGATACCATCACAGAGAGCAGTATGATCAGTCCCAAAAGAGTAAGGACACAGGTAATGGCCACTGCCAGCCCTCGTTTGCTCTTCTTCCTGCCGCCAATACTGCTTTTCTGCCTGCCGCCAATACTGCTTTTCTGCAGCTTTTTCTCAAAGAAACTTACCGCGGGAGCCAGGACATAGGCGAGGACAAATCCCCAGAAAAGGGGCTTTAAGAGCATGCCTACCATGCCGAGCCATTTCACAACAGAAGTGACCACCGTACTGATATTTCCTGTCAGTGCGATCAGAATATAGCAGACGACGACCGTGATGATCACATATCGCATGATCAGCCTGTAGTGCCTTTTGCGCCTTCTCTCAAGTGCGCGTTCCTCATCAGCAGCACGCCTGCGGTCCGCGCTCTTTTTCTCAAGCACCTTTTGCTTCTCTGCTTCCTTTACTTCTGCCGGCTTCTTTTCAGCGACCTTACCGGCTTCCTGTGCAGCAGCCGCTTTTTCGGCGGCAGCAGCACTCTCCTCCTGGTAGGCGGGATACGATGCTGCAGCGGCACCCATTCTGCCATACTGATCTGCCCCTGCAGGGCCGTCTTTCTGTTCGTTCTTGCCATAGGTGCTTTTCCCTGAGACACCCATCTTAACAATACTTTCCATGTACTCCCACCCCTGTGTTCATGTTCGATCGGCCGCAGCTGATGTGCCGCCATTGACAATGTTGTCAGAAAACAAGTGGATTGCAAAACATCTATCATTTTAACATGTGCAGTTTACGGAAACAAGGCATCCTTTGCTGACTGCAATGCCGCTCTCTGTGACGACATAGTCCATAACCACATCTGTTTT
>Ga0256404_1007712_pt1 | contig 16774 bp, 14 predicted proteins | sample RumenRJG_01DNA_FD_185990 | JGI IMG/M metagenome (GOLD analysis project Ga0256404, IMG submission 185990) | Bovine rumen microbial communities from Lethbridge, Alberta, Canada - RJG_01 | ecosystem: Host-associated > Mammals > Digestive system > Stomach > Rumen | place: Canada: Alberta | collected...
AGCTCTATCTGCACGTGTTTCACAAAAAGCAGCCCGACCTCAACTGGGAGAACCCGGAAGTGAGGGAGGAAGTATATAAGAATATCCGCTGGTGGATGGAGAAGGGGATCGGCGGTTTCCGCATAGACGCCATCATCAATATCAAGAAGCCGGAGGTCTTCCGCGACTATCCCGCGGACAGGGACGACGGCCTTTGCAGCGTCATAAATATGCTTAAGGACGCCGGAGGGATCGGCGAATTCCTCGGCGAGATGCGGGATCAGGCCTTCAAGCCTTACGATGCCTTCACGGCGGGCGAAGTCTTCAATGAGAAGGAAGGGGAACTTCCGCTGTTCATCGGCGAGAACGGTTACTTCTCCACGATGTTCGACTTCTCGGTGGAGATGTATGAGAGAGAAGGAAGGGGCTGGTTCGACAAGAGACCTGTCGATATCAACGCGTTCAGAGACTGCATGTTCAGTGCCCACGAAAAGATCGGCGATATCGGATTCTACTCCACGATCATCGAGAACCACGACGAGCCCAGAGGGGCCAGCCGCCTCCTCAGTGACGGGATCAGGAATGAATATACCAAAAAAGCGCTCGCCACTGTCTATTTCCTGAGGCGCGGGCTGCCCTTTATCTACCAGGGGCAGGAGATCGGCATGGAGAACAAGAAGATCCGCAGCGTAAAAGAGCTGGATGATATCTCCTCCATTGACGCCTATAAAGTGGCGATCGACGCGGGCCTAACCGAGGAGGAAGCGCTGAAGACACTTACCTCCCACAGCAGGGACAACGCGCGCACTCCCATGCAGTGGAGCGGCGGGGCGCACGCGGGATTTACCGAAGGAGAGCCGTGGCTCAGAGAGAATCCCAACTATACCGCCATCAATGTGCAGGAGCAGCAGGGACGGGAGGACTCGGTTCTGTCCCACTATAAGAAACTGACCGCCCTGCGTAAGGATCCCGCCTATAAAGAGACGATCGTCTACGGGGATTTTGTGCCGTGCGAGAACTGCGGCGGCAGCCTGATCGCTTACCTCAGAAAGGGCGTTGATCAGACGATCCTGGTCGCGGGCAATTTCAACTCCGATCAGAAGACAGTGGAGCTTCCGCTCACGGCGGACGGCCGCAGGTACGCGGGAGGAAAAGTGCTCTTGGACAACGGCAGGGAAGTGTCTATTGAAGACGGGTCTGTCCGCCTTGACGGGTTCGGGGCGGCCGCGATCCTGCTTGAGTACTGAAAAAAGCTGTGCGGACAGCATCGGATTATTACAGAGAGGAAGGCACTGTTTTGGAAAAAAGGCCTGTATTGTGGATCATCATACCGTGCTATAACGAGCAGGAAGTGCTGCCGGTGACGGCTCCCATGTTTCTGGACAAACTGCAGTTTCTGGTCACGAGCGGCAGAGTGGATAAGGAGAGCCGGATCCTTTTTGTCAATGACGGCTCGAAGGACCGGACGTGGGAGATCATCTGCGGGCTCGCGGAGAAAGATCCCAGGTTCCTGGGCATCAGCCAGAGCCGCAACCGCGGGCACCAGAATGCGCTGGTCGCCGGGATGATGGAAGCGGCGGACCGATGCGACATCACGATCACGATCGACTGCGACGGGCAGGACGACCTGAACGCCATGGACGAGATGGTGGACCGCTATCTGGACGGCTGCGAGATCGTATACGGCGTCAGGTCCGACAGGGATACGGACACGTGGTTCAAGAGGACGACAGCGCAGGGATACTACAAGGTGCTCGGAAATCTGGGCGCGGAAGTGGTCTATAACCACGCCGATTACCGGCTGGTCTCCTCGAGGGTCCTCAAAGAATTCGCGAATTTCAGGGAAGTCAACCTGTATCTGAGGGGCATGTTCCCGCTGGTCGGCTTTAAGAGCACCAGCGTCTATTACAGCAGAAAAGAGAGAATGGCGGGAGAGAGCCATTATCCGCTCACCAAGATGATCGCGCTCGCTTTTGACGGGATCACGAGTCTGAGCACCAAGCCCATCCACCTGATCACAGGGATCGGGATCTTCGTCGCGCTGATCAGTTTCGCGGGGGTCCTCTGGTCGCTGATCGCCCACATTCTGGGGAAAACGGTGGCCGGCTGGGCCAGCATGACCTGCATTATCTGTTTCCTGGGCGGAATACAGCTCCTGAGCCTGGGCGTGATCGGTGAGTATGTGGGCAAGACCTATCTGGAGGCCAAGCACCGGCCCAGATACATCATCAGCGACAGGACCTGGGAGAAAACAGAGAAAAGGGGCGGCGGAGCCCCTGATCCCGGAGAAAATAAAGGAGAGAACTGACCGATATGGATTATATGATTAGAGCAACGGCAGGGAACGCGCAGATCCGCGCTTTTGCGGTTACATCCAGAGACCTGGTGGAGCACGCAAGACAGGCCCACGACCTGTCTCCGGTTGCCGCAGCAGCTCTCGGACGGACGATGTCAGCCGCGCTGATGATGGCGGACATGCTCAAGGGGCCCCAGGATCTCCTGACCCTGAAGATCGACGGGGACGGCCCTATCGGGGGAATCCTCGTGACAGCCGACAACCACGGAGGCGTCAAGGGATATGTGGAGAACCCCGCGGTGGACCTGCCCAATAATTCTATGGGACACCTGAATGTGGGAGGCGCCGTCGGGCGCGGAACGCTCACGGTGATCCGGGACATGGGACTTAAGGATCCTTACGTGGGACAGACCGCGATCCGGACAGGAGAGATCGCGGAGGATATCACGTATTATTACGCGGCATCCGAGCAGATCCCTTCCTCGGTCGGGCTCGGCGTCCTGGTAAACAGAAAAGAGAAGAAAGTCCTGCAGGCGGGCGGATTTATTGTCCAGCTCATGCCCTTCGCGGAGGAGGAGACGATCTCGGCACTGGAGAAGAACCTGCGGGAGATCGATGCCGTGACGAAAATGCTGTCGGCCGGAGATACGCCGGAAGAGATGCTGAATAAGGTCCTTAAGGGGCTGGATCCGGTCGTAACGGATAAGAGCCCGGTGGAGTTCCGCTGCAACTGCGGCAAGGAGAGATACGAGAGGGCCCTGGTCCTTCTGGGGCGCGATGAAGTGCAGAAGATCGTCGACGACGGGGAGCCGGTGGAGATCAGGTGCCAGTTCTGCGGCAAAAAATACAGCTTTTCACCGGAAGAACTCAGATCTGTACTGTCTAAAACCGCAAAAAAATGAAAAAAAAGCGTGAGAATTGTCCGGTTCATGTTACAATACTGGATTGAGGGAGCGGTGACGGCCGCTTGCCTCAGAGAAAATAGAGAAAGAGGGACTGAAAATGATAGATCGAGAAGGTGCCGGAGGCAGTTTTTTCCGGAAAAGTCGGACCCCGGAACCTGCGGAAGAGTATCCGCAGCAGAGCGGATTGAGCAACAAAGCGATGGTTTATCTTGTGATCATGGCGCTGATCGTGATCCTGTGCATTGTGTATGTATTCCAGCTGCGCAGTGCCCGCAGCAGCGGAAAGTCCCCGGACACGGCAGCAGCAGTGACCGCTGACACGGCGGCCGCAGCGGATGCGTCGGGAGAGCCGGCGGCGGACGCGTCGGGAGAACCGGCGGCGGAAACACCTGCGGAGGGTGCGGCGGAAGGAGCCGCGCAGACACCCGCGGAGGAAGGCGCGCAGGCACCTGCGGAATAAAGGCCGCAGTGCAGGGGCCTTGAGACAACAGGCCGGAAAAAAGAAAATGTAGTTAAGGAGTGTAAACAATCAACATGCAGCGTGAAAGTCTTGGTAGTCGTTTGGGGTTTATTCTGATCAGCGCGGGGTGCGCGATCGGAATCGGTAATGTCTGGAAATTTCCATATCTGTGCGGGCAGAGCGGCGGAGGAATCTTCGTACTGGTCTATCTCTTCTTCCTGATCATTCTGGGTCTTCCGGCAATGACAATGGAGTTCGCGATGGGACGCGCTTCCAGAAAGAGTCCTGTGAAAATGTATCAGGAACTCGAGCCGAAGGGATCCAAGTGGCATCTGCACGGCTATCTGTGCATGATCGGCAACTACCTGCTGATGATGTATTACACGACGGTTGCAGGATGGATGCTGCAATATTTTGTCAGGACAGCAATGGGAAGTTTTCAGAATCTCGATGCTGACCAGGTGGCCGGCGCGTTTACCGGAGGCCTTGCGAATCCCCTGATCCAGGTCGGCTGTATGGCGATCGTAGTTGTTCTGGGATTCTGGGTCAATTCCCAGGGACTGCAGAACGGCCTCGAGAAGGTGACGAAGGTCATGATGATCGCACTCCTTGTGATCATGGTGATCCTGGCGGTCAACAGCATTTTCCTTCCCGGAGCGGGAGAGGGACTGAGGTTCTACCTCCTTCCCAGCATGGAGAGAGCCCGCGAAGTCGGTATCTTCCAGGTCATTGCAAGCGCCATGAACCAGGCGTTCTTCACCCTCAGTATCGGCATCGGCTCTATGGCTATTTTCGGCAGCTACATCGGGCGCGAACAGACTCTGATGGGAGAATCCGTCAATGTCATCATTCTGGATACATTCGTGGCGATCTGCTCGGGACTGATCATCTTCCCTGCGTGCTTTGCTTACGGCGTGCAGCCTGACAGCGGCCCCGGCCTGATCTTCATCACGCTTCCCAATATTTTCAACCACATGGCAATGGGAAGACTCTGGGGAAGCCTGTTCTTCGTATTTATGACATTCGCAGCCTTTTCCACGGTACTGGCTGTATTTGAGAACATTATGGCCATGTGCATGGACCTGTTCGGCTGGAGCCGGAAGAAGTCCGGGTTCATCAACACGATCGTGCTGTTCATCGGCTCTCTTCCCTGCGCGCTGGGATTCAATCTGTGGTCCTTCATTCAGCCGCTGGGCGAGGGATCCTCTGTACTGGATTTCGAGGATCTGATCGTGAGCAACTACATTCTGCCCGTGGGCGCTTTCATTTTCGTCCTGTTCTGCACCGCCAGATACGGATGGGGATGGGATAACTTCGTGAAGGAAGCGGACGAGGGACGCGGCCTTAAGGTCATGAACTGGATGAGGCCTTACGTGACTTACGTTCTGCCCCTCATCGTGATCCTGGTATTTATTCTGGGAGTCATCTGACGTGCTTTGGGGCACAGATGCCCCGATGATCTTGATGGGAGAAACAGATGTCAATATTCTTTTGGAAAAAGAAGAAATCTGAGCCGGAAACTGCGGAAGAGTCCGCAGTTGAAGCTCCTGTGACGGAGACACCTGCAGAGGCAGAGCCTGCGGCGGAGACACTTGCAGAGGAGACGCCTGCGGAGGAAGTGCCTGAAGAGGCGGAGCCTGCAGCGGAGACACCTGCAGAGGAGACTCCTGCGGAGGAAGTGCCTGAAGAGGCGGAGTCTGCAGCGGAAATTCCCGGGGCGGAGACTCCCGAGGAGGAAGCTCCTGCAGAGGAGCAGGAACCGGATCTCGGGGATACCCGTGTGTTCGAGCCTGTGGATCTGCCGGATGAGAACGCTTCTGAGGAACCTGCGGATGATTCCGGGGTGCCTGAGGAGAGCGCTTTCGAGGTGCCTGCGGTCGTGCCTGAAGAGAGCGCTTTTGAAGAGCCCGCGGTCGTGCCGGAGGCGGAGCCTGCGCCGGTCGCGGAATATGAGCCTGACGACGATTACGAGGAGAAAAAGCCGAGGAGAAAGAGCAGAGCGCTGCTTTGGATCTTCCTTCTGCTGCTCCTGATCGCATTCTGTTACTATTTCGGATATACCTATTCCCAGACGCATTTCCTGGAGAACACGTTTATCAACGGCATAGATGTCAGCAACATGACTGCGCCGGAGGTAGAAAAGATCCTGTCAAAAAAGGCGGAAGGGTATGAACTGAAGTTCACTTTCCGGGACGGAGAAGTGGAAGTGATCGATGGCCGCTCGATCGGATTTAAAGTGAAGCCTGACGGCAGCGTGGACCGGATCCTGCAGTCTCAGGACCACAAGGAATGGTTCAGATGCTTCTTCAGACGTACAGACGGGGAAGTGGAGCAGAACACCACCTATGACCCGAACAGACTCAAGGCAGCAGTCGATGCGCTTCCCGAACTCCAGGAGGACCGCATGGTCGCTCCCAAAGATGCCTATATTGAACTGCAGGATACCACATTCACGATCATCCCCGAAGTGGAAGGAAGCCTTGTGGATATAGGGATCGTGCAGAAAGCCGCGGCTGAGGCCGTGAGCAGGGAGCAGACGGATATCGTGGTGACGGATCTGGAAGGGTCCTACAAGGTTCCTTCCGTGCGCGCGCAGGATGCCGAGATCATCGAGAAGTGCGACAGCTACAACCAGATGATCGCCGGCAGCATCACTTGGAATACACCTGAGGGAGAGTCGATCACAGTGGACAGGAACACAACTGTGAACTGGCTGTCCAAGGATGAGAACGGTGATTATTACAGGGACGAAGATCTCTGGGAAGAGAATATTGAGTACTGGGTCGATGAACTGGCGAGAAATGTCAATACCGTCGGCAAGGACTGGACCTTCCATTCAACGAACCGCGGAGACGTCACTATTAGCGGAGGCGACTACGGCTACTCCGTCAACAAAGTCAAGGAGAGAGAAGAGGTCTGGGATCTTCTCTGGGACGGAGAGACAGACGAGCGGGAACCCTATTTTTACAGTGTACAGTTTAATCAAGGCAGCGGGCTCGGCAATACCTATATCGAGGCCAATCTGTCCTCGCAACACGTATGGATTTATGTAGACGGCGCAATGGTCTGTGAAACAGACTGTGTTTCGGGCAATACAAGCCTTGGCCGCGGAACGCCTACCGGTGTTTTCCAGATCATGTATAAAGACACTGATGTGGACCTTAAAGGACAACAGCTGGCGAACGGTCAGTATTCTTACATCTCTCACGTAAATTACTGGATGCCCTTCTACGGCGGCTGCGGCTTCCACGACGCGAGCTGGAGATCACGTTTCGGCGGCAGTATTTACAAGACTGACGGATCGCACGGCTGCATCAACCTTCCGCCTTCCATCACGCCCAAATTCTACGGATATGTGCGCACGGGAATGCCGGTGATCGTTTACTATTGATCGGACAGATCTCAGAGTCCACCTTTCAGAGGATTATTTCCATTTGGAAGGTGGATTTTTTGAAATTATAAATAAAACAGCGAGGACTCTATGCAAAAGGACTTGACGAAGGGCAGCCTGTTCGGAAAGATGATGCAGTTTGCCGTACCCTATCTTGTGGCCTGCTTTCTGCAGACCTTTTACGGAATGGCCGACCTGTTCATAACGGGCCAGTTCAACGAGGCGGCGGCAGTGTCGGCAGTGGCAGTGGGCAGCCAGGTCATGCATATGCTCACTGTGGTGATCGTGGGACTTGCCATGGGCACTACAGTCTGCATCAGCAGATCAGTGGGAGCGGGATCGAAGAAACAGACGGCGGGCTTCATAGGAAACTCGGCGGTGCTCTTCGGGATTTTTGCCGCTGTGCTCACGGTTGTACTGCTTCTGTGCACCGGCCTCATTTTAAATATTTTGGCAGTTCCCTCCGAGGCGCTGGTCCAGGCGAGACGGTATCTGATCATCTGCTTCATCGGCGTGCCCTTTATCACCGCTTACAATGTGGTCAGCAGCATTTTCCGAGGACTCGGAGATACGAAGAGCCCGATGATGTTCGTCGCTGTCGCGGGCCTTATCAATGTGGGATTTGATTATCTCCTGATCGGACCTATGGGTATGGGCGCGGCCGGCGCGGCGATCGCGACGGTGGGCTCCCAGGCCTTTTCCGTGGTGCTGGCGCTTTTATTCCTGATGAGGGGAAAGGACTCGATGGGAGTCACCCGCAGGGACTTCATTCCGGACGGACAGTATATGGGCCAGCTTCTGGGGATCGGTGTTCCGGTGGCGTTTCAGGAGGGACTGATCCAGGTCTCCTTTCTGGTCATCACGGCGATCGCCAACAGCCGCGGCGTAAATGTGGCGGCTGCGGTCGGAATCGTAGAGAAGATCATCAGTTTCCTGTTCCTGGTGCCGTCTTCGATGCTCTCCACTGTCTCGGCGGTGGCTGCTCAGAATGCCGGCGCCGGGCGGCACGACAGAGGGAGGCGGGCACTGCGGTACGGAATATCGGTCTGCGTGTGCGTGGGGACGGTCATCTTCGTGATCTGCCAGTTCGCGGCAGAAGGGATCGTCGGACGCTTTGTGGTGAATGAGCCCGAAGTCATCAGGCTCGGCGGGCAGTATCTGCGCTCCTATTCGCTCGACTGCGCGATCGCCGGCATACAGTTCTGTTTCAGCGGCTACTTCAGCGCTTACGGGAAGTCGCAGTATTCCTTTATCCATAACATCATATCCATCGCGCTGGTCAGGATCCCGGGAGCTTATCTCGCCTCAGTCCTTTATCCGCAGACCCTCTATCCGATGGGACTTGCGGCGCCGATGGGGTCGCTTCTGTCCTCTGTGATATGTCTGTTCCTGTACAAAAGACTTGTCATGGATATAATTAAGACAGAGGATGCTGCCAAAATACAGCCCGGGAGGGGAAAGAATGAATAGTTCAGGAGAACACCACACCCACGACGGTATTCACTATCACAGCCATGAGGACGCGCATATCCACGGCGAAGAGGGAGATCACCATCATAATCACAGCCACACCCATGATCCGCAGCAGGTCAGGGCGATCGTCAACCGCCTCAAGAGGTCCATCGGACATCTGGACAAGGTGCGGCGCATGGTGGAAGACGGGGAGGACTGCGCGGATGTCCTGATCCAGCTCTCCGCGGTGAAGTCGGAGATCAATAACACCGGCAAACTGATCCTCAAGCAGCACATGGAGCACTGCATCGTGGAAGCAGTCAGAGAGAACGACCAGTCGTCCATAGATAAAATGAACGAAGCGATCGACCGCTTCATGAAATGATATAAAGGAGGTAAGAGCATGCAGGCAAAGTATCAGATCGACACTACCGAGAACAGGGAGTTTCTGCGGGATAACGCGGAGAATATCCTTAGTTTCGGCCATCGGTTCCCTTCTCCCGGAGGCGGTTCCTACTACCTCGGAGACGACGGAACGCCCTGGAAGGACAGGCCCCGCGAGACCTGGATCACATCCCGTATGTGCCACGTGTACAGCATCGGAACATTCCTCGGCCATCCCGGAAGCGAAGAGCTGGCGGATGCTGCCCTGAAGGGACTTCGCGGCGAACTCCATGACGCTGTGAACGGCGGATGGTACAGCGGACGGACTGCGGACGACGGTATTTTGCCCGGCAAGGCGTGCTATGCCCATGCATTTGTGATCCTGGCAGCGTCCAGCGCCGTGCTGGCGGGACGTCCCGGCGCGCAGGAACTGCTTGATGAAGCGATCGCGCTCTATGACAAGCGCTTCTGGAACGAGGAAGAGGGCCTCTCCTGCGATACATGGAATACGGAATTTACTGAACTGGACAGTTACCGCGGCCTCAACGCCAACATGCACTCTGTGGAAGCCTTCCTTGCGGCGGCCGATGTGACGGGCGACGAGAAGTTCAGGGTCCGCGCAGGGCGGATCATAGACCACGTGCTGGGCTGGGCTTCCGGCAACAACTGGAGGATCCCCGAGCACTACAGCAGCGACTGGGTGGCGGACCTCGAGTGCAATAAGGACAAGCCCGACGACCAGTTCAAGCCCTACGGCGCGACACCCGGCCACGGCATCGAGTGGTCCCGCCTGATCACGCAGTGGGCGCTCTCCACTTACGGGGAGGACAGGGAGAAAGCGGCAAAATATATAAGCGCCGCGGAGAATCTCTTCAACCGCGCGATCTCCGACGGCTGGAACGCAGACGGCGCTCCCGGCGTCGTGTACACGACGGACTGGGACGGCAAACCGGTGGTCCATGACCGCATGCACTGGACGCTGGCGGAGGCGATCAACACTTCCGCATGCCTGTACCATGTGACAGGAAAGAAAGAGTACGCGGACAAATACGCGGAATTTATGCAGTATCTCGACGAGAAGGTGATGGACCATGTGAACGGCTCCTGGTTCCATCAGCTCGATCGCAATAATGATCTTCTCACCACAGTCTGGCCCGGAAAGAGTGATCTCTACCACGCTTTCCAGTCCATGCTGATCCCGTATTACGCGGCGGATCTTTCCATCGCGCCCGCGGTGAAGCAGGGGAAAAAGATCTGAGAAACAGGGGACAGAAATCGGGACGGTAGTAAATGGCAGATAAAGAAACTCGGAACCGGAGAGAGAGCAGAAGAAGACGGGAAGCGGCCCGCAGTCGCAGAGAGAGACAGCTCAGGGTGAGAATGACCATTCTTGCCGTGTTTGTCATCCTTGCCGGCGCGATCGCGTTCACGGCATTGCGGATCCATTTAAGAAACGTGAAGGAGCAGGAGGCGGCAGCTGCGGCCTCCCGCCAGATCGCGGAGGAACAGGCGGCAGCGGAAGCGTCCCGCAGAGCGGCGGACGAAGCAGCGGCAGCGGAAGCGTCCCGCAAGGCGGCGGAAGAAGCGGCAGCGGCGGAGGCGTCCCGCAAGGCGGCGGAAGAAGCGGCGGCAGCGGAAGCGTCCCGCAAGGCGGCGGAAGAAGCAGCGGCGGCGGAAGCGTCCCGCAAGGCGGCGGAAGAAGCAGCAGCGGCGGAGAGCCGGGAGTCCGAGGCAGTCAAAGCAGACTATAGTTTCAAGGTGCCGGACAGTGTCGGGGAGATCCCCGAAGAAGTGGGGAGCAGTTACGCCCTGCTGGTCGATGCAGACAGCGGAACTGTGGTGGCAGGCCGGGATTACGACACGCAGATGAGCCCGGCATCCATGACCAAAATACTGACGCTGCTTGTGGCAGTCGAGAACATCGATCTGTCCAGGCTTGATACGGACACCGCCGAGATCACGCAGGAGATCTCCAATTATGTCTGGCAGAATCAGATGAGCCAGGTGGGGTGGCAGATCGGGGATACACCTACGATCCGCAGCCTCCTGTACGGGACGATCCTGCCCTCCGGAGCGGATGCCGCGCAGGCACTTGCCATATATACGGCGGGATCCGAGGAAGCTTTCGTTGATCTGATGAACAAGAAGCTGGAAGAACTGGGAATTTCCAATACTGCTCACTTCACTAACGCGGTCGGCGCGTACGACGAGGATCACTACTGCACCGCGCTGGACATGGCTACGATCCTGAGAGCCGCCATTGACAATGAGCTCTGCAGGGAAGTGCTCTCCTGCCATTACTACGAGGTTCCGCCCTCGGGAGGAGAGGATTCGGAAGCCATCGGGATCTCCAACTGGTTTCTGAGAAGGATCGAGGACAAGGATACTCACGGGGAAGTAGTCTGCGCCAAGACCGGCTATACAGGCGAGGCGGGATTTTGCTGCGCGAGTTATCAGGAAGCGGACGACGGCGGCCGCTATATCTGCGTGACAGCGGACGGAGCCGGAATCTGGCCCTGCATTTATGACCACGTGGAGATTTTTACGGCTTATATGTAAGTGATGAGGGAGCCCGGAGGACGGGCAGGGAGGAACTCAGAAGTGTTAATGGACCATCTTCGGGAGTACGATCTGAAGGAACTTGAGCGGGGAAGGCAGTACAGAGTGCTGGGAAGGACAGCGGAATCCGCGGATCCTCTGCATCTTTTCTGGACCGGATCCGCGCTGGAACTCAACCTGCGGGCGACGGAACTGTGGGTGACCTTCGAGTCCTCCTACATGGTCTTCGAGAACTGGGTGGATGTGATGGTGAACGGAGCGCTGATCCAGCGCTTCATGGTGCCGAAGGGAAGAAGCAGCATCTGCCTCTTCCGCGGAATGGACAGGAATTTGACGCGGAATGTCCGCATAGTGAGGGATACCCAGGCAATGCACATCGATCCCAGAAACAGCCTGGCGGTCTGCAGCCTGATCACGGACGGAGTCTTCGACGAAGTGCCCGAGCCGGCCCTGAAACTGGAATTTATCGGGGACAGCCTGACTTCCGGTGAGGGACTGACGGGCGCGGAGGACTATTTGGAGTGGAATCCGGGGTGCTTCAGCGCGGTGCACACTTACGCGTATCTGACCTCCGAAATGCTTGGAGCGGAGTACAGTATCCTGAGCCAGAGCGGCTGGGGAACCTGCTTTTCCTGGGAGGGCGCTCGCAGAGAGGCGATGCCCCTGTATTACGATCAGGTGTGCGGCGTTCTGCGGGGCGAAAAGAACAGGACCAGGGGCGCCTTTGAGGAGTGGGACTTTGAGAGCTGGAGACCTGACGCGGTGATCATACATCTGGGGACCAACGACGAGATGGCGATCAACACCGTCGAGGGATGCACGGTGCGGGAATTTGAAGACGCGGTGTACAGATTTCTCGAAAACCTGAGGCTGCGCAATCCCGGAAGCTTTCTGCTGTGGTGCTACGGAATGCTCGGACACGGGCTGGAAGAGCCGATCCGCAGAGCTTTTTGGAGATTCAGGGAGGAGACGGGGGATCAGAACAACGACTGTCTCTTTTTTGACTCGGCGGAGGACTTCGGAAGCAGAGACCACCCCGGCAGGAAAGCCCACGCCGACGCGGCGCGGATACTGGCGGAGAGACTGACACAGAGACTGGGGCTTTGAGGTGAGAGCGTGGGAGGATTTGACAGATTCGGCAGAAATACACTTATAGGCGGCGCATTGCTGCTGCTCAGTCTTGGAGTGGCGGCGGCAGGTGTGATCGCGAGCATTAAGACGGGAAACACCAATTACTTCCTGGGGTGCAGTATTCCGGCCGCGGTGCTCATTGTCGCCGGGGGATCTATGATCAGAAGGGATTTGCTGCCGGGAGAAGACCGGCTCCTTTTGTCCGGCGGAGAGCAGACGATCACGGCGGAAGTCCTGGGCGTCACGAGAAACCTAAGGACAGCCGGGGAAAAGACGTCCTATTACATAGTGTGCCGCTATAAAGATCCGCGGACGGGACGGACGGAGACCTACACCAGCAGGGCGCTGGAAGAATACCCGGGCAAAGAAGTGATCGGCAGAAACGTGACAGTGCGCATTGACCCCGGAGAAAAGGGAAAGTATACGGTGGACATCGACGCGCTCTTTGAGGAGATCGGGAAGGAGAAGAGGGAAAATGAGCAGGCAGACGGAATGCATTGAGAGCTTTCTTAAGAGGGCACAGGGGGATCAGACAGTCTATATAACGGATGTCAGGCGGGTCTTTGACGAAGCGGGAGAGAAGGCTTTTCACGTGCACGCGCACCTTTACGAGGGAGCGGTCGAAGTCTTTGCTATGTCTGTTCCCGAGTGGGAAACCGAGGAGCAGAGGGACTTTGTCGCCGAATATGTAAGAGCCTTTCTTTACAATCTGATCTCCACTCTGGGCGCGATCCGGATCGAGATTTATCTGGATTCCGCTGACGAGGGGCTGCGCGCCCTGGCGGAAGGTCTCAGGGGGGATTTCCAGCTGGATCTCGACAAAACAGAGAGATCGGGCTATGGAAAGTGCCTCAATGTCAATGAGAGGATCGTGAAGGCGCTCACAGGCGGAAAAAGGAGATTCGCGATTGAGATCAGGGATCTCGGGGAAGAGCCTCAGGACGCGAAAGCGCCGGAAGAGCCCACGGGAGGAGCCGTCTTCGGAGAACTTCCGGTCAGGGCTGAGAAGGCCTTTCTGCTGGGCATCGACGTAGGCGGCACGGATATCAAATTTGCCGCGAGTCTGGACGGAAAACTCGTGCACTGCGAGGAACTGAACTGGGCGCCGGCTTCTTTCTCCAACGTGGAACAGCTCATCGATCCCGTCATGGAGGCGGCGGAGCGTCTTATGAAGCAGTTCGGAGGGGGAAGAAAGTGGGACGGCATCGGCCTGAGCTGGCCGGACGCCATCATTCACAATATGATCGTCGGCGGGGAGACCACCAAGACCAAAGGACTCAGGGAGAATCCCGACAGGGACTACGAGGAGCAGTTCGCGCAGCTCACCGGCCTGACCGGGAAGCTTAAGGCCCTGACAGTGGAGAACGGCGCGGTGATGTGCTGCAATGACGGCCCTATGGCGGCTTTTACGGACGCTGTGGAGATGGCCGCTGCCGGCGGGGATGTCTCCAAAGGCTTTATCGCCTACAGTCTGGGCACGGAGCTCGGCACCGGATGGGTGCTGGCGGACGGTTCTATTCCCCAGATCCCGCTGGAGTGCTACAACTGCATCATCGACCTGGGAAGCCGCGGAGCGAGACAGTATGACGCGGAGGATATCCGGAGCTGCCTCAATGTCAACACGCTGCTGCCCGGCACGCTTCAGAAATATACAGGCCAGTCCGGAGTATTCCGCCTTGCCTGCAAATATCTTCCCGGCAGGGAACCTGCCATCTATAAGGAGGCGCTTAACAGAGGCCTCTTCGCGGTGAGCAGCGACGGGAAGTCGATAACAGTGCCCACAGAGCCTGACGATAAGCGCAAAGAGTGCCTGGAATTCTTTATGGAGAAGGCGGCTTCGGGAGAGAGCGCAGTCTGCAGGGAGATCTTTAAGGAGATCGGCGAGTATATCGCGGTCATCTGGGCGGAGAACGACTATCTCTTCCACCCGGCGGCCAAGGAGAGGACCCTCTTCGGGAGACTGGTCAAGAGACAGGAATGTTTTGACCTGATCCGAGAGGGAGCAATGTCCAGAGAGCCCGGCCTCGTGCTCAAAAACGCGGATTCCGGACTTGCGATCACGCCTCTTATGAGACAGCTTGAAGAAGATCCCGTGTTCACGGTGGCGCAGTTTGCCCAGGCCGTAGGCGCGCTTCACTTCGCCTGCGTGGGACTTGGCGGCAATCGCTGAATCCCGGGGATCTGATATGCAGCAGCTGCGGAAATACGAGTATTGCAAAATGAATATAGCGCTCGCGGTGATCCAGGCGGCGGTCTTTATGCTCTGCATGATCGCCGGCGACAGACTGTATCTGATCGGACGCTGCGGAACGGACCTCGTACTGGAACAGAAGCAGTACTGGAGACTTCTGACATCGGTCTTTCTGCACTCCGGACTGACGCACCTCGGGAGCAATCTTCTGGTGCAGGTCCTGATGGGAAACGCGGTGGAAAGAAATCTTGGGCACATCCGGTATCTGATTCTGTATCTTGTGTCAGGCATAGGGGGAAACGTCGTTTCTGTCCTGTATGACCGGGTCCAGGGCGTCAACACATACTCAGTGGGAGCGAGCGGAGCGGTGTTCGGCGTGATGGGAGCGCTGATCGTCCTCATCATAAAAGGCAGAAAAAAACTGCGGGCCGGCTCCTCCCTTCCGGCAAGAGCCGCCTTCGCAGTTTTCTATGCAGTCTATGCGGGCTTTAAAAACCCCTATACGGACAACGCGGCACACATCGGAGGCCTGATCTTCGGCCTTGCGCTCGGCGCGCTTTTGTCAGTAACGATCGAAGATGTGGACCTGAGAGACCTCAGGTAAAAAAGAACAGGGTAAGGCAGCGTCAGCCGGCGCTGTCTTCTTTTTTGGCCTGGAGGATGCGGATCCCGTTGACCTCCAGCTCGTCCACGACGGGGATCAGGAGATATTCCATGCCGTCGATGACCCTGGTCTTAAGCATATCCGCCATGTCAGCCTTCACACTGATCTTCATGGAGGGAGATTTCACCTCAAGTTTCGTGGTCTCCACCAGGTTCTCGGCCATCAGCGGGACGCCTTCACCGACTGCTTCGTCGTAGGCGGCGTCAAAATCGCTCAGCACGGACTGGTCGGCTCCGTTTTCCGAGAGCAGGCGGCGCATCTGCGCTTTCTCGATCTGCACGGGTTCTCCGGAGTCCTTGTTCTGCTCGATGAGCTCGTTTACCGCGTCATTCAGGTTTTTGACATTTTCGAAGGTGCAGTCACGGCCGAGGGTCTGCTCCACCATGGACTTGAAGAGTTCCTTCTGTCCGGATTCGGGGATGGGCAGGACGCAGCCGAGAAGGTCGGAACTGATCTCCTCGTGCCGCTCGTCTTCCTTGCGGCAGTAGTAGAGCAGGCTGTGGATATCGGGCTGCCTGTCATTGAAGGCGGGGAAGAGGAATCCGCTGACGGGCTTCTGGACAGCCCAGTCCATGCGGCGGTCCAGGAAGGTGCAGGCCTCTTCGTCGTAGCAAAGGCCCTCTTTCATCAGGGTCACAGGGCAGATGCAGCACAGAAGGAAGGAGTAGACGTAGTCGGACGCGTCCTCCATCTCCTCGTTGTCGCTTCCCCTGGCGGGGATATCATAGGTGCCGTGTACCAGCAGGATCAGATATTTGGTCTGGCTGCGGAAATTCTCCACCACTTTGTTAAAGAAAAGCGTCAAAAGATCGTCGTTCTTGAGTTCTGACTGCTGAAGCCTGTAGAGCAGCTGCTGGCGGCCGCCCTCGGCCTCTTCTTCAAGAGGAAATTCCATGTTGAAGAGATTGCGGCCGGGCTTTCCGGACATGGCGCTGCGGAGGATCTCGCAGTACTTTTCCATAGATTCCTTCTCCATGGCTGCCAGGGAATCGTGAAGCTCGCGGATCACTTCCCCCTCCTCATTTACATAACAGGCGCGGATCCTGTCGATGCAGCTGTCGGGCTTTATGAGTTTTCTTATCTCGCTGATCGCTTTTTTATCCATCGTATACCTCGTCATTTATAAAAATATCCGCTTCCGAAGCGGTAACATTCAATATACTACAGAAATTTCTGTTTCGCTAGAGGGCGGATGATGGTATAATATATATCCAGATTGAATTAAGCGCACAGCAGCGCACGAAAAGGGAGGAAATGACCATGGAAACTAATGGAAATCGCAATGACGCCAAGTGGGACGCTTTTGAGGAGATGATGGAGAACAAAGTCGTCTTCACGGTTCCGATCGATGAGAGCGTCAAG
>Ga0256404_1007713_pt1 | contig 16774 bp, 13 predicted proteins | sample RumenRJG_01DNA_FD_185990 | JGI IMG/M metagenome (GOLD analysis project Ga0256404, IMG submission 185990) | Bovine rumen microbial communities from Lethbridge, Alberta, Canada - RJG_01 | ecosystem: Host-associated > Mammals > Digestive system > Stomach > Rumen | place: Canada: Alberta | collected...
ACGGTATGCTCCAGATTAACGTCTGGACAGCGCTTCGCGAAATCGGCGTCGGCGCAAACCTGCAGCACTACAATCCGGTCATTGACGACACGGTCAGAAAGATGTTCGACATTCCGGAGAGCTGGAAACTGATCGCGCAGATGCCGTTCGGCGGCATCGCCGCAGAGCCGGAACCGAAGGAAAAAGAAGATATTTCAAACCGGGTGAAATTCTGCGAATAGCAGGATGACCGAAATCCCAGAGGAGGCGCGTTATGTTTTCGTTTGAATGTGATTATCATGAGGGAGCGCATCAGTCGGTGCTGCTGAAACTCATTGAAACCAATATGGAGCAGCTTCCGGGCTACGGCGAGGACCATTATACCCGGGAAGCCGCGGACCTGATCCGGGAGGCGTGCGGATGTCCTGACGGGCAGGTTTACTTCTTTGCGGGAGGAACGCAGACCAATGTTACGGTTATCGACTCGATTCTGCGCCCGTATGACGGTATCATATCCGCGGAAACCGGTCATGTGAACTGTCATGAGGCGGGCGGTGTGGAATACACCGGACACAAGGTTCTGACGGTTCCGTCCGAGGACGGAAAGATAGCTCCGGAACAGCTGAGAAAACTTCTGGTGGATTTCTACGACGATGAAGCCTGGGAGCATATGGTGTTCCCGGGCGGCGTCTATGTATCACACCCGACTGAGCTCGGGACGCTTTACACCCGGTCGGAGCTTACCGCAATTGCGGAGATCTGCCGCGAGTACAAGATTCCTCTTTATCTGGACGGAGCACGTATGGGGTACGGACTGGCCAGTGACGCAAGTGATCTGACACTGAAGGATATCGCGAAAATCGTGGATGTCTTCTATATCGGCGGAACCAAGGTCGGCGCCCTCTGCGGCGAGGCGGTCGTATTTCCGCGGGGCAATGCGCCCGAACACTTCTTTACAATTATGAAACAGCGGGGCAATGTCTTCGCTAAAGGCCGGGTTGTGGCGGTTCAGTTCCTTGCGCTGTTCACGGACGGTCTGTATTTCCGGCTGGGAGAGCAGGCTCTGGATATGGCGGAGGAACTGAAACAGGTTTTTCTGGAACGGGGATTCAGGTTTTACGTGAAGTCTCCCACCAATATGCAGTTCTTTGTTGTAGAGAATGAGCTTGTCAGGAAACTTCATGAGCATGTCGGCTTTGAGGTTTCCGGCAAGTATGACGAGACGCATTCCATCCTGCGGTTCTGCACCAGCTGGGCGACAACGCGCGAGGATATCCGCCGCCTGGCCGGGATTCTGGACGAGGTCGCACGGTAGCGCAGCAATGAGCTGAGCGTACAAAGGATAACGGAGGACGCCGTGCCTGCGGCGTCTTTTTTGCGTACAAGGAAATCTGCGCTGCGGCGCTACTGCCGGCACAGACTTTTCAGGAACAAAGGAAGGATCTGCTGGGAGTACTGACAGAGCGAGTAGCTGCCGCTGGAAAGGCACCAGTCATACATCATGCCGCGCTCAAACATGGCGTAGGCCTTCATGATGTCGTTTACGCTGAGGTCTGCACGGAAAAGTGAGTCCTTCTGCCCCTCCATCACAATCTGGCGGAGCCTCCGGTAATACACCCGGTCCGGATCCAGCATATGCCGTTCGCCCTTTGTAATCAGCTGCGCAGAAAACAGCTGGCACAGAAGTGCGACGGGGACGGTGTTCTCGATCATCAGAAAAAGCTCACGGTTCATGAAAATCAGCTTTTCCAGAGGCGTCAGCGCCGGATCCATGGTGCTGTCCAGCTCGGTGTATTTGTCATCGAAGAGGTAAGAGAGCGAAGCCAGCAGATCGTCCTTTGTACGGAAATAATGGTAGAATGAGCCCTTGGATGTGCCGGACGCCTCGACGATATCATCAATGGTGGTGTCGTCGTAGCCGTTCTGGTAGAACAGTTTCCAGGCGGCGGAAACGATCTTCGCTTTGGTCTGTCGTTTTGCGGACTGGTTCATGAGAATTCCTTTCTGAGTCAGACGTTTTCTTTGGGTTATATCCTTGTTACAAAATACAGTCTACTACATAAACTTTGAAATTTCAATATAGATATCGATAATACATGGAAATTACCGTGTAATAGTACAGATTTTAGTCTGTATTTTGTTTCGGGTGATTTCGCGTTATGATAGAAAGCGAAGTAACAGAAAGGACTTGTTTTATATGCAGAATGTGGAAATTATTGTATTTATCCTGTATTTTGTGGCGCTGTTCGTGTTCGCCACAGCTTTTTTTGTGAAAGGGGCTAACCGGAACGGAGAGGATTATTTCCTGGGTGGACGGTCGATGGGGCCGTGGGTCGCCGCTATGTCGGCGCAGGCGTCTGATATGTCAGCGTGGCTTCTGATGGGACTGCCGGGATCGATTCTGGCTTTCGGCTTCGGACAGATCTGGATCGGCATCGGTCTGATGCTGGGGACGGCCGCCAACTGGATTCTCTGTGCGAAACGTCTGCGCCTGTTCTCCAAAGCTGCGTCGGATTCCATAACGATTCCGCAGTATCTTACAAACCGGTTTGCAAGCAAGAGCAAGACGCTTCAGATTGTCTGTGCGGTGATTTTCCTCGCGGCGTTCACCATCTACGTCGCATCGGCCTTTGTTGCCGGAAGTTCGGTTTTCACCATGCTGTTCCCTGAGGTATCGCCCGGGACAGCGATGCTTGTCTTCGCACTGATCATCATCGGTTATACATTCATGGGCGGATTCAAGGCGGTGTGCTGGACTGACTTTTTCCAGGGGATTCTGATGCTCGCGGCGCTGCTTGCGGTTCCGATCATAGTCGCGGCCACACAGAACCTGGACACCTCACTGCTGAGCAAGGTGTACCAGTATACAGATGCGGTGTCCGGAGAAGTTGTGACCTGTAGCTTTGGAACCGGACTGTTCAATGCCCGGTGGCAGGATGTCCTCTCCGGGCTGGCCTGGGGCCTGGGCTATTTTGGTATGCCCCACATCATCGTGCGCTTCATGTCGATTGAAAAGCCTTCTATGGTAAAAAAATCAGCGATAATCGCCATCGTCTGGGTCATTCTTTCGCTGGGTGCGGCGTGTCTGATGGCGTATCAGGCCAGAATGATCGTCGGTGAGGAACTGCTGACGACCGGAGCGCAGAAAACGGTGTTCATCGTGATGGCAAGGAGATTCTTCCCGCCGGCGATTTCCGGACTGCTTCTGGCGGCAATCATGGCGGCGTCGGTATCGACAGCGGATTCACAGCTGCTCGTGGCGTCCAGCTCTTTTACGGCGGACATCTATCAGCCCATCTTTCGCAAGAACGCCGGTGATAAAGAAATCCTCTGGGTCGGCAGAGCTGCAGTGGTGATTATCGCTGTTATCGCGTATGTGATTGCTTCTTCAAAGGGAGCGGGAGCGCAGGCGATTATGGATCTTGTCGGGAACGCATGGGGTGTATTCGGCGCGGCGTTCGGGCCTACCATCGTGCTGTCCTTGTTCTGGCGGAGATTTAACTACGCCGGCGCCTGTGCCGGCGTGATCGTCGGAGCGGTGGTGGATATTCTGTGGTTCGTGTTCCTGTCCGGAACCGGAGTATATGAGATTCTGCCGGGCTTTGCGGCAGGCTTTGCGGCGGCGGTAATTGCGGCGAAGCTGACAAAGGTGCCGTCGGCGGAGGTTACGGCAATTTATGATGCGGCGACTGCTGCCGGAAATGACGAGTAGAGAACCGGATCAGGAGCCCGGCAGCATGCCGGTGATCAGCCCGCTTAAATGGCGGGCAATTTTAATTTTGTAATCGGTTTCTCCGAACAATGTACGGCGAAAAAGATAATCCCAGGCGATGATAAAGGCATTCCAAACCCCCGTATTGCAAAACCGGAGATTCAATGGTATGCTTTTGGTGCTGAAAAGGAGAATCAAAATGGAAAAGTTTACGATAACGAAAGACAACGGCCGCCGCATTCCTGTGCTCAGAGAAATCCCGCAGGAGGCGGATGCGGTGGTTATTATGGTGCATGGCTTTACAAGCTGCAAGGAATGCGCGACCGGTGAACTGCTTCTCAGACGGATGCCTGCGGAAGGAATCGGCGTGGTGCTGTATGATCAGCCGGGGCATGGAACAGAGGAGGCGGCGGAGGAACCGTTTCGTATCCGGAACTGCATGGACAGTCTCGCCGCAGTTGAAGATTACGTTGTTCGGAATTATCCGGGGAAGAAAATCTTTTATTTTGCATCGAGCTACGGGGCGTATCTTACAGGCCTGTACATCTGCCGGAGACCTCACGCCGGGAGCAGGCTGATGATGCGGAGCGGGGCGGTCATCATGCCCTGGCTGTTTCTGGGAGCATCGGGCTCTGAGCCGGATCCGGCGTCGCTGGCGGAGCTGAATGAGAAAGGATTTCTGATGATGGGACTGCCGTGCGCACCGCAGATCAGAGTTCCGAAAGGAATGTTTGAGGATATGGGCAGGCCGGAAAACGATCTGCTGCACCGGTTCGGCGGTTATGACCATGGAGGCACTGAAGTCGCGATGGTTCACGGGGAAAAGGATCCGGTGATTCCGGTGCGGTTTGCCAGAGAATTCGCGGAGGAAAACGGGATTCCGATTACGGTGTTTGAAGGACAGGGACATTCTCTGAATGATGATCCTGACTGCCCGGACAGGGTCGCGGATCTTGCGATCGATTTTTTCCGCGGATGAGGGCGCGGCGCCGCTGAGCCGGGAAATGCGGGAGGGACAGAGATCCTGTAAAAAGACCTGCGGGAGGCAGGGTGAAGAATATCGGAAATAAACGGAAGAAACGGAAGAAACGGAAGGAAGGTATGAAGAGAACACTGTTTTTGATTATGATACCGGTACTGCTGCTGTGCGCCGGCATTCCGGCCGCGGTTTTCGGAGACACGCAGAAGAAAGCGAAGGAGATCACGGTGGTATTCACCCACGATATGCATTCTCATCTGGAGAAATTCCCGAAGCTTGCAACCGTGATCAGAGAAGAGAAAAAGAAGAACGGGGCGACCTTCGTGGTAGACGGCGGCGACTTCTCCATGGGCACGCCTTATCAGACCATCTGGAAACGGAGGGCGTCAGAACTTCGGATGATGGGCTTCGTGGGATTTGACGCGGCGACGCTGGGAAACCACGAATTCGATTACCGCTCCGAGGGACTGAGGACGATGCTGAAGAATGCGAAGCGGTCGGGGGACCCCCTGCCGCAGCTCGTCATCGCGAATATCGACTGGAAGGGTACGCTGAAAGATAAAAAGCTGAAGGCAGACGGTGAGAAACTTCGCGAGTCGATGAAGGCTTTCGGCGTGAAGGATTATACCGTTTTGGAACGCGGAGGCGCGAAAATCGCGGTGTTCGGGATATTTGGAAAGGAGTCTGCCAGCTACGCGCCGGAGAGCGGTACGAAGTTTCTGGATCCGGTGAAAAGCGCGAAGCGGACGGTGGCCGAAATCAACAGGGAGGTACCGGACGCAGATCTGATCGTCTGCCTCTCCCACAGCGGAATCAATCCGGAGAACCTGGAAAAGTCCGAGGATATACGGCTGGCGGAAGAGACAGAGGGAATCGACCTGATTGTCAGCGGACACAGCCACACATATATGAAGACGCCGATCCGACGGAACGGCGTTGTTATCGCGTCCTGCGGCCAGTATAACGATAACGCGGGTGTGGTGAGCTTCCGGAAAACCGCAGGGAAGGGCTTCGTGTACAAAAGCTATCTTGAGAAGCCTCTCGACAAAAAAGTAAAGAATGATAAAGCGACGCAGAGAAAAACCGCAGCGTTCAAAAAACTCGTGAACCGGGAGTATTTCGCGGATTTCGGTTACAGCTGGGATCAGGTCCTGGCCCGCAGCGATATCCGTTTCACCCCCATCGATTCCTTCGGGCAGAAGCAGGGCGAGGATACGCTGGGAAATCTCATCTCTGACGGATATATTTATGGTGTGCGGCAGGCTGAGGGAAGCGGATATGAACACGTGGACGCTGCCGTGGTGCCGGCCGGGGTTGTCCGCGGCTCGTTCCGCAGGGGCGATATTACCGTGGCCGATGCGTTCAATGCTCTGTCGCTCGGGACAGGAAAGGACGGAAAGCCGGGATATCCGCTTGTCAGCGTATATCTTACGGCCAGAGAACTTCGTCTCGCGGCGGAGGTCGATATTTCCATATCCCCCCTGATGCAGCCTGCCCGTCTGTATTTCAGCGGTCTGAACTACAAATACAATCCGCATCGGTTTATTCTGGACCGATCCTATGATGTGACGCTGAAGGACTCCATGGGAGACGGGAAGACCCGGAAGCCGGAAAAGGGGAAGCTTTACCGGGTGGTTGCGGATCTGTATTCTGCGCAGATGCTTTCAACGGTGAATTCCATGTCCAGGGGGCTTTTGTCCCTGGAACCCAAGGATGAAAACGGAAAGGTCATCACGGATTTTGAGGATCGGATCATCCGCGGAAAAGACGGGAGCGAGCTGAAGGAATGGTACGCGTTGGCTTCCTACATTGATTCCTTCTCCGGGAACAAAGTACCGGCGCGGTATGCTGCAGCGGAAGGCCGAAAGATCTGCGAGAACAGCTGGAGTCCGGCGTCCATGAACAAAGACCACAGCGCTTTCTTCTGGATCCTCGTGGGGCTTCTGGCGCTTGTGGTGATGATTGTCGCTCTGATTATACGCGTCGTCCGACGGATGCTGACCCGGCGGAACTGACACCGTGAATATTCGAATAACAGAAAAATCAAATCCTCCTTTGTGACCTGATTACAGAAGTCGTAAGACGATGGCGGTATAATAGTGTCTGCTCGGGCGTATTCGATGTCTGAGTGCGAATTATGATGAAAACCGGTAACTGACTTCTGACAGCGCAAAGGAGGATTTATTATGAAAACCGTTATTATCGGAGGAGTTGCGGCGGGAGCAGGCTGCGCAGCAAGACTGCGCCGGCTGGATGAGAGCGCGGAAATCGTGCTGCTGGAGCGCGGGAAATATATTTCCTACGCGAACTGCGGACTTCCGTATTATATCGGAGGAGTGATCCGCTCGAGAGAGGCTTTGTTTGTAACAAAGAAAGAGACCATGGAGTCAAGGTTCAATGTGGATGTCCGGACGGAATCGGAGGTTCTGTCCATCGACCGGGAGGCGAAGCAGGTGACGGTCCGTAATTTCCGGGAAAACCGGGAGTATCGCGAGAGCTATGACAAGCTGGTTATCGCGACGGGCTCTTCTCCGCTGAGACCGCCGATTCCGGGCATTGATTCCGAACGGATTATGACGCTCTGGACGGTGCCGGATACTGACCGGATCCACGCCATGGTGAAGGAAAAGGGAGCCAAAACGGCAGCCGTCGTCGGAGGAGGATTCATCGGGCTGGAAACGGCGGAAAATCTGCGTCATGCGGGGATTGAGGTCACGCTGATTGAAGCGATGGATCAAGTTATGGCGCCGCTGGACAGGGAGATGGCGGAGCTGCTCCATGAACATCTCGAGGAGAACGGAGTAGAGCTGAGACTGTCGGACGGAGTTGATCATTTCCGGGAGGAGGCGTCACGGGTCGCGGTGTATCTGAAGAGCGGAAAGCGTGTTGAGGCAGATATGGTGATCCTGTCCATCGGCGTCCGGCCCAACGGCAGAATCGCCGGGGACGCCGGCCTTGCCCTGAATGAGCGGGGCGGGATTATCACTGACGAATTTCTCCGAACAGAGGATCCGGACATTTACGCCGCAGGAGATGTGGTTGAGGTGACGGACATCGTCAGCGGAGAACCCGCGATGGTGCCGCTGGCAGGTCCCGCCAATAAAATGGGGAGAATCGTCGCGGATAATATTGCCGGCGGAGAGGAGGTATATCGCGGATCTCAGGGCTCTTCCGTCGCAAAGGTATTCGACCTGACGGCGGCCGTCACCGGAAACGGCGAGAAGGCTCTCCAGAGCCGCGACTGGAGGAAGGGCAGAGAGTATGAAACGGTTCTTGTCGCCCAGAATTCCCATGCCGGATATTATCCCGGAGCCGTGCCCATGATGCTAAAGCTGATTTTCACAAAGGACGGCGGCAGGGTGCTCGGCGCACAGATCGTGGGAAGCCGGGGCGTGGACAAGCGGATTGATACGATTGGAACCGCGATACGGCTGGGAGCTTCGGTGGCAGAACTGAAAGCTCTGGAACTGGCCTATACGCCGCCCTATTCTTCCGCGAAGGATCCGGTGAATATGGCGGCGTTCGCGGCGGAGAATGTGATCCGTGGCGTGACGCGGTTCTGTGACTGGAATACGCCGGATACCGATTCAGAAGCGGTGCTGCTTGACGTTCGGGAGGAAGCCGAGGTGATGGCGTATGAAATTCCCGGAGCGGTGAACATTCCGCTGGGTCAGCTGCGGAGCCGGCTGGGAGAACTTGATCCGGAGAAAACGTATATCACATTCTGCGCGGTGGGCGTCCGGGCCTATACAGGCGCGAGAATCCTGGCGCAGCACGGGTTTGACCGTGTCTTTGTTTATCCCGGCGGCGTAAGGTTTTATGCTTCGACACACAGGGAGTCTGCGGGCACGGATGCTGCAGACCCGGGAACTTCATTGGAGTCTGCGGACACGGCCGGAAGCAGGACTGACGAAGTCGGAGCCGCGGATGAAACGCATAAGCGGGCGGTTCGCCGCGTTTCTCTGGACTGCTGCGGGATGCAGTGCCCGGGTCCGATTATGGAAGTGTTCAACAGCATGAAAGAGCTGAAAGACGGGGATGTGCTGGAGGTTGCTGCTTCGGATCCCGGATTTACAAAGGATATTGCCGCCTGGTGCAGGAAGACTGGAAATACGCTGATTTCCGGCGGGAAAGAAGGAGAAGAATACATCGCGTGTGTGCGGAAGGGTACGACAGAGGGCGGACGGTCGTCCTGTGAGCCGGGTTCGCATCCGTGTGAGTGCCGTGAAAGCGGAGAAAACGCCGCCGGCATTCCGGGCAGCGGGCCGCAGGGAAAAACAATCATCGTTTTCGACGGAGACATGGATAAGGTTCTGGCGTCGTTCATCATCGCGAACGGCGCGCTGGCAATGGGCAGACCGGTTACGATGTTTTTCACATTCTGGGGACTGACGGCTCTCCGCAGACCAGAGAAAAAACCGGTGAAAAAATCCTTTGTCGAAGGAATGTTCGGCGGAATGCTCCCCCGGGGAGCCGGAAAGCTGAAGCTGGGCAGGATGAACATGGGCGGAATGGGCACCGCCATGATGAAGCGCGTCATGAAGGACAAGAACATCGATTCGCTGGAGGCGCTGATGAAAAAGGCCATGGATATGGGCGTCCGCATCATCGCCTGTTCGATGAGCATGGATGTCATGGGGATCCGGAAGGAGGAACTCATCGACGGAGTAGAAATCGGCGGCGTCGGCACCTATCTGGGAGAGGCAGAGGATTCGAACGTCAACCTGTTTATCTGATCGGCGCGGTCTGCCTTCACAGCCGGCGCATCCGTCCGGGCAGAGCGTCATCCCGCGTTCGTTTACAGGAACTGCGGGATCCGCCTTTACAGGAACTGCGGGATCCGTCTCTTGTGCCCGCGCCCGAAATCCTGTAGAATACAAGAAGACAGGATTTTGTAAAAGAGGTGAAGTACAGTGAACGAGGTGCAGACAGAGCTGAGACGTCTTCCCTTCTGGGACAGGCTTTCAGAGGAGGAACAAAACAGGATCCGCAGGGCTTCTGCGATACGCGTCTGTGAAAAAGGCAGTGTGCTGCGTGCGATGGAGGGCGAGTGCCTGGGATTTATCGTGGTGATTGCCGGCGATCTGCGGGCGCACATGATGTCCGAAGAGGGAAGAGAAATTACGCTGTATCATATTCGTACGGGAGAATGCGATGTGCTGACGGCGTCCTGCATCATGTATCAGATTACCTTTGAGACGCAGGTGAGTGTCGAGGAGGACAGCCGCATTCTGATCATTCCCACTTCCGTGCTGAGCAGACTGAAGGAAGAAAACATCTACGTCCGGAGCTTTATCTATGAGCTTCTGACGGACCGGTTCTCCGACGTTATGTGGACGATCCAGCAGATTCTCTTTTACGGAATCGATCAGAGGATCGCGGCGTTTCTCACAGACGCGGCGAAACAGAGAGGGACGGGCGTCCGGGGCGATGTGCCGAAGCAGACCTGTCCGGTGAAAACTTCCGGCGTGGACGGACAGGGAGGAGAAACCTTTCCGGAGATCCGGGTTACCCACGAACAGATCGCGCGTGAGATCAACACCGCGCGGGAGGTGGTGGCCCGGGTTGTCCGCAGAATGGCGGAGGACGGTCTGCTTCAGACCGGACGGGGCAAAATCGTGATAACGGATCCCGACGGATTGAGGGAGCTTGCGGGAGAATTGCGACGCTGATAACTGCTGAAAGGGACAGAGGAAAGAAACGGAGGACAGGAAATGAAGGATGTCAAGAAAGACTGCAGAATTGCGCTGATCCAGGCGGAACCTGTTTTGTTCAGGAAAGAGGCCTGTGTGCAGAAGGCGCTGGAACTTATCGAAGAAGCGGCGGAGCACGGAGCTGAACTGATCGTGTTTCCGGAGCTGTTCATCCCGGGTTATCCCATCGGAATGAATTTCGGATTCAGTATGGGAAAGCGGACGGAGGAGGGACGGCAGGACTGGAAGAAATATTACGACGCTTCCGTGGTTGCCGGAGGACCGGAGTTCGAGAGGCTTTCGCAGGCGGCAGTGAAGACCGGCGCGTACATCAGCATCGGATTTTCCGAACGGGACGCGGTGAACGGAACGCTGTACAACAGCAATGTGATTTTCGAGCCGGACGGAGCCTATAAGGTGCACCGTAAACTGAAGCCCACAGGGACGGAACGGGTCGTCTACGGAGATGCGGACAGAGGCTTTTTCCCTGTCACCGAGACGCCATGGGGACCCATGGGAAGCCTGATCTGCTGGGAAAGCTATATGCCTTTGGCGCGGGTGGCGCTGTATCAGAAAGGCATCACGATTTATATTTCGCCGAACACAAATGATAATCCGGAGTGGCAGGCCACCATTCAGCATATTGCCATCGAAGGAAAATGTTATTTTGTAAACGCGGATATGCTCGTCCGACGGGAATCCTATCCCTCTGACCTCAGCGAGCAGGAGGCGATTGACCGGCAGCCTGAGATTGTGTGCCGGGGCGGCAGTTGTATTATCGATCCCTTCGGGCATTATGTGACGGAGCCGGTATGGGATGAGGAAGCGGTTATTTACGCGGATCTGGATATGGATCTGCCGGCGGCGTGCCGGATGGAACACGATCCGGTGGGGCATTACTCCCGCCCGGACGTGCTGGAGCTGATTGTGCATGAGTGACGCGCGGGGCGCAGTTCGGCGGCAGGGCACGCATTAATTTGTTCCGGAGCGCAGGAAGTAGAATTTGTCCGGGAGCACCCCTTTCAGAAAGCGGCGCTTTGTGATAAAATCAGAAGGACGGGGCCGGAAGCCCTGATTTTATGAAAATCTGGAGGAGAACTTTCGCAATGGGGAAAAATATTATCCTGACCGGCGACCGCCCTACGGGACGGCTGCACCTCGGTCATTATGTCGGATCGCTGAAGCGGCGGGTGGAGCTGCAGAACTCCGGCGAATATGATGAAATCAACATTCTGATCGCCGACGATCAGGCGCTGACGGATAACGCTGACGATCCCGGAAAGATCCGGGACAATATCATCAATGTGGTTCTGGACTATCTGTCGGCGGGACTGGATCCCGAGAAGACAACGATCTGCGTTCAGTCGGCGCTGCCGGCGCTGCATGCGCTGACCTTCTACTATATGAACCTGGTGACGACAGCGCGCCTTTCCCGCAATCCGACCGTCAAGGCAGAGATCCAGATGCGTGGATTCGCAGACGAGGGTTTGCCCGCGGGATTTTTCACTTATCCGGTATCCCAGGCCGCGGATATCACCGCATTTAACGCCAATGTGGTTCCGGTGGGCGAGGATCAGCTGCCGATGCTGGAGCAGACCCGCGAGATCGTAGAGAAATTCAACCGCGTTTACGGAGATACGCTTGTCCTGCCGAAGGCCATGATTCCGGAGAACGAGACGCAGCGCAGACTTCCGGGCGTGGACGGCAAGGCGAAGATGAGCAAATCCCTGGGGAACTGCATCTATCTGTCGGATACGCCGAAAGCCGTGAAGAAACAGGTTAACGGTCACATGTTCACAGATCCGCAGCATCTCAGGGTCGAGGATCCGGGGCATATCGAAGGAAATGTTGTGTTTACCTATCTGGATGCTTTTTGTACAAAGGATCATTTCGCAGAGTATCTCCCGGAATACTCGGATCTGGATGAGATGAAGGAGCACTATCGCCGGGGCGGACTCGGCGACGGAACCTGCAAAAAATTCCTGATCAGTGTTCTCGAGGAAACTCTGGGTCCGATCCGCGCGGAACGCGCGAGATGGGAGGCTGACATCGATACTGTCTATGATATTCTGAAGGCCGGAACAGAGAAAGCGGTGGAAACCACCAACGAGACCCTGGGCCGCGTGCGGAAGGCGATGCGGATTGATTATTTCGAGGATCGGTCCATCGTGAAGGAATGGGAAGCGATTCTCAGGAAACAGAAGAATCAGTGAACGGACACCGTTTTTACAGAACAGATAAAAGGACTGCGAGAAATTTTGTCGCAGTCCTTTTATCGTGTTATCGTGCGCCCGGCGGCGCACGATTCTAACCGCAGATCAGGAAAAGGCCGATACGTAAATCGTCGAGGACAACAACTGAGCGGCATTTAAAATCACGACTGCCATAGCCTCCGAACTCAATCTCTGAAACTGTCAATGACTGCGAAGGCATCCTTTCGGCTGATGTCACCGTTGATAATGATCGTGGTCTTATTCTTTTTCAGATAGACGGTACAACGACCGGTTTTCTTGTATTCATGAACGTAGACCTCGTAGATCCCGTAATTTACTTTCTCCAGATCACCGTCTTCCGTGTCGATGTGAAGCGTAAGATCTTTCGTTGTGCTTTCGGAAACGGTATAGTGCCGGCCGCTTTTTTTGTCCACATAGAGATAGTCAATGGATCGGTTTTCATCGCGCAGGACATCATCAGACTGGAAGCCACTGACAATATAATTCGGCTCGTAGAATTTTTTCCCGCTGTCCTCTTGATTTGTCAGCACTGCAAAGCCGTCCCGGAAACTGAATCTGAAACCGAAGAGATTAATTCCGAGGGCGCTGCAGACCACGGCGGTCAGCCCTGTTATCAAAACGATGGCAGCGATCAGAACCGCCGCTTTTCTGACGCGTGTTCTGCGTGCACGGGCTCTGCTCTTTACGGAAGTGATGCGACTGTCTCCGTTCATATAGGCAACGTGCGCGGCGTACATTCTCTGTCCGTATGCCTTTAAAATCTCGTGAGCCTGTCTTTGCATTCTCATCGAATTTGTTCCTCCCTGAGCACTGTTTCAAGCTTCTTCAGACAGCGTTCCATCCGTTTTCTCAGCGTTGCGGGCTTCACATCCATTAATCTGCCGAGCTGTCTGTATGAAAATCCTGCCCCGTAGTAATAACAGATGAGATCCCGCTCTGATTCATTCAATTCCCGAAGGGCGGCGGCAACATTGTCCGAAAAACCGAATTCATTCCGGAACGCGTCAATATCCGGCTCACCCTCTATATCTATATAGGGATCAGACGCTGAAATTGTGACATATTCCGGATTCTTTTTTTGTGCTCTGGCGTAGCGCAGAGCCTCGTTTCTTGTGACCGTATAGATATAATTCCGCTCATCATCCTCGCTGAAGGTCTCAAGCAGCGACTGTTTTCTGTGCAGTATAAGAAGGGCGTCCTGTACAGCCTCCTCTGCGTCCTCGTTGTTCTTTGTGATCTGCAGAGCCAGCCTCATCATAAGTCCCCGGTACTGCTCGTGAATCCTTCTGCTGAAATCCTGAATCACAGAGATGAAAAAAGTAAGCATAGGTTTTCTCCCGGCTCAATGGGTGAACTCAACGAAAATCCGTGCCTGAACCCCCCCAAAAAAAATTGAAACAGGAGTGTTCAGTGGATAAAAAATCAGTGCATTTGCATTATACCACACAACGGCGAAAAAGACGAGGATTTCAGCGCTTCAAGTGTGATGATGCGAGAAGACGGGATTTTGCAGGGAAAAGTATACAAGATACATATAAAAAAGATTCGGATACTGTCACATTTTTAAATTTTTTTGCCTTTATATAAGTGAAGGTAGAAAATTTAAGGCCGGTAAAATTAAAGATACCGTGACAGGAAAAACAAACTTGGTTGAATAATGGTGAAGAAAAGCTGTGCCTTGGGTACACAAATATATTTCAGCGCGTTTTCAACGGGCAGACACCATCTTATTATCTGATAGTTCAGCTGCCGACTATGGCAGAGGGGGACGCTTTGTTCAAAAGGATAAGCAACTGCGATGAGCAGAATTCCACGGTGGGGAGGTGACAAACTATGTATGGGTAGAGAAATAATAACATGAGAGACAGAGCGGATGAGCCGGTATTCCGATGGGAAGTAACTGTGGGAATTCTGTAATTTACGCATTTTACAAAATCTGATCGGGATACTCTGAGCGCGCGTCTTAGAAGTAATGCGAAAGAGAGCGAAAGAGAAAATTGTAGGTGAAAAAGAGTATTGTTTTTATATTAACATTTGCGTTATGCTTTAGTATAACCACAGTCGCATTTGCAACAGATTCCACAACTCGTGTAGAGATTGCCGCGGAAGCAATCGCAGATTCTATTGAAAAAGTAGCTGGGGCTAGTGAAATCAATACAGATATTGAAAAAAAGGAAGATTTGTACCTCGCAAAGGGTGATGGAATTGACATTGAGATTCCTGTAAGTGGAAGTGCTCCGGTAATTGCGGAGGTATATGAAGGAGAAAACATCGTGATGTACTTGCCAGAATTCGTTTCTAGGGTAGGGGGCGTTCTTACGGATAATGGAACGGTTGTTTATAATTCTACCGGAGCGAATGTGTCGGTCGGCGTACAGGCACTGAAAGAAGAAAATAGTGGGACATTGTGTGAGTCCGTAAAGACTCTGGTTGCCATGAATAACGCAAATGCGCCTAAGGAATATGATTTCACATTTGATTTGCCTGAGGGATACCGATTGGTCAAGGACTATGACTACAATGATGAATTCGATGAATATGATTGTGGTCAGATTTTTGTAGTAAATGACCAGGATGAAACTGTTTGCACAATTGATCCTGCATGGGCGAAAGATGCAAATGGAGAAGTTGTTGAAACTATGTATGAGATTAATGGAACCACATTAACGCAAATTGTTAACACTGACGAAAATACAGCGTATCCTGTTGTTACCAGTTCAGCATCTCATCCAAATAAGACGAGTGTTTACTACCTCAAGAAAGCGGGAGTAAAGGATTTGAGAGATAAGTACACAGAACAGGGCGCCCTTAAACTTTGCACAGGGTTAGTCGCAACCGCGGCCTCCTACAAACAACCTGTAGTCGGAGTTTGTAAAACTTTCGTGTTTATTAATGAAACTTATTCCGGTTACAAGTATGCATCGTGGAATTCAGTATATGCGAAAGTTGGCAAAAAGTACGCAAAAGTGGCAGTTATTTTCAGATGGAGAAACGGAGGAAAAAATAGTGGATATATTCCTAAGAATGAGAACGTAACAGTTGTCAGTAAAATATCGTAATTAGTGTCTGCTCATTAAGTCCCCGTCGGACTTAATGGGCGCTAACGGCAGTTTGACAGCAGCGCCGCGGCGCACCATCCAATAGAAGGGTGCGCCGGCAGACACTAATTGATGCTTGTGCTCAGGGATTCGATCGTTTCCGAATCCCACTGCCGCAAGGTTTTCGGATGAAATGCTTGAAAACCTTGCGGCAGGCTACCGAATATGCTCTTTGTATTATTGATATTTCAAGCATATTCGATAGCTGAGCACGCATTAATCAGTTCATATGGATGAAGACTTTCGAATACAAGAGGAATCAGCACAAATGAGGACGAGAGACAAGAATATTGAGTATTTACTCGCAATATACTACCTGATAACTTCACTATTGGAGTGGTACGGATTGATGAAGAATCTGAGTATCTGGATAAAATCCGGAATAATATTGATTATTTGTATCTGCGTTATCGTGATTGCCATTGACTTAAAGATCGATTGGAAGCAACTTACCCGAACAGAAAAAGCATGGATGATCTGCTCTCTCTGGATTCCGTTTTTGTGGATAGGGATAGTCGTTCTCGGTTGATAGAACGGGGTTTCCTGGAAAAAAAGAATTGGAGATGCCTGGTTCATGCAAACGCGGATTTCCTGTTGTCAGTTGGGGCTTGCGGGCGCTAAACGGATATGCAGCTTTGGCATCTAGAGCAGGATATGATTATACAAAAATAACAGGTTCATATGAAATCTGGACGTATTATAAAAAACAAGGCGGGCAGCGGGTTTAGGGATATCAGTATCGAAATGGGAAAATGAAATGTAAACTTGTTAAAAAGCAGGAGGTCAGTAATGTTTAACTTTATTTTCCTTATCGTTTGGGTTATTTATGGGATATTTGAAGTCGTGATAAGAAATAACAACGCTAAGCGGCCAAAGCTTCATGTCATAGCTATGATTCTATGGATCGTTATTGGCATACTTGTATGCTATCAGTTTTTCATTGCAAATTGACAGTCAAGTCCAAATTTGTGTGTAAATTGCCTTTAGGTTCATTCTGGTCAGGAAACCTGTAAGAGGGAGGCCTGTTCCTCCGCAATCAGGTGGAGCCTGTTCCTTACATCTGATACAAGAAGTTTGCT